>OFGX01000226.1_pt1 | contig 48229 bp, 31 predicted proteins | sample 1521831 | NCBI WGS metagenome assembly OFGX01 (sample SAMEA3504080, study PRJEB24116) | mouse gut metagenome | biome: mouse gut; feature: mouse-associated habitat; material: faeces | place: Denmark | collected 2011 | reverse complement strand
TACCAGGGTGTGTTACGGACTTTCACCGATTAGATTGCGCCCATACTGGGCGCACGAACAAAAGAACCTTTGGATGCTCCTGCATCCGAAGGTTCTTTTCTATATCACGTATTTACGCAAACACGCCGAATACCATTTTACTCGCCGCGCCCATGATCACACCAGCAAGCAGCACGCCCAGCATCACGGCAGTCACACTCGATTTGAAATCCATATCCAAAATGCTTGCCGCAAGCGTACCGGTCCATGCGCCCGTACCTGGCAGCGGAATACCGACAAATAACAGCAGCGCCAGAAAAAGTCCTCTTCCCGCTTTTTCCTGCAGCTTCTTTCCGCCTTTTTCCCCTTTTTCCAGGCAAAACGTAAAAAACTTACCCGTCAACGGCTTATCCGCCCCCCATTCCAGCACTTTTCTGGCAAACAGGTAGATGATCGGAACAGGAAGCATATTTCCGATAATACAGACGATATAAGAAGGCAGAAACGGAAGCCCGAATCCTTCTGCAAACGGAATCGCTCCTCGAAGCTCTACCAGGGGTACCATAGAAATCAGGAAAATATAAATATATTTATTTAACATTGCACACTCCTAACTCTTTACATACTGCCCCAAACACGCAAACAATGCTTCCATCTCTTCTTTTGTTCCGATCGTAATCCGCAGATAATTGCGGATACGTGCGGGCTGTTGAAAATGACGCACGTATATGCCTGCATTTTTCAACATTTCAAACAATTGTTCCGCCGGATATTCTTTATGCGTCACAAACAAAAAATTCGCCATGGAATCCGTACATTCAAATCCAAGATCCATAAAGCGGATCTTCGACCACTCTCTTACGTCTATGATATTCTGTACGCACCGGCTGAAATACGCCTGATCCTTTATGGATTCCACGCCTGCGGCAATTGCCGCCTGACTCATCGTATAGGAATTGAATGAGTATTTGCAGTCGTTGATGTATCCGATCAGCGTTTCGTTTCCCAACAGAAAACCGATCCGCATGCCCGCCATGGAACGCGATTTGCTGAACGTCTGCGCGATCAGAAGATTGTCATATTTGTCAAGCAGTTTCCGCGCGGAAACTCCCCCAAAGTCAATATATGCTTCATCTACAATGACAATGACATCGGGATGCATGGAAACGATTTCTTCCACTTCCGAAAGCGGTTTATAAATTCCGGTCGGAGCGTTTGGATTCGGGAAAATAATTCCGCCGTTTTTCTTTGCGTAATCCTTCGTACGAATCCGAAATTCTTCGTCCAGAGGCTGCTTCTCATAGGGAATCCGAAACAATTCTGCCCATACGTCATAAAACGAGTACGTAATATCCGGAAACAAAATCGGTTCCGTCGAACAAAAACATGTCAGAAACGCCATTGCCAGTACATCGTCCGAACCGACGCCTACAAATACCTGTCCCGTTTTCATCCCATAATAACCGGCAATCGCCGCCGTCAGATCCGTCGCCGCCGGATCCGGATACCGGCGCAGCAGATCCGGGTCGAGAGTTTCAAGCGCGCTGCTTACGCCCGGAGCGGGAGGATACGGGTTTTCATTTGTATTTAACTTGATGATATCCGCATGCTGCGGCTGCTCTCCCGGCACATACGGAACGACGGTCCGGATATTTTGTTCCCATGCTCTCATGTGCCGCTATTCTCCTAATCCGTACTCTTTTGCCAGGCTCGCGAAAGCCGTAAGAGAACGGTTGATCTTTTCGTTGGGGATGCAATAGGCAAGGCGCACATAACCGCCGCAGCCAAACGCGCTGCCCTTAACTAAAATCAAATTATACTTTTTGGCTGCCGCCACAAAATCCGCTTCGTTCTCCACCGGAGATTTCAGCCACAGATAAAAAGCGCCCTGCGGTTTCATACAGGTAAAGCCGAGTTTCGTCAGACCTTCATATAAATCCCTGCGGTTTTTATCGTAAAAATCCAGATCCGTCTTTTCGCCAAGGCATGCCGCCACGGCTTTTTGCATCAGAGACGGCGCGTTCACAAACCCAAGCGTACGGTTGGCAACCTCAATCCCCGCCAACAGATCTTTTGCGTCTGACGCTTCGTTTGGAACCACGAGATAGCCGATCCTCTCTCCCGGCAGGGAAAGCGACTTACTGAACGAATAACCGACAATCGTATTGTGGTAATATTTTGTCAGGAAATTTTCTTCTGCTCCGTCATACACCAGTTCCCGGTACGGTTCGTCAGAAATGAGATACAAATCTTTCTGGTATTCTGCTTCTTTCTTCGTAAGGATTTCGGCAATCCGTTTCATTGTTTCGTCGGAATAAATGACGCCGGTCGGATTGTTGGGCGTATTGATCAGTACGGCTTTCGTCTTATCGGTAAATGCCGCTTCAAACGCCTCCAAATTCGGTTCAAACGTTTCATAATCCGGCGCTACGGCAACGACGGACGCATCAAAATTGGCGGCATAATTTTTGTATTCGCCAAAAAACGGCGCAAACACGATCACTTCGTCCCCGGGATCCAAAACCGCCTTAAATACGATATTGATTCCGCCAGCCGCGCCGACTGTCATCACAATATTTTCCCCGGTAAATTCCGTACCGAAACGACTGTTTAAATTCTCTGCTACGGCGTCGCGGACGTCTTCGTAACCGCTGTTTGACATATAACCGTGCAGTACCAGAGGATCCGTCTCATCCAGCAGGTCTTTGATCGCCTGTTTGACAGATTCCGGTGCGGGAGTCGCCGGATTTCCAAGGCTGAAATCAAATACGTTCTCCGCTCCCACTTTTGCCGCAAGTTCCTTACCCTCCACAAACATCGCGCGGATCGCGGAACTGCCTTCCAATGCCGCCTGTATTTTTTTTGAAAGCATACTCTCTTCCTTCTTTCTTCTGAATCGTAACTGTCTGCATCACACCCGTCCAAAGAACGCTTTCTAAAAAGTGCGTCATTGGGGGGCGGTACGTTTGGGCATAGCAATGGACCAGACGGGAATCGAACCCGTGTCCAAAAACCAATTCCCTGTCCTTCTACGAGCGTAGTTTATTGTTTGTCATTCCCTCCGCGGGGCTTGAATAAACACAATCCCCGTTTCAGTAGCTTCATGATACGCCCACATACGCAAAGCTTAATATGTGTCGTTTCCCGCGTCGTCGAAGCCTGAATCCCAAAGCGCGGGTGCTCTCGGTCAGACTGCTGCAACTAGGCAGCGTAAGCTAATTTATTATTGTTAGCGTTTAATTTTAAGTTTGGCATTTCACGCATCCCATGCGGCTCGCTTCTCCAGCTTCATGATCCCTGTCGAAACCTTTACTGGCCCTTATTCTGAACCATTATATCGGAAAACACAGAACCGGTCAACCGACTAATTTAAATTTTTCACTTTAAATTCCCGCTCCGACGCCCTTCTTAAGTCTTTTTTTGCAATATCCTGTCGTTTATCATACAGCTTTTTGCCTTTCGCAAGAGCAATCTGCACTTTTACCAGGCTTCCTTTCAAATATACTTCCACCGGAACCAGCGTATACCCCTTTTCCGCAATTTTCTGCTGCAGCTTTAAAATCTCCTTCTTGTGCAGCAGAAGCTTTTTGGGACGCAGCGGATCTTTGTTGAAGATATTTCCTTTTTCATACGGAGAAATATGCATTCCGTATACGATGACCTCTCCGTTTTCAATCCGGACAAACGCTTCTTTAATGCTGCACTTGCCCATGCGCAGGGATTTTACTTCCGTCCCGTGCAAAGAAACCCCCGCTTCATACAATTCTTCCAGAAAATAATCATGTCTCGCTTTTTTGTTGTTGGCGATCAGCTTTCTGCTGTCCATACGCTTCCTCCTCCCCGCAATTGACACGCGTTTCTCTACTCTTCCGCCAGTTCAAAATCAATGGTCCGAAGCATCGTATCCGCTCCCACCGCTTTTACTTTCACTTTCTGTCCAAGCTTATACCTACGGTTCGTCGCTTCTCCCATCAATTCATAACTGTTTTCCAGATATATATAATAATCGTCTCTCAAAGAAGTGATATGGACAAGCCCTTCCACCGTATTGGGCAGCTCCACATAAAGCCCCCACGCCGTCACGCCGGAAATCACACCTTCAAACACTTCTCCGATCCTCTTTGCCATGTACTCTGTTTTTTTCAGTTTCTCCGTTTCCCGTTCCGCTTCTTCGGCACGCCGCTCCGTCTCGCTCGAATGCTTCGCCACCTCGGGCAGAATCTTATCATAATGGGCGATCCTGCTCTCCTTCATTCTTCCCCGCAGGCAGTCCTTGATGATCCGGTGAATCTGAAGATCCGGATACCGGCGGATCGGAGAAGTAAAATGACAGTAGTACGAAGCCGCAAGCCCAAAATGCCCCGTAGAAATCACACCGTATTTCGCCTGCTTCATGGAACGCAGCGTCAGGCGGCTGATCAAAAGCTCTTCCGGCGATCCTTCGATTTTATCCAAAAGCTTCTGCAGCTCTTTGGGATGAATCTCTTCCTGTCCGATATGGATGGAATAACCGAAATTATTGATAAACGCCGCAAGTTTCTGAATTTTTTCACTGTCCGGATTGTCATGCGTCCGGTACACAAACGGCATCTGCTGCCAGAAAAAATCTTCTGCCACCGTTTCGTTTGCAATCAGCATAAAATCCTCTATCATCTTCGTCGCGGCATTCCTCTCATACGGAAGGATATCGGTTGGGTGTCCCTCCGAATCCAGATAGATTTTCGTTTCCGGAAAATCAAAATCAATGGAACCTCTTTTTTTCCGCTTCTTTCTAAGCAGCGCCGCCAGTTCTTCCATCCTCTGAAACATCGGTACAAAGTCCCGGTATTCTTCCAAAACTGCAGGATCTTTATCTTCTAAAATTTTCTTTACATTCGTATAGCTCATACGGCGGTCCACACGGATCACGGTTTCCGCGATCTTATGGTCGATCACCCTGCCCTTTTCATCGATTGACATCATACAGCTTAATGCCAGACGGTTTTCCCCCTGGTTCAGCGAACAGATCCCGTTTGAGAGCGCATGCGGAAGCATCGGGATCACCCGGTCAACGAGATAAACGCTTGTACCGCGCTTTAGCGCTTCTACGTCGAGCGCACTCCGCTCCTGCACATAGTTCGTCACGTCCGCAATGTGCACGCCCAGATGGTACACGCCGTCCTCTTTCGTCAGGGTAACGGCATCGTCGAGATCCTTTGCATCTTCCCCGTCGATTGTCACCGTCTGCAGATCTCTGAGATCCATGCGTCCCGCCATATCCGCCCCGGAAACGTCTTTTGCCACACGTTCCGCCTGACGCAGCACCTTTTCCGAAAATTCCATCGGCAGATCGTATGCGCGGACCAGAGAAAGAATGTCTGTCCCCGGATCATTTCTGTGACCGATAATCTCAACAATTGTTCCCTCCGGCTTTTTTCCTTTCTTCCCGTAATCCGTAAGCTCCACCACTACTTTATGCCCGCTTACTGCCCCTTTGGAATGCTCCTTCGGAATAAAAATATCCCGTCCGATCTTCGCGTCATCCGGAATCACAAATCCGAAATTCCCGGCGGAATCATACGTTCCGACCACCTGTAACAGCCCGTGGGAAAGGATATTTACAATACTGCCCTCCCTGCGTTTCCCCGTCTTGTCCGGATTAAGCGCAACCTGTACCGTATCTTTGTGAAATGCATTTCCGATCTTATCCGCCGGAATAAAGATGTCTTCCGTTTCCCCCTCTGCCGTAACAAATCCGAATCCCCTCGCATGCGCGGTAAAAATCCCTGTCAGGAAACGGCCGGAAGATTTTAAATATCTGCCCCGCTTGGTCACCTCGACCTTTCCGTCCGCGACCAGCGCATTCAAAACTTCCTCCAGATCCCGGCGCTGCTCTTTGGGGACGGAAAGAAAAGCCGCCATTTCTTTTAGTTTCATCGGTACATAAAAATCGTCGCAGATCATTTCATAGATCATTTTTTTTCTTTGTTTAAATACTTCCTGTTCCATACGAAGTTCTCCGCCTCCTCTCACCCTGTTTCTGCACATACGTTCAAAAACTCCCGCCCTTTGCAGGACGGGAGCATAAAATCAAAGGAAGCCTGCGTTTGGCAGGCTTCTCTGCTGCCGATCCAACGACAGTCTCACTCATCTAAAAGCTTCCGATATTCAAAACTGCAGCAATCACAATAAACAACACCACCAAAGCCCTGGTGATCTTTACCAGCATCCCCTCCATGGAACGTCCTTTATTCTTGCCCCAATAGGTATCTGCCGCCCCTGCGATGGCTCCCAATCCTGCGGATTTTCCTTCCTGCATCAGAATAATCACTGTCAATGCCAGACATATCAAAATAAAGATTACTGTTACAACTGTCTTTGCTACTGCCACGGGTCATACCTCCTGCTATCTGTAATAAATCTGTTTCCATAACTTGTAACAGTATAGCACATGACCAAAAGTTTTTCAACCGTTAATTTATCTGTCCGCACCCGTTTGTTTAGTATTTTACAATACCGTAGCACGCCGTATCCGACAACTCTTCTTCGATCCGCAAAAGCTGATTGTATTTTGCCACGCGGTCACTCCGGCATGGAGCGCCTGTTTTGATCTGTCCGCAATTTAAGGCAACTGCCAGATCCGCGATCGTCGTATCTTCCGTTTCACCGGAACGGTGGGATACGACTGCCGTATAGCCTGCCAGATGCGCCGTCCCGATCGCCTCCATGGTTTCCGAGATCGTTCCGATCTGGTTTAATTTGATCAGTATGGAATTGGCGCAGCGTTTTGCAATCCCCTGTTTTAATCTTCTGGTATTCGTCACAAATAGATCGTCCCCGACGAGCTGCACGGTGGAACCGAGACGCTCAGTCAGCTTCTGAAATCCTTCCCAATCCTCCTCATCCAATCCGTCTTCGATCGAATAAATCGGATACCTGCCGCAAAGCTCTTCATACAGCAGAATCATTTCTTCCGCGCTGCGCACAACTGCTTCCACATTCGGCTGCTGTTTTTTTAAGATTTCGCTTTCTCCCTCAAACACATACATCTGCCGTTTTTTGTCATACAGTTCCGACGCCGCCGCATCCATAGCAAACACAATATCCCTGCCGCACAGATAGCCTGCGTCTTCCACTGCCCGCGTCAGGTAATCGAATACTTCAAACGCGTCTTTTAAATCCGGCGCAAACCCGCCCTCGTCTCCGACTGCGGTAGATTTCCGGTCTTTCTCTAAAATCTTTTTCAAGGCATGATAGACCTCGGAACCCATGCAGAGCGCCTCCCGAAAAGATTTTGCCCCGATCGGCATAATCATAAATTCCTGAAAATCCACCGTATTTTTAGCATGTCTGCCGCCGTTTAAAATATTCATCATCGGAACCGGAAGCACATGCGCCGCCGTTCCGCCTAAATAGCGGTAGAGCGGAAGCTTCAGCGACTCTGCCGCCGCTTTTGCAGCCGCAATCGATACGCCGAGCATAGCGTTTGCCCCCAGTTTCTTTTTGTTTTCCGTGCCATCCAGTTCGATCAATTTTGCATCGATCCGTTTCTGCTCCAGCGCATTTTCTCCGATCAGTTCTTTTGCGATTTTTTCATTGATATGGGAAACCGCCTTTTGAACGCCGGCTCCGCCGTACCGCTTATCGCCGTCGCGCAGCTCCACCGCTTCAAACTGCCCGGTGGAAGCCCCGGAAGGAACGGCTGCTCTGCCAAACGCCTTTTTCTTCGTCTCACGGTCTTTTACGACGACTTCTGCTTCGACCGTTGGGTTCCCTCTCGAATCCATGATTTCCCGTCCGCGTACTTCTACAATTTCCAGATATGCTTTCATCCCATTGTTCCTCCTGGTTTTTTCTTAATATCCCACATATCCGGAAAAAATATTCCCTGAAATTTTCCGGGCTATTTGAGCGAAACAACCGAACAAAGACCGCTTTCCGATACCTCATATTCAAAAGAAACGGTATCTCCCACCGTATATTTTACGATATCCACAAGCGTCATATCCGCCACGTTCACGTCAAAGATCTCCTCCGACTGCACAAGCGAGACATAATAATGCGTATTGCCTTCGACAACCACCGGCGCAATGGAAGCAATCTTCCCCTTTGCCTGTTCATAAATACCCGATGCTCCGCTCTTTGTGATGCCGTTTGTCGCAAGCAGTTTTACATATGCCTTTTCGCATTCCTGCACGGTATCTCCGATTGCCACCCACTGATATTTCTGGACATTTACCATCGCATATTTTTTTACAAGCCCCGCGCCGTCTTTTAATGCCATAAAATACGTCGGCTCGCCGGAAATATTTAACAGCAGGGGAAAGCTCGCCCGATATCCGAGATTTTGCACCTGGCCTTCCGCAGAAGACATGGCGGAATCTTCGATCGCACCTTCCACCGTATAAAATTTTGTCTCCATCGTACGCTGGTTCATCAGCACGAATCCGACATTGGACTGGTCCCCGCTGACCGAAGTAACGCCGGTATATACCCATACGTCGTCGTCCAGCGCTATATAATTGTATCCGTTTGTCGTCTGCAGGCAGTCTTTCTGCCCCAAAATACTGTTAAAATATCCGTGTTTTAACGTACCGTTATAGTTATAAAGCCTTGTCAAAAGTTCCGCCGAATACACTTTATCGATCCAGTTGGGCACATCTTCTACATCATATTCCCGGCATTCTCCGGTGATGGCGTTGCAAAGCACGACCTCGCCGATCGTCTGTCCCCCGAACAGTCCGATATTAAATTTCTTCACGGGGCAGACCCAAAACGGCGTTCCCTCATCGTCGATCTCAAAGAAAATCTGATCGTCGAAAATATACGTCGGATAACGGAACCGCAGATGACGGTAAATGTTCCGGTTGAGCAGTTCCGATTCGGAATACTTGATGCCTTCGCTTAATTTTACGCATTCCGTATTCTGCGTCGCCATATCAATCCGGATGTATGCCGGAATGCCTTCGCCCTGATTCGTCAGCCATTTGATCGGGCTTGCGTATACCAGCGGCGCAACGCGGACCGGCGTGTCCTGATAATTGATCTGCGTGTATTCGCTGCTGACTTCAAACTGAGAAACCATATCCACCATGCTGCCCATTTTCCGGTTTCCCAGCAGTTCCGCCGAATTTTTATCCAAAAGCGGAATCGTCCGGTAGCTGACTTCTTTGATATCTTTGGAAAAATCACTGTACTCTACCGTAAGCAGCTTCTGGTACCTAGAGGCGTTGACAATCGGAGAAGACAGAACCGATCCCGCCAGATACACTGCCAGCACCAGCAAGAAAAGCGCAATGCCCGCCTTTGCCAATTTTAAGCTGCCGAACGCTTCTTTCAGATCCGGTTTGCCGCCCTTTCCTCTCAAGGAATGCCTTGTTTTCGCCAAAACATAGCATACCGTAACCGCAGCGATGAAAAACAGCAGGCACTGCCAGAACCCTGCCGAATGAATATTGACTGCCGGAATGGTTACATAATAGTAAATCCCCAGCGCGGCAAGCACAATCACCGCCGCAATTATTTTTTTGATTGTTTTACTCATTTCAATTCCTCTCTTTCCGGGCTTTGCACATTCTGCACTGCCGCATGAATCTCTTCGGTTACGTTTGGTTTGCATCGTCTTCAGAAACCGCAGCATACAGCTCTTTCGCCGATTCTTTTGACAACCCGTCAAACAGATACGCGCGGCCTCCTTTCCCCGCGCCGATATGCTCTTTGGCGATCTGACGGTTCATCAGGGAAATCTCCTGCCAGAGCTCCTTTGCCGAAAGCAACAGGCAGCCGGCGCCGTGTATGATAATCTGTTCGAGCCCGTCGGAAGTTGCAACGGTCACCCGGTATTTTCTGGCGTTCTCATGCGCAAACCGCTCGATATACGCATCCGCCGTCTCCGCTTCTTTCGTATAGACGACATGGATATTATGGTAATCAAAAAATTCCGTCTTATGCCCCGCTACCCGGTACGCGTCAAATACAACGATCAAATGACAGGTTTTCATTCCCCGGTAATTGCACAGGATATCTAAAAGCCTTCCCCTTGCGCCGTCCATATTGGTCTTTGCCAGCTTACTCAATTCTTCCCATGCAAAGATAATATTATAACCGTCCACCAGCAGATATTCTTCCCTGGTATCTTTTTTTCCGGGCGGAGCGCTTTTTGGAGGAGACGCTTTTGCCGCCGTAAGCCGCCGGCTCGCTGCACCGCCTTTTCTCGTCTGGGATTTCTCCCGTTTGTTGGCGTTTAACGTTTTTGCCAGGATCGCATCCACTTCTTCCGCATCGATCCATTCCTCCTTCGTACGGCGGACGCCCGGCGCAGACCGTTCTCTTTCTTTTGCACCCTCTTTGGCTTCCCCCGCCAATATGCTTTCCAGATGCATAAATTCCGGCACGCGGTCCCATTCCACATAATATCCGGCTCCGTGCTGACAGAAAATCGAAGCCGCCGGATGTTCTAAGTCTGCTTCGCTGTCATAGCCGATCTGCGCGATCACTTCCTCTGGATTATGGCACTCCCTGTATCCGCCGTAGCTTAGATGCAGCCTGCCGGTCCCTTTCGTATATGACGCCACTTCCTTTGCATAATCCTGCATCAGCGCCGCGGGAGCCGCTCCGGTCAAAACCGCCGTTTTGCCCGAAATCTCAGGTCCTTCGATCGAGCCGTATTTTAACTCCATATCCGTCATCGCCCTGCCGATCATAGCTTCCGGAACTTCCAGGCGATATGCATAATACGGTTCCAGCAATACGGATTCTGCACAGTTTAGTCCCTGCCGCACGGCGCGCCATGCCGCTTCCCGAAAATCTCCGCCTTCCGTATGCTTCGGATGCGCCCTGCCGGACGCCAGCGTGATCTTTAGATCCGTTACCGCAGAACCCGTCAATACGCCGACATGCTGTTTTGCCTTAAGATTGGACAAAATCAGGCGCTGCCAGTTTCGGTCCAGAATATCTTCACTGCATACGGAGTCGTAGACGATACCGCTGCCCCGCTCGCCGGGCTCCAGTAAAAGATGTACCTCCGCATAATGCCGCAGCGGTTCAAAATGCCCGACGCCTTCTGCCGTATCTGCAATCGTCTCCTTATAGACAATATGCCCCGTATCAAAACCGACTGCAATTTTGAACCGGTCTGCAATCTGCCGCTTTAAGAGTTCCGTCTGGACTTCTCCCATAACCTGAAGAAGAATCTCCTGATGCTCCTCATTCCAGAGAATATGCAAAAGAGGCTCTTCCTCTTCGAGCTGGCGCAGCTTGGGCAGAATCTGAACCGGACCAATCTCCTCCGGCAGCAGCATGCGATATGTCAGTACCGGTTCCAGGCGCGCAGGCGCTGACATCCGCTCCGCGCCGAGCCCTTCTCCCGGATACGTTTCCAATAGCCCCGTAACCGCGCAGATCTCTCCCGCCCGAACCTCCGGCACCGTCTCGTACCGGGCGCCGGAGTAGATCCGTATCTGGTCTATTTTTTCTTCCCGGCCCTCTTCTTTCGCCCGCCCGTTTCGCGGGCAGACCGTCACCGTCTCTTTTACCTTTAAACTGCCGCCCGTCACTTTCAGATACGTCAGTCGGTTTCCGTTTTCGTCCCTAGCGATTTTATATACTTTTGCGCCGAATTCCCGCGGATAGGACCTGGGTTTGGCAAGGCGGCAGATATCCGCAAGAAATTCTGAAACTCCCTGCATTTTTAGCGCCGATCCGAAAAAGCAGGGGAATAGCCTGCGCTCTTCGATCATACCGCAGACCGTCCGATCCGAAACGTTTCCCGTTTCCAGAAATTCTTCCAGCGCTTCTTCTTTGCACATCGCGGCTTCCTCCCGAAAGCGCGCCGTATCCTCGTACGGGATCACGGCGTCGGACAGCCGCTGCTGTAATTCCTGCAGAATCTTTCCCCGCTCTGTTCCGGGCTGGTCCATTTTATTGACAAAGACAAACACCGGGATCCGGTAATCCTTCAGCAGCCGCCACAGCGTTTCCGTATGCCCCTGCACGCCGTCGGCGCCGCTGATCACTAAAACCGCATAATCCAAAACCTGCAGCACACGTTCTGTCTCCGCCGAAAAATCCACATGGCCCGGCGTATCCAAAAGCGTGATCTTCACATCGCCGCAGGTCAGTACCGCCTGTTTGGAAAATATGGTAATCCCGCGTTCCCGTTCATAGGCAAACATATCCAGATAGGCGTCCTGTTTATCGACCCTTCCGATCTTGCGGATGGTTCCGCCGGTATACAAAAGCCCCTCCGAAAGGGTTGTCTTCCCTGCATCCACATGCGCCAAAAGACCCAGGCAAATATGTTTTTGGGGGATCTGTTCCGATGCCGTTTCCATTCCAATTGTCCCTTTCTATTATTTTATCTCAATTTATTTTCTTCGTCTCATTCCATACCGCAAGAAAATCTGATACAAGGGCTTTTTCAACTGCTATCCTGCCGTTTTTCCGCCAGGCTTTCCGCTCAGCCTAAGAATAAACAGATAAAACGAATCCCTGGGACGAATCGGATATTCTTCCAGCAGCTTAAACGACGGACGAAGCCGCAGCTGCTTTTTGATAAAACCCGTCTCATTGGAATACAGCAGCATAATTCCGCCCGGCGCAAGCAATGTCTGCGCCTTTTCAAAAAAACATCCGTAAAAATCGTCCTGCTCTTCCTTTGTCCGTTTTCCCCGGACCGGCATATTGGCGATAATCTCATCAAAGGGATACGAATGCGTAAAATCCAGAAAATCCCTATGAATAAAATGGGTTTCAAGTCCCGCCGCTTCGGCATTGATCTTTGCCTTATCGATTGCTTCGCCGAAATAATCGATGCCGTAGCTTTCCCTGACAGGTAAAAGCCTGTGCCGTTCCACTAACATCGTCCCCACGCCGCAGCAGGGATCTAAAATCTGCGCCCGTTTTTTTAAATACGGTTTCGCAAGCGCAAATAAAAGCGCTGCCCGGGACGGATGTATGGACGCTGCAATCGTCTCCTTCCGGTAAAAAAAGCGTCCCATCGGCACGGTTGCCATTTTTAAAAACACATGAATCTTCTCATATTTATCCAACACCATACGGATTTCAAATTCATACTCATCCGGCGCGTTCAAAAGCTTCCTGCCGGTCTTTTCTTCGATGACTGCCGCCGCCCGCTTCGTGTAACGGCTTCTCTCTTCCAGCGAAAGCCCCGCTTTTATATCGATCCTGAAATAAAACGGCGCGTGTTCTTTATGGGACCGTTCTAACAGAGACAAAAGCTTCGACTCTGCCAGAGCCGTCCCAAACGCTTCCGGTCCGTCCGCAATCGTAAGCTTTTCGTGCAGACCGATTACAAACAGAAGCTCCCGAAATGTACGAATCTCAGTCAGTTCTGCCAGCCGGTCCGTCACAGCCTGTACGCCAAGCGGATGGATCGCTTTCTTATATGCCGTAATCTGATCTGCCGTAACCTGCGCGTACTTGTAATCCGTCGTAAGCAAAACCGTATACCTCTGATTCCAGCCGGTAAACGTATGATACGGCGCCCTGCCCTCCCTGCGCAAAATCCGCTCCAGGGCGTGCAGTTCGTCCCTGATGTGCTTCTTTTCCTCTTCCTTGATCTCTTGGGCACATAGCACCCGGTATCGTTCTGCAAGCTCTTTTCCATAAGGCGCAGGATCGGTTTTTTCCAGCGCACCCAAAAGTGTTCCCCGGACAAACAGCGTCTCTTCTTTTTGGTAAGCTTCAAACAACGCCTGTGCAGCCAAAGGGATCGAAAGATCCCCCAGCAATGCCGCCGCATTTTTACGCACTTTCGCATCGGAATCCTCCAAAAGAGGCAGCACAGCCTCTCCGTCCCCGAGTAACTTTTTCGCGTACTCTTTCTGCCCTTCTTTTTTTAACGCTGCCCGAAGCCGGCTTAACGCTTCTCTTACATTTTCCCGCCGCATGATCTGACCGATGCACTCTTCCATCCTGCTGTTCCTTTCCGTTTCCTTTTTATTATCCTGTCATTGTAATCGATTCCGAACCGTTTGACAAGCGTCCGTCCGTCTGTTCTTTTTTATAAATCCGGGGTTTCCGTTCCATATGTATCGATATAAGTACAAACAGCTTCCTTAAGCGCATCCCACGCATCCGGATGTTCCACATAATATTTCGGGCAGAGCTTTTCGGTCACGTCATAATGGCGGATGACTGCATCAATGTCCAGATCATATCTTCCCATCAGCCACGCCAGCAAATGTACCAGCGTCTGATAAGAAGCTTCCGAAAATTTACCTGTTTCATCCGGTATACAGCATTCAATGGCTATGGTATCTTTATTTCTGTCATTGGACGCATATGCAATCTCCTTGCAGGGAATACACTGAATCAGCTCTCCTTCAATCCCAACCACAAAATGACTGCTGGCATACGTCGCTTTCGACAGTCCCAGCCCTTCAAAATAATCCCGGTTCTGCTGCGCCGTCGTACCCGGATTTGCCGTATAATGCACAACGATCCCCGTTACCTTCTCAAGCGCAGTCCCAGGCCTGGAATACTCGTTGACCGTCAAAAGCTGCACGTCATACTCCGGCGGCGTCTGTACAATTTTTTTGATCGGCGTCTCCTTTATAACCGTCTCTGCCTTCCTGCCTTTGATTAAGCGTACCGCCTGCCATCCGGCAATAACGACAAGTACCGCACAGCCCAGGGCAAGCAGGCATTTCATCCGCATCTGCCGCCTGTGCCTTTTGATTCTCGCTGCGCGCCTTGCCGCACGTCTTTGTTCGTATTCTGTCTGTTCTTTTCGTTCTTCTTCATTCATAGATCTGCTTCCCGTAAATTCATTCTGGCAATTGCTTCTTCTTTTATCCTGCAACTATTATATCTATTTTTTCTCTATCCCTCAATGCGTTTTTTACAATTTATTTCTTTGAAAAAAGAACCCCCATACGGAAGATCTTCTCTGTCCGTATGGGGATTTCGATTCATTTCAGCTTATTTCACTACGTTTTTCTTTAAGCCCGCTTTTTTTACCATCTTCTGGAATTTACTCTTTGCTTTCTTATTCTTTTTCACAGAAGCCGGAACTTTCACGGTTACTTTTTTCTTAACGCCTTTAAATGCATTTTTTGCAACTTTGGTTGTTGCTCCCTTAAAGATTACGTTTTTGAGCGCTTTACATCCGGAGAATGCACTCTTCTCAATCGTTGCAATGCTCTTCGGGAACGTAACCTTGTTTAATTTCGTAAAGTTTTTGAATGCATTTTTGGAAATGGTTACTACCGTACAGGATACGCCGTTGATCGTAACTTTTTCCGGAACGGTTACTCTCTTTGCCTTATTGCTGTTCCATTTTGTCAGAGCTACGGTATTCTTCACCGGATCAATCACCGTGTAATCGTTATTTCCGAATTTTGCCTTCAGTCCCTTTGTGAGTTTCGGCTCGTCTTTTACTACCGGCTTCTTCGCAAGCTTAGCTTTTGCTGCTTCTAATTTCTTTAACGCATCTGCCAGCGCTTTCTTCGTCGTTGCCGCAGAACCGTTTGCCAGCGCTTCTGCTTCCTGCAAAGCTGTATTATATTCTGCGTTTGGCTGCAGATTTGCGTTTACTTCTTTTTTGATTGCGGCAATGCTGTTTTTCAGAGCCTCTCTGTCAGACGGTTCTGCAGCTTTCAGCGTACGGTTTGCAGCTGCTTCTTCTAATGCTGCAATTGCTTCGTCTACCTGTTTCTGCGTTGCAGCCGCATTTGTTTTTAATGCGTTTACTGCTTCCAGGGCTTCTTTGTATGCATCCCAGTTGTCATAGTATTCTGCATCCGCTTCATTTACGCCGCTTGTCGCTTTGGATACTGCTGCTTCAATTGCAGCCTTTTTCTCTTCTTCGTCAGCGATTTTTTCTGTGAATGTAACAGCTGCACATTTTGCAAGCGCGCTGTCTGCTTCTGCTTTTGTAACTTCCTGATCGCCTGCTGTAATCTTTGCAAGAACCGCATCCACATCCGTTTTTGCCGTCTCGTATGCAGCCGTATCATATGTGTAGTAGCCGCTCTCTGCCTTTGACGTCATCTCGTTCTTTGCTTCTTCCAGAGCCGTCTTGCCCGTAGCGACTTTATTTTCCGTTGTATCGAGAGTCGTCCAAGCAGCGTTCATCTCGTTGATGATGCCTCTTGCTCCCTGCGCCGTAATGACTCCGGTTCCTGTTAAGATACCGGATTTTGCAGTCCTTACCGCCTGGAATGCATCCCATGCTTCCTTATAATATACAACCGGCGCATTACTCTTTGCCATGATCGTCGCATACGTGGTTTTTGCGCTGTCCTCCCAGTCAGCAAAGTCTACGCTTTCATTCACTTTTGAAAAGTTTACGTTTCTGACACGCAGATTCAATCCTGCTCCTGCCGTAAGGGAAATGCTTCCCGCCGCAGCTACTGTTTTCCCTTCTAACGATACCTGATCTGCAATCACGATTTCACTGCCCTCAACTACTGTAGAATAGTCGTTTGTCAAAAAATCGCTTGCTTCCTTGTCTTCATCTCCGGAAGGCTGAACTTCCACTGCTTTTGCACTGAATTTATTATCCGCACTGAATGTCACATCGACCTTATAGTCGTGCATCCGCTTCGGTTTTGCTGCATTCTCAACTGGAGTAAATGTCTCACTTCCAATTTTATATCCCCATGCAGTTCCGTTATATCCGACTTTGATTGCCGGAGCGTTCGGGCTTGCCGGAGTTACCACTCTTGTATTCAGGTAAAATTCTTTTTCCACGTCATTCTGATTACCTAACTCAATAAACGGACGAAGCACTGCCGAAACGGTTCCTTCTCTGAAATCCTGCAATGCGCTCATCTTATTGAACAGAGTTTTATCTTCCTTAGAATCTTCTGCATTTACACTAAGATAATTCACGCCTCCGACACTGTCAAATGTTAATAGTGTTTTCGCACTATCTCCGGCTCTCGGTGATGTCCATCCGCAGTATCCGTAACGCAGAGATTCCATTTTTGTAATATCGTTTACATTTGTCATAACATTCGCGATATCTACATCTGTCCCCTCGCCATCCATCGCGCCGCCCAAAAATCCAAAATGGATTAGTTTCTGACCGTCCGGCGCCGAATTTGAAACCACATATTGTTTTACTTTATAAATCGCATCATTGTTTAATGTTGTTGTAACCGGAGACTGCGACTCATCTACAACCCATTCTTTTTCTGTCTCAGCTTCAGATTTCTTTTTCATTTTCTGCATTGTAATCTTAATTTCACGGCTGTTTAAATATTCAATCGTGATACGATGAAATTTATTTTGTTCCAACACAAAGCTTGTTAACCCACTGATTGCGCCTGTATAATTGTGCCCATTTTCCGTATGGTTTATTCCGCTTCCCCATTCCAAATACCAAGTGTTATTTTTGCCCTCCTTATTATGATTGCCGAGATATACAAAATGCGTTGGGTCTACATATTTCAAAAGGATACCAAAACGCGACTGTGTGACATCTCCCTTTGGATAAATATCAAAGCTCAGCTTTCTGTGATTCTGATCTGCACTTTCCGTACCTTCTTCCGCTGTACTTGCCGAACTGTCCGGAGCTGTAATATCAATGTCCTTTGCATACACCGTGTAAGCTGCATCTGTAGCCGATAAATCTGTATGCCCGTTGAAGTAACCCTCTTTTTCAGTGAGCAATCTCCATGTCTGAATCCCTCCCAGATTCACTCCGTCGTCAAACTCTCCTGACCAGTTACCTGCTGTTCTCTCAACTTTCCACCCATCCGTGGTGTCCTTGATTGTTGCTGCATTTGCTGTAAGCGCTCCGCCGGGCAGAATCGAAGTAATCGTAACTGCTGCTGCCAGCACTTTTGCTAAAAATGCTTTTTTTGTCTTCATACATATCCTCCTTTTTTTGTACAATGATAGGACTTTGCCGTATCATATTCTAACAACGCCCTCTGTATTTTCAATTTTATTATCTCTCTGCTTAAAAATCAATACTTATTTTGCAATTTCCAGAGATTTTCAGGCGCAAAACCTTTTCTTTTTTGTGCAATCTGCCGAATGGTCTTATGAAATCCACACCCCCTCTTCTGCTTCTTTCTTAAGATAACGTAATAAAACAGCTTTTTATTGTTTCAAAATGATAATTTTCGGATAAAACGATAGGACGGTTAAAAAAATACGCCGGGCAAAGAAAACCCCGGAAACAAAAACGTTTCCGGGGCTCTCCCTCTTTTCCCTTATCCTATTTAATCTTGTTTTTCTTAATGCCGGCTTTTGTAAACTGTTTTTTCAGCTTTTTGTTTTTCTTTAAGTTCTTCGGCAGTTTTACGCTGATCTTCTTCGTCTGGCATTTTTTAAACGCTTTTTTATGGACTTTATTTAACTTCTTGCCCACGTTTACTTTTGTCAGCTTTTTGCAGTTAAAGAACGCGTTTGCTTCTATGCTCGTTACATTGCTGCCGATTGTAACAGTTTTTAACTTCTTACATCCGCTAAACGCCTTGCTTCCGACTGCGGTCACCGTGCATTTGAAGCCGTCGAGCGTTACCTCGTTCGGAATTTTAACGGTCTTTATGTCTTTTGCTTTTGTAAGCTTCACCGTTTTCTTATCGATACTTGTTACCCTAAATTTCATTCCTGTCTTCGCATCGGTGTACTCCTGAAGTTTTAATGTCCGCTCTTTCAAACCTTGCTGTGCACGGGCCAGCGCCTGCTGCAGCCGCAAAAGCTGCGCGGGATCCTTGGAATTTTTTCCCGCCTCTGCCGCGTTGTATGCGGCAATAAATGCCTGCCAGCTTTCTGCCGTATAATTTTTTTGTCCGGCATTCTTAACAGAGGCTGCGGCAGAAAGCGCCCGATCTAAACTCTGCTTCGCCTGTGTCAGTGCGGGATCTTCTTCCTGGTCACCGTTGCCGTCTCCAATCGGCGGCTTCGGCGTCGTACCTCCCGCCAGATCGTTATATGCTTTTTCCAACGTATACAATGCGTTGTTGATGTCAAAAGAACTCGTCGTTTCCTTCTCCACTGCCAGCTTTGCCGCTTTTAATGCATTTTGAAAAACTTTCACGGAATCTGCCGTAAATTCACTGAGATCGATAGTTTCACATTTTGAGATCATGGTTTCAAGTTCTGCCTTCTTGCCTGACGTCATAGCCGTCTTGACCGCGCCAAGCGCCGTAATCTGCGCCGCAACATCCGCTGCCGTTGCATTTGCAGAAGAAAGAACCTTATTGGCGTCTTCCATCGCCTTATAGATCTTCTGCTGATCTGCTGCGCTTAAACCAAATGTATTCAGATTGGAAAGCTCTTTGATTGCCGCTACCAGGCCGCTCTTATCTACAGCGCCCTCCTCCGGATCTTTTCCGGAAAAATCCTGGTTATAATACGCTTCAAATTCTGCCATCGCCGCATAGGGTCCGTTGCTGTCATTCGTTGTCCCTTCCAGAACACGAATCTGCAGATATTTTACCGTATCCTGATTGACACCGCTGGTATCCACCTCGATCCATGCTCCGTTTTGCAGCTGCGCGCCGCTTAACGCGACTGCCGAGCCGGAAGCGCCGCCGGTAACCGTATGGGTTGATTCATTAAACTCGGTTCCCCATACGAATTGATATTTTTTGATAATACCGTTCGAGCCGCCGTCCGTTCTCTGCTGGAACCGAACGTGTTCAAATGCCGGTCCTTCGTCTAATTCAAGCGTCAGTATGGCCGGATTGTTCTCGCCAACCGCAAAGCCGCTCCACGGCGTATGCCACACGGAAGAAGAGCTGCCGTCCACAGCCTTATCAGCGCCGGTTCCTGACTGAGATGCATTTGCATATGCCTGTTTAAACGTACGATTCCGCTTTCCTCCCCGGTCTACGACAACGTCTACCGTCTGGATAAGCAGCCGGTCGCCCGCTTTCACCGTGACCGTAATGATCGTCTCGCCGAACGCAACCGGCGTTACCGTTCCGTCCGGCGCTACTGTCGCGATCGCAGTATTTGCAGAAGCGTAGGTTATCTGCGGATTCTCGGCTCCGGTCACTGTCGCTTCGATCTGCTGCGTACCGTTTACACCGTCAAATGTAAGCATTGCGTTCTCCAGGCTTAACGACGGCGGTATCGTATCCACTTCCCGGATCACCAGGTTATCCATCACAAAATTATAATCGCCGAATGTACTGTCTCCCTGGTTTGTTGGGAAATTATAGAAACCAAACCAGCTCTGCCCGTCTTCCGAGCCCGTGATATACAGCGTGTAATGGTTCGTCCAGGACTTCTGTCCGGCTACGCCTGACGTCGTCTTTTCCAACGGCAGATATTCCGAAATCGCTTCTCCCTCGCCGCTGCCGGTCACAACGTAAAATCCGTTTGTCGCTCCCGACTGGTAATCAAACGAAACCTCATAATGCTTGCCCGCTTCAAAGCGGAAATTCTGCGGAATTGTCCGGCATATCAAGCCTTCCCTGAAATAACAGTCATGCTGCTTTAAGGACCAGCGTCCGGAGATTACGTCGTCGATCAGGGCGTTCCCCCAGCCGGACTGGGTATAGGGCGCATGATATTCCGAAAGATGCGTGGAGGGATCGTTGACTCCCTGTCCCGAACCCATAACAAACGGATACAATCCCTGTACTACCGATTCAAAATCCTGTACAAACGTACCGTCCTCACGATAATTATAGATGGACTTCGGTACGACACGGATATCGTCAAAGTGCGTATATCCCTCGCCCGCTTCCCTCTTTAAGGTAAATACGGCAGTTTTATCAGCCGCCGTAAACGGAACCAGCATAATCTGCATTCTGCTGCCCGCTACCGCGGTTCTGTTATGCAGATCGGCACGAATATAATTTTCTGCTATCGAACGCAACGTATAATTGGATACCGTTTTCTTTCCGTTATTGACCTCGATGCTCGCCTTTTTGTCGGAACGGTTATCCACATAAATCTGCGCCACATAATTTTGCCCCGGAACAAGATCGGAAATCGTTGTCGAAAGCGTAATATTTTTTGCCGGATCTTCGATCATCAGGTACTGGTCGCCGCTCGCCGCTTTTTTCACGCGAACGCTTGCATCCGTAATATCGCCGGACCATACCTCAGCATCCAACAGAGAACCGTCGCCTGTTCCCGCATAGTTGTGAAATGCCGGGTCTGCAACCTTGGCATCCTCTCCGAATCCTTTCTTTAATGTCTTTGGCGCTTCTTCTCCTTTTAATACGACATACGCCGTTTTTGCCTTTGCTTCTAACGTAATGGCGCCGTCTGATACGGCAATGCTTTTGCCTGCGCTGCGTCCCTGGTCGGAAAGTTCATAGACCATAACGTTTGAAAGATTTTTCCATCCGTCTAATAATGTCCATGTCGTGTTTCCGCCGTCATAGTTCCAGTGATACAGCTTCTCTGCTTTTGTATCGCTGTCCTCCCACGGAAGAAGGTACGCGCCGTCCCGAAGAATCTCCGTGTTATTTAACGTAATGGTTCTCTCTATTATGTTGTCCTGCCGCTGAACGGGATTTCTGGTAACAACGACCGTTTCGCTTCCGTCCTCGCTCTTTAACGTAATTTCTTTTTCAATATTTCCGGACGGGGACGTATCGGAGCCCACGCCTGAATAATTCACCCATTTTGTAATCAGATAGTGCTGCAGGAATTTCGCGGGTAAATTCTCTGTGAAGGTGTTGGTAATATAGTCGTCAAAATTATCGTTGCTTCCCCAGCCTTCAAACCCATTCATATACATATGGCCAAGCAGCGGATTGTCGGCAGCGCCGCCAAATGCCGGATAATTCAAAACGAAAGAATCCTTCTGATGGTTTCTTAAAAACCGCATGACCTGAGAGTTATTTCCTTTACTGTTCTTATCTCCATAAGCGCCGTCAGTCGCCCAGTGCTGCCATGTGGAATCGTATTCTCCCGTTGTTCCAAACTCCGTCGAAAAACGCCAGCCCAGCGAATTGAACTGCTGCGCAATTTTTCTTGTTTCCCAGGAATTCTGATACCATACGTCCAGATAAATAAAGTCCATATTGGTTCCGTCCGCTATATTCTGCGCCACGGTTCTCTCGATCGTCGCCGCATCCGCAACCACTTCTTTGTCGCCGCCCTGGCCTGCAACGCCGGGCCATTTATTCGCATACAGCGACGTGCCGTTGATCCGGTCGTACAGCTGCAGAATACGTTTATAACGAAGTCCCGTACCCAGATCCTTCAATTTATTCAAGACATATGCCTGATCCATCCAGTTCCAGCCGGTTGATCCGGGACCGAGAATGATATCGTCGGAAAATGACTGTGCTTCCGGATACGCTTCCTGTGCGTTGACATGGATGCCCACCTCGGTATGATACTGATGGGCAATCTCAATTAATTTGCGGAACTCCGCTTCTCCGCCAAGTTTTTCCGCGATATCGCCGTATTCGGAATTTGCGGAATCATGCCCTTCATTTCCGTATCCTTTATGCATAATCGCCTGCTTTAAACCGTCGGTCGCCAGGTACACTTTCTTGATATTATCCGCGCTCATCAAAAACGGATTTGTCGCCTCGCCGCCAAGGTTCATCACCACGCGGTAATTTACCAGCTCGGGAACATCCTCCGAACCGTAAGGATTATTCATAATATCCCGGTAAGCGATCGCTCCATCCTGCCAGTCTGCCGTGCCGTCGTCATTTAAATCCGGTGCGAAGCAGACTTTTGCACATGGCAGTTCGCTGACCGGCGTATGCTCGTAAGTGGCCGACTCATCGGCATCGCCGTATTCATAATACCATAAGTTGCTGGTCAAAGATATGGAATTTGCCCCGTTGTTCCTCGTGACTCTCAGATCGCCCCTGGCCTCGGAATTGCTCCATAATCCGGCGCTTAATCCGTTTCCTGATACAAATCCATACACATAACTTCCGCTGTTATTCGGCTGAAAGCCCCCGCCGCTTGCAAATGTAATCTCACGGTCGCCGGTGCTGTCGACACTTCCTGAATTTACCGCTCCCATAAACTGCGCGCTACTCTGCGTACCCTCAATTGTAATCAGGTTCAGATTCGGAACTTCGATCGTACCGATCTTGGCGCATCCGTCTTTCTTTTCGATTTTAGTAATCTTCCATATCAGATCGTTTTCACTGACACTGACCGTTACTTCCATATCCAGAAGAATCTTGCTTGCACTGTTCTCAATGCCGAGACGATATACCGCAGAATCTTCTTTTTTGTCAAATCCCTGCAGCGTCGGCTGTACAGCAACGCCGTTGATTTTGATCGTATTGATTTCATTCGTCTGTCCCAGAAATTTTTTTCCTGCGGCAGAACCGGTTTTCATCTCATATTCCATAACTCTTGGGAAGGATTTGTCGATCGCGGCTTTCAATTCCTGCGATTCGATAAACGTGTCATAATCAGACGCCTGTTTTAACTGAAGCTGCATATCCTCTACCGTCAGATCGGCGTCTGCAACCGTAACAGACTTCGTCATCGGTTCATACCCTTCCATAGACGCCGCAAGCTCATAAGTTCCGTTTTCAATTCCGGTAAATGCGTACGTTCCCTGTGCGTCTGCCGTCGCGGTCTTGCCGGCAAGCCTTACCGTCGCGCCTTCGGCAGCCGTCCCGTCTTCTTTTTTCACTTTTCCGGTTACGTCATACGCTTTCACGACTTTATCTTCTATAACAGAACCAAGGTCCGAAAGCAAAAAGCTCCATCCGCTCTCATACGTTGTATCTCCGCATATCACGTCGCGAAACATAAACTCTGTCGGCACATCATTTAAGTTTCCGGCCCGAAACCCAAATCTTCCCTGCCCATTGACCGCTTCGGCAAGCTCCTTCAGAGCGGGAACGCTGCCCGTGAATTTATACTCATTGGTTCCCTCTACAACGGTCACGCCCAGCACTTCATTCGCAAGAGAAATCGTGACCGCATATTCTTTATTTTGTTCCAAAACCGGAGCCGACGGCGAAAATTCCAGTTTCGGATACGATTCCGCGTTGCCGTTTTTATACTGGTAATACCAGCCGGTAGTATTGTCATATCCTATATAAAGCCAGTGCGTAGTATCCCGATAGGTATAAAACATACCGAATCTTGCATTCTCCGCCGGCTTATCATTGGTAAAGCGAATTTTCGCACTGACCGAGCCGTTTACCGGCATCTTCGCATTGTTTAATAAAACAGCTGCGGGAGTTTTGGACGCATCCTCATAATCATGACTGTTCCCGTTGCCTGTTCCCGCTTTTACATATTTCCAGGTTGTTTCTCCTTCCGCTGCATTTACCTGCATCGCAGGCCACTCGGACAGCATCGGCAGACATGCCAGCACAAACGCCAGGATACAGCTCAGCAGCCTTTTGAATCTACGGTTTCCCATACTTTACATACCTCCTTAAACAAGTTTGTTTTCTTAAAACTTTTCCGTATACAGCAAACGATATCTTCTGTCGAATATCTTGTGATCTGCCTCCTTCCTCTACCTAAATCTTTCTTGGGGCATTTACAAAATGCCGTCAACAGTATCCATAATAATAAATGTATTTTATCAAAATTTTACAGAAAAGTAAACCGATGAACCATATATATTAGACATTTTGCGCTATGAACGCAGCAAAAAGCGGATGCTGTTTCAGTCATCCTGAAATTACAGCATCCGCTTTCGGAAAATGATGTCTTATTTCACTTTTACTTTTTTATTTCCCGCTTTTTTGATCTGGCTGATCAAGTTCTTCTTTAACTTTGCAGTTTTCATTTTCTTCGACAGCGTCACTTTCAATTTTGTGCTTGTGCCTTTCAGCGCCCCTTTGCCGAAACTGCTCAATGTCTTTGAAGCAATCTTCATGGTCTTGAGCTTTTTGCAGCCGTTAAAACTGTTTTTCCCGATTTTCGCCACATTGGCGCCAATCTTTACGGTCTGCAGCTTCTTATACCCCTTAAACGCTTTTGCGCTGACCTCGGTTACTTTGCATTCTATTCTGTTTATCGTAACGGTATTCGGAATCGTAAGGGTTTTTCTCGTCTTATTTCCGTTTCCTTTCACTGCCGTTACCGTTTTTTTGCCTGCATCCGTGACTTTGTAAAGAACAGAATCCACAATTACGGTATCTCCTTTTGCAAGCGTCACTTTCACCAATGCTGCCTGCGCCCGCTTGAGCGCGTCCGTCAGTTTTGTTAATACCGCGGCATCTTTGGAATTTTTGCCTGCCTCTGCGGCATTGTATGCGTCAATAAATGCCTTCCAGCTCGCATCCGTGTAATCCTTTTGTCCTGCGCCTTTTACGGAAGCTGCCGCAGTCAGCGCTTTTTGAAGGTTTTCACTTGCCGCCTTAACGTCCGGATCTTCGCCGCCCGGAGGATTGGGTCCCGGCTCCGACGGTTTTAATTTATCCACTTCTTCCTGTGCTTTTGAAACGTTTACTGCAGCTGTTATGATCTTCTGATCCATTTCTGCAATTTTGTCTTCTACGACCTTTAACGCCGCTTTTGCCGCGTTTACTTTCTCCAGTTTCACAGCTTTATCGGCTTCAGGCGCCTGCGCCCATTCTGTGATCGCAAGCTCTACGGCAGCTTCTTCTTTATTCTTTTCTGCCTGATATTTGGAAAGCTCTGCCTGAAGTTTTTCTACTTCTTTCTCTTTTGCCGCAAGATCTGCCTGTGCTTTTTCCAAAGCTCCCTGCGCGTCAAGAACCGCCTTATTTGCGTCTTCCAGCGCCTTATTTGCCGCATCCAAACGATCCTTTGCGGTCGCTAATGCGCTTTCTGCTTTTGATACTTCCTGCTGTTTTTCATTCAAAATATCGGCTGCCGCGGATTCCTCAACCGTTACGGCGCACACTGCCGTAAGCTCCGGATCTTCTTTCATCGCAGCCGTGATCGTTGCACTTCCTTTCCCGACTGCAGTCAGATATCCGTTCTCGTCAACGGTTACGACCGTATCGTCCGAAGACGTCCATGTCACATCCTGAAGCGTATTCAGCCTGCGGCTGTCTCCCACGCCTTTTAACGTCACTTTGGCTGCATCCAGCTGTACGGATGTTACAACCAGGTTATCCAGAATAAAATCGGTCTGTCCAAAGCTGTATTCCACACCGTTTTGCTGTGTAAAAGCGTTGCTGAACAGCCCAAACCACATCTGTCCGCTCGCAGAGCCGGTCACGGTAAATTCATAATGCTCCGTCGTCGATTTCTGTCCTTTGGCAGGAGCCGCCGTTTTGGCAAGGTATTCAGGTGACTGCCAGACATACTTACTGTCTTCTCCGTTTCCCACTACAATAAAATACATATCTTCGTGGCCCGCCTGATAATCGAAGCTCACTTTATAGTTTACGCCCGGTTCAAAATGCAGATTCTGCGGTATCGTCCGGTAGATTAATCCCTGGTTATTCCCGTGATGTTTTAAAGACCACTTTCCGCCGATCACATCGTCCAGAATCATATTCCCCCAGCCTGACTGGGTATATGGAGCGTGCAGCTCGGATAAATGCGTCACCTGATCATCCACGCCCTGCGCCGGTCCCATAACAAACGGGTAAAGCCCCTGTACTACCGATTCAAAATTCTGCGTAAAGCTTCCGTCTTCCTGGAAGTTGCCCAATGTTTTCTCCACAATACGAATGTCGTCGAAATATGTAACGCCCGCGCCCTGTTCCCGACGCAGCGTCAAAACTGCCTTGCTGCTCACCGGCGTAAAGGACACCAGCATTACCTGCATCTTACTGTTGGCAAGGCCCGCATTATTGTGCGCATCACAACGAACCCAGTTTTTCTCCAGAGATTTCAGCGTATAATTGGATACGTCCCTGATTCCGCCTTTGACGTCAATCCATGCTTTTGCGTCGCTCTGGTTATCTACATATACCGCCGCCACATACTCGGTTCCGGCTTTTAATCCTGTAATATTTGTCGTGACTGCCAGCTCTTTTTGTTCGCTTCCCATAGACAAATATTTATTTCCGGTCGTCATGCGGACTACGTTCACGCCGTCATCCTGCACATCTCCGGACCATACGCCTGCATTCAGTTTACTTCCGTCTCCCGTACCTGTATAGCTGTTGAATCCGGTATCCGTTACATGTGCGTGGCTGCTCCATTCTTTCACCGTTTTCGGCGCTTCGTCGCCTTTTAACACAACATACGGCGTATTCGCTTCCGCTGTCAGGCTGATTTTTCCGCCTGTAACGGCAACGGTCTGTTTCTCCGTCCGTCCCGTATCCGTCAGCTTGTATACGACTACGTTGTTCAGGTTTGCCCAGCCAGGCAGCAGCTCCCATTCGGTCACGCCGCCTTCGTAGTTGTAATGGTACAGTTTTTCCGCCTTTGTATCTGCGTCCGTCCAGGGAATCAGATATTTCACGTCGTCTAAGACCTTCTTGCCGTTTAATGTAATCGTACGCTCAATATAATTGTCATTTCTCTGCGTTTCATTTCTCGTTACGACTACGGTGTCTTTTCCGTCTTTGCTTTTTAAGGTAATCTGTTTTTCATGGTTTCCTACCGGAGATTCGCCCTTATTGTAGTTTTCCCATTTATAAACAAGATAATGCTGTAAGAATTTCGTCGGCAGATTTTCTGCGAACGTCGCCGTCATATAGGTATTGAAATTATTGTTAGAACCCCAGCCTTCAAAACCGCTTAACGTAAATCCTCCCAGAAGAGGATTATCCGCCGTCCCTTTAAATTCAGGATAATTCAACACAAAGGAATCCTTCTGGTGATTTCGGATAAACCGGGCAATATCGCTGTTTACGCCTTTCATCGTGGAACCGCCGTAATGACCTTCCGTCGCCCAGTGCTGCCATGTCGAGTCATACTCGCCTTCGTTTCCGAACTCTGTAGAAAATCTCCAGCCCAGGCTGTTAAACTGCTGCGCAATCTTACGCGTCTCCCAGGAATCTCCATACCACACGTCCAGATACATAAAATCCAGGTTTGTATCCGTCGTCGTCTTCTTTTCGGCTACCGTCGCCGCAATCGTGGCTGCATCCGCCACCGTTTCGTCTTCGCCTTCTCCGACAACGCCCGGCCACGGATTCGCGTACAGAGACGTATCGTTCAGCTGGTCATACAGCTGCAGCAGACGTTTGTAGCGAAGCCCGCTTCCCAGATCATACGGACGGTTAATGGTAAGAGACTGATCGAGCCAGCCCCATCCTTTCGACCCCGGTCCATTGATCAGTTTATCGTTAAAACTCTGTGCTTCCGGATACGCTTCCTGTGCATTGATATGAATGCCCGTCTGCGTATGGTACTTATGGGCAATCGTATTCAACTGTTTTAATTCTTCCGCTCCGCCCAGGCGCTCCGCAATGTTGCCGTATTCCGAGTTTGCGGAATCATGGCCTTCGCTTCCGTATCCTTTCATCATGACTGCCTGCGGCAGGCCGTCGGTTGCCAGATATACTTTTTTGATATTATCCGCCACTTTTAAATACGGATTTGTCGCCTGGCTGCTGAAGTTCATGGAAATACGATAATTTACAAGGTCTTTTGTATTTTCCCAGCCCAAGGGATTATTCATAATATCACGGTATGCAATTGCGCCGTCCTGCCAGTCCGATACGCCGTCCCCGTTTTCGTCTCCGGCAAAGCAGATTTTCATGCTCGGCAGTTCGCTTACCGGCGTATATTTATAATCTTCGCTGTCATAATCTGCATCCGTCGCCAAATCACCGTACTCATAGTACCATACGGAACTGGTCAAAGCCATACTGTCCGCACCGTTGTTTCTGGTGATCCTCTGGTCTCCCGCCGCTTCGGAGTTACTCCATGCGCCTGCGGTAATGCCGTTCGCCGTCAGGAATGCATACGCAAATCCCGTAGAATAGTCGGAAGCAAAATCTTCCCCGAACGTCATCTCTTCATCGCCGCTCGCATTGACGTCGCCCGTAATCGTCGCTCCCGCAAATTTGGCATTTTGATGTACGTCCAAAATCGTAACCGGATTCAGTTCCGGCACTTCGATGGTATTGATCTTTGCCGTGCAGCCGGCATTCTTTTTGATCTCCGTCACTTCCCAGGTCAAGTCGTTTTCCTTCACGGAAATCTTAACCGTCATGTTTATATCAATGCCGTCGTCTGCGGACTGCAGCGTCATGGGATACAGCGCGTGATCGGCGTTAACCTGTACGTTTCCCATAACCGGTGTAAGTTCTGTTCCGTTTATCTTTATGGTAGAAAGCTCTTCTTCCTGTCCCATAAATTCTTTTTCACTCCCGTTCACCGTCACTTTGCACTGATAGACCTGCGGGAATGTTTTGCTGACAGCTGCTTTTATGCTGTCCTTTTGAATCCAGTTGGTATATCCCGCCGTTGACCTGGCCGTAAGCGTAACGTCCTCCAGCGTCTGTTCGGAATCGATCACAACGCCTGATCGCTTGCTCGGCCTGTAGCCGGCTGCAGATACCGACATATCATGGGTTCCTTCCTCTACGCCGAACGAAAAATTTCCGGACGCATCCGTCTCGCCCCTGTCATAACCGATCCGCACGATTGCATTCGGGATTGTCTCACCGGCCTCATTTCTGACGGTTCCGCTTACGGTATGTATCGGCGTCGGATCTGCCACGCCGCATCCCTGTCCGTCGCGGTCTACCAGAAATTCCCAGTCGTTCGACAACGCTTCCGTGCCCAGCATCGCGTCCGTAAACCGGTACGCCATCTGAAGTTCCGAACGGAAACCAAATTTTCCGTTACCGTTTGCTTTCTCGGTCAGATCCATGACTTCCTGTTTGTTCATGGCTTTTCTGACGTTATTGACGCTGACCGTCAGCGCTTCGCGGCTGGACGATACGGTAATTTTCATCCGTTTGCCGACTTCCGGCTTCGGAAGCCCCGGGATCGAAGGATATGCGCTCTTTCCGTTTACCTTATATTCATAATACCAGTTTCCTCCCTTCCCCGTTTCATATCCCACATACAGCCAGTTGTCTTGATCCAGGTATGTATAGAAAAATCCGAACTTGTTGAGCACGTTCGTCGGTTCAAATGTCACGCTGAACGAACCGTCTTTTGGCATTCTTTTATTCGAATGCACAAGCACAGCCGGAGCAAGCTGCCCCGGATTTTCATACTCATGTCCCCCTCCGTTACCGCTTCCTCCGTGCGCCTCATACCAGATCTTGCTGGACGCCGCCTGTACCTGCGTCGCCGGAACGGACGATAAAACAGGCGCCGACGCCAGCACAAACGCCAGCAGATAGCCGAGCGCCCTTTTCAAACTACGTTTCCCCATAATCAAGTTTCCTCCCTTTTTACTGTTTTTGCAGCCTGCCGTCACAGGATGCAGCATCTGATTATGTGTATCCTATAAAATTTTTACTCTTTTTATTATACGGTCAACTTTTTAGTTTGTCAATTCTTCTCATTCTATTAAAATATCGCTTTGAAATTCCGGCAGATTGCACAACCCCAGGCATTGCCGCAGCGCCGGGCGCCGTTACCCGATCACTCCGCGCTCTATGTATCCCGCCAGTTCTTCGGCAAAGTAGCTGATGTAAATATCGGCTCCCGCCCGATAGGCACACGCTGCCATTTCACACACAACCGGCGCTTCTTCTATGTATCCCGCCGCTGACGCGGCCTTTACCATCGCATATTCGCCGCTGACACTGTACGCCGCTGCCGGCAGACGCACCGCTTCTTTGATTTCCCGGATCAGATCGCCGTACGCCATCGCCGGTTTTACCATAACGATATCCGCTCCCTCCGCAGCGTCCAAAAGCGCTTCTTTGACCGCTTCTCTGCGGTTGTGGTAATCCATCTGGTAGGACTTTCGGTCCCCGAATGACGGCGCGCTTTTTGCCGCCTCACGAAACGGACCGTAAAAGGAAGACGCAAATTTTGCGGAATACGCCATAATCGGAGTATGAAGAAATCCCTCCGCATCCAGCGTACGGCGAATCGCCGCCACGCGTCCGTCCATCATATCGGACGGCGCCACCATGTCCGCTCCTGCCTGAACCTGCGATACGGCAGTCCTGGCCAGATATTCCAGCGTCCTGTCATTGTCCACGCCTTCTTTGCAAAGCACGCCGCAATGCCCGTGGGATGTATATTCGCACATGCATACGTCTCCGATCAGATACATGCCGGGGAACTCTTTTTTCGCCCGTTCAAATGCCCGCTGCACAACGCCGTCTTGGGCATATGCCATACTTCCCATTGCATCCTTGTGCTTCGGTATCCCAAAAAACAGCACGGAAGAAACTCCCGCGCGCAAAAGTGATTCCAATTTTTCTCCCATCCGGTCCGCACTGTACCGGTACTGCCCCGGCATAGCGGAAATTTCTTGTTTGATATTTTCTCCTTCCACGATAAACATGGGGTAGATCAAAGAAGACTTGTCCATCCGCGTCTCCCGGACCATCTTCCGCAGTCCCGGATGCATGCGGAGCCTTCTGGGTCGTTCTAATAGATTCATATTCCGTTTTCTTCTCCTTTTTGCAAAATCTCCATCATCTGCGCAATGCGCTGCTCATAGGTATGATGCGCGCGGACCTTTCGGTATCCGTTTTCTGCAATCTGCCTGCGCGCATCCTCATGCTTTAGATAATATCCGCAGAGTTCTGTCAGTTCGTCGATGCTTTCAAAACAGACAAGGTCTTCTCTGTGTTTAAAATAATACGGAATTTCCGCCTGAAAATTCGTCATCAGAAATCCCCCGCTTCCCAGCACATCCCAGATCCGAAGGGGCAGTCCGCTTTTGATGTTCGGAATCGTAAAGTTTAAGTTGATCTTTGATGCCGCAAACACTTTGGGCATTTCGCTCCAATAGTCCAGTGAACCGCCGTAGCGCACGCGCAGCAGATCTCTCGTATCGCTGTTGCTGTAAATGGAAACGCGGTAACGCTTGGAAAGCTCCGTTAACGCGCGGCGGCGTTGCTGTTCTGCCGTCTTAAAACCGAGCACCGTCGTTGCAAAGATCAATCCAAGATCCGAAAAAGAATCTTTGGATTTTTCCAGTTTGAAATACCGCTCTAACTGTTCCAGCACCGGAACCGTCAGCATTTCCTCTAAAATATTGCCGCCGTTTACACACTGCTGCGCCCAGATTGCCGCGTCAAAATATCCGCGCAGATATTCCGGCAGTTCCGGGCGCATTCTGTCGTAACTGTTGCGCTCATATAAACTCCCGACAAACGCAATGTCGTTTTCATACGCAAACAGATCGCTGCAGTTGTTTAACAGATACCCGACCCGTTCCGTATTGACCGCCAAGGGCAGATACCAGATATGCTCCACGCCCATTCCCTGAAATTCCAGGCAGTTTGTCTTGTCAAACGTAAAAAAATAATTGCACGGGTGAAATACATTTTGATGATACATGCTGATCAGGGGATTGTCGCAGGTCCAGACTACATAGGGGATTCCTTCTCTGGCACAGACGCCTGTGATCAGCGCAAAATAATTGACGGTAAATACCATACCGCACGATTCCTTCCGGATCACCTGCGCCAGTTTCTCTTCAAATTCCGGATCTTCATCGTAGTTTGAAAGATCCTGCTCCAGTGTGACATATTCATACCCCAGATTGGTAAACGCCTCACAGATATCGGCATAATTGTACGCTTTCCATTGATAAACTAAAATCCGCATATGCTCTTTTCTCCATTGATGTATTCTGTCTCTATTATACCCTGAAACAGACGCGATGCAAGCACAGGATGCGAAAAAGTCATCTGCCGATTCCCTCAAATCCAAAATAACGCACGGCATTATCATAACAAATCCCGCAGACAATGGCCTGCAGCGCCTTCTCATCCGCCGGATATTCCCCGCGTTCCACCCAGCCGCCGATCAAATTACATAAAACCCTGCGGAAATATTCGTGCCTGGCATAAGATAAGAAGCTTCTCGAATCCGTCAGCATTCCGATAAAATTCCCCAAAAGTCCCAGATTTGCCAATGAAGTCAGCTGTTCTTCCATCCCCTTTTTATGATCGTTAAACCACCAGGCGCTTCCCTGCTGGATTTTTCCGACGGCCGACGCATCCTGAAAACATCCGATCAGCGTGCCGACGACGGCGTTGTCATTCGGATTCAGCGAATATAATATAGTCCGCGGCAGCTGTCCCGTCTCATGCAGCGCATTCAAAAAATCCGCCAGCTCCTGCAGCGGGGCGCCGCCGCCGATACAGTCAAAGCCGCTGTCCGGTCCCAATCTGCGGTATGCCGTCTGGTTATTGTCTCGCCTGCACCCGTAGTGAAGCTGCATCGCCCACCCTCTCGCATGGTATTCCCTGCCCAGGGCAAGCAGAACCGCCGTCTGAAACTGCAGGATTTCCGTTTGCTTTGGAATGCTCCCCGAGAGCCTTTTCGCAAAAATGGCTTCGATTTCCTGCTCCATGGCAGGGCGGTACATAACAGATTCCAGCCCGTGATCCGAAATCACACAGCCTGCGGCGGCAAATGCGTCCATCCTGCCGTGCAGCGCGGAAAGCAGCGCCTGGTAGGAATTGACTTTAACGCCCGATGCTGTGCCCAGCTGTTCCAGGTAATCCAGATAATCCGGTTTTCCGATCTGCAGTGCGCGGTCGGGGCGAAACGTCGGCAGCACCTTCACCGGAAAACTTTTATCTTCCGCAATCTTTTTATGCCAGATCATTGAATCCGCCGGATCATCCGTCGTACAAAGCAGCGTTACATGAGATGCGCGAATCAGTCCCCGCGCAGACATTTCATCCTGCCGCAGCTTTTGATTGCAGAGCTCCCATACCGCCTTTGCGTTTTCTTCCTTTAAATGACCCGTAAAACAGAAATAACGCCTCAGTTCCAGATGGCTCCAATGATACAGGGGGTTTCCGATCGCCTTCTCAAGCGTCCCTGCCCATGCCTTAAATTTTTCAAAATCCGGCATATCTCCCGTAATATAGGCTTCCTCTATCCCGTTTGACCGCATCTGGCGCCATTTATAATGATCTCCTCCCAGCCAGATCTGCGTGATCGTTTCAAATTTTTTATCTTCCGCAATCTCCTTTGCACTGATATGGCAATGGTAATCCAGAATCGGCATGTGCTCTGCATACGTATGATATAATTTCTCCGCCCATCTTGTTGTCAGGAGAAAGTCCCTGCCCATAAATTCTTTCATTTACAAAAAGACCTCCTTGGCATTTATCGTTTACTTCTAATATCTGCCAAGAAAAGCGTCTTATTGCATGGAAACTTATGGAATAAAATCTTTAAGCGTTCCAAACGTATACCCCAGGTCCTCCCATTTCGTCAGAAGTTCATCCAAAATTTCCCCATTTGTTTTTGACGTCGCATGCAGCAGCACGACGGCGCCCGGGTGGATTCTCGGTAAAAGCTTACTGTAAGCTTCTTCTGCCGACGGCTGGTCGTCTTCGTACCAGTCCACATAGGCAAGGCTCCAGAAAAACGTACGGTACCCCAGCTGTTTTGCCATGCTGAGATTTTCCGTGTTAAACTTTCCCTGCGGCGGACGGTAGAGTTTTATCATCTCTTCTCCGGTGATCTCTTTGTATAAATGCTCCACATCCTCGATCTCTTTCCGAAACGAATCGAGATCGCCGATTTTCGACATATCCGGATGATGATACGTATGATTTCCTACCAGATGCCCTTCTTTCTGCATCCGCTTTACAATTTCCGGCGCGGTTTCCAGAAAATTTCCGACCACGAAAAACGTTCCCGTCGCATTGTGTTTTTTCAAGGCGTCCATGATCTTTTCGGAATTGCCGTTCTCATATCCGCAGTCAAACGTTAAGTAAATCGTCTTTTTTTCCGTATCCCCGACGTAAAACGCATCGTACTCCGCCAATTCTTCTGAGCTGACATTTCCGGTCGGAACTTCTCCTTCCGTCCCAAATCCAAGCCCCCAGTTTTCCGTCGATTTCTGCATAAACCGGGAGCTGCTAAAAACATCTACGATTTTAGCAGCTCCTGCGCCTGCTCCATACATAAACAGAAAAAGTACCGCAAGAAACAGTGTCTTCTTATATTTCATATGCACCATTCCCGTTTCTTTTTTTCTATTCTATGAGCCGGTTTTTATTTTATTCCCGTCCGCTCCAGCAGTACGTGCACAATTTACATTTATCTATGCCGACCGCATCCGTCATATCGTCCAGACGATTAAATCTCAGAGAGGTAAAATTCAGTTCTCTGCGGATTTCCTCTACCATCCGTGCATATTTTTCGGATTCCGGGTCCGCGTACTCCTGCAGGATTTCATCGGTTACACTGCCGCCTTCCAGCCGGTCGATGACCCTGCGCGTAATCAGGTCCATCTCCGATGTGGACCGCGAAAAATTCAGGTATTTGCATCCGAACAAAAGCGGAGGGCACGACGGACGGATATGCACCTCTTTTGCCCCGCTTTCATACAAAAACTCGGTCGTCTCACGCAGCTGCGTCCCCCGGACGATCGAATCGTCGATCAAAAGCAGTCTCTTGTCCCGGATCAGATCTTCCACCGCCAAAAGCTTCATCTTTGCGATCAGATTCCGCTGGCTTTGAATCGTCGGCATAAAAGAACGCGGCCAGGTAGGCGTATACTTGATAAACGGCCGGGAAAACGGAATGCCCGATTCATTGGCGTACCCGATCGCATGCGCCGTCCCCGAATCCGGTACGCCCGCCACGATATCCGGCTGCACATTGTCCCGTTTCGCCATTTTACGGCCGCATTCATAACGCATCTGTTCGACGCTCATTCCTTCGTATGCGCTGGACGGATATCCGTAATATACCCATAAAAACGTACAAATCTTCATATCCTTACCGGGCTGTGCCAGAGTTTTACACTCTTTTTCCGTGATCACGGCAATCTCTCCCGGTCCCAGTTCCTTATAGTCTTTATAGCCGAGATTCTTATATGCAAAATTTTCAAATGAGAAACAAAACGCGCCCTCTTTCTTCCCGACAACCACCGGCGTACGCCCATAGCGGTCCCTTGCCGCATAAATCCCACGCTCATTCATCAGAAGAATGGATACGGAACCGTCTACCGACTCCAGTGCAAACCGGATCCCGTCGATTAAATTTTCCCTCTGGTTGATCAGGGACGCGATCAATTCGGTTGCATTGATATCGCCGCCGCTCATCTCCAGAAAATGAGAATGCCCGTTTTCAAACAGCATCCGGGACAGCTCGTCCATATTGTTGATCTTGCTTACGGTTGTGATCGCATAAGTTCCATGGTGGGAACGAACCAGCAGAGGCTGCGGTTCATAATCCGAAATACAGCCGATTCCCATTCTTCCGGACATCTCCTGGACGTCTTTATCAAATTTGGTCCGAAACGGCGCATTTTCAATATTGTGGATTGCACGGTCAAAACCGCCTTCCCCATACACGACCATGCCGCCTCGCTTCGTCCCAAGATGCGAATGGTAATCAATTCCGAAAAACAGATCAAATACGCAGTCCTCTGCGGCTGCAACTCCAAAAAATCCTCCCATATATTAGCCTCATTTCTTTCTATCCATGCCTGTGGGATCCCGCGGGTATCCCCGTTGTAACTTCATGATTATAATAATCGTTCATCGGAAAAATGTAAACCTATATTATAAAAAAAGAATCCTGACAAACAGGATTCTTCTTTTACTCTTCCTCGTGAATGGCATTCACCGGACACCCTTCGATACATGTTTTCACGGATTCTTGATTCGCATCCGTGGTTTCAGCAGTGGCAACAGCCTTGCCGTCATCGTCGATCTGGAACACATCCGGCTCCGTAGAAGCGCACAGGCCGCAGCCGATACAGGTATCTTTATCTACAACTGCATGCATAAGATCCCCTCCTTTTTCTGGTTTCTCCACCATTGTTCCCAAAAAAGGAAATCTTATACCGTTACGCTTTTTTCATCGCCCGGAATAAGGAACCGAATTTCGGCTTTGTGCCATAGAGCAGAACGCCCGCGCGGTAAATCTTGGCGGAAACGACGCCGACCGCCGCAACGCTTAAAATCAGCACACCGATGGAAAGGACAATCTCGTAGACCGGCACCGTGCTCATTGCAATTCTCGTAAACATCGCCATCGGGGATACAAACGGCACATAAGAACAGATCCGCATGAGCAGGCTGTCGACACTGCCGTTTGACATAGCCATCATAACAATGATAAATCCCGCTACAAATAAAAGCGTAACCGGCATCACGGAAGTATTGATATCCTCAACTTTTGACGCCGTAGAACCGATCGCGCCAAACATAAACGCATAGATAAAAAATCCCAACACAAAGAATATCAGCATATAAACCAGAAGTTCCAGCGGCATGTCAAAAATAGAAGCGATAATCTGGTTGCCCTCCCACTGCTGCTGATTGATATTATAGAATAAAATCGCAGAGCCGAAGACTGTCAGAAGCTGCAAAAATCCTGCCAGACAGGATGCCAGCACTTTACCGAACATCATGCTGACGGGTTTCGCGCTGGTAATCAAAAGTTCCATGGCCCGGGAACTTTTTTCCGTCGCCACGTTTGTCGCAATCATCTGCCCGTAAAGCAAAATCACCAGATACAGCGCAAAAATCATAATATATGTGTAAAAGAAATTCTGAAGCTGGTCCTTTCCCAGGCTTTCCGTATCATGGCTGATCTCTACCGCAAGGACGCCTGCGGCCTCATCCGCCGACATGCCGCCGCTTACCATCGCATTCATGCTGTATGCATTCCGAAGTACGGAATCTGCAATTTCCGCGTTCCTGTCATATAACGAAAGATTGTTTACATAATAAGTATACGAAGTGGGCCCGTCGATCACAAACGCACATTCCGCATCGCCGGACGTTACTTTCTTTTTCACGTCCTCTAGGCCGTCTTCTGTCAGGCAGACTTCATAGCCTGCAAATGCCTCCTGAAACTGAGGCTCGATAAAACTGCCGAATTCCGCGTCTTTTACCGAAAGAAGCAGCATACCGGACACTTCTGTTTCTCCCTCCGAATCGGAATCGCCGCCGGTAAAACTGTCGGCAAATTTCGGAAAAAACATCACAACCGCGATCGCCGCAACCAAGAATACGGTAACGCCCACAAAGATCTTGTTTTTCAGATAATTGTTTAATTCAAATTTGAATATTGTTCCAAACTGTTTCATTCTCCTGCCTCCTCATTCCGGTCCTTTGTGTATTCCACAAAAATATCGTTCAATGACGGTTCAAATACTTTTACCTCATCGATATCATACGTTTCCGTCAAATGCTTCATCATATTCTGTTTCTCATCCGCAGAAGATAATTTCAGCAACAGCCCGCCGCCTTCTTTCCGCGTACAGCAGGAAGCAAAATCGCTTAAAATTTTATCGGCTTCCTCTGAACGTACGACGAGTTTATCTCTTACATAATTATGTTTAATCTCCTGAATATCTCCGCGCAATACGACGGATCCCCCGTTTAAAATAGAGATACTGTCGCAGAATTCTTCAATATAATTCATCTGATGGCTGGAAAAGAGAACAATCTTGCCTTTTTGTATCTCTTCTTTTACCACGTCTTTTAACAGCATGGCGTTGACCGGATCCAATCCGGAAAACGGCTCATCTAAAATAACGATCTGCGGATTATGGGCAAGCGCCGTCACAAGCTGGATCTTCTGCTGATTTCCTTTGGAAAGCGTATCCAAACGCTTTCCTCTGTGTTCCTCCATGCCAAGACGTCCCAGCCAGTAATCCACGGATTTTACGGCATCCTGCTGCTTCATTCCGTGCAGCCTGGCAAAATACACCAGCTGATCGATAATTTTCTTTTTCGGATATAATCCGCGTTCCTCAGGCAGATAGCCGATGGAAACCTCCCTGGCGCGAATCGGTGTTCCGTCAATAAAAATTTCTCCGCCGTCTGCGCCAAATACATCCATCAGAATCCGTATCGTCGTCGTTTTTCCCGCGCCGTTTCTTCCCAGCAGCCCAAACGCCCTGCCGCTGTCCGCCGAAAAAGAAATCCCTTTTAATACTTCTTTTTCTCCAAAACTCTTTGTAATATTTTTTAATTCCAGTCTCATACTTCCTCCATTGCCGATTCCCGTTGATTGTTATGTTTCCAAAACAGCAAAAGCAAGATTGCGGCCAGCAGAACGACCGTTACCGCAATGCCTCCTTCTAAGCCAAACTCCCCGCCATGAAATATCTCCCTGCCGTCTGCCGCAGCAGCAGAAAATATGCTGCAGGAAGTTTTCATGCCGCTGACATTCCCTCCGTACACATTACCCTGAACCAGGTTCCAGACCGAATGCACGGCGCCCACGAGCCAGATATTTTCCGTCCGGATAAAACAGATCGATGCAAAAATACCAAATAAAATCAGATTGGCGACTGCAAGCGGGGAAATACCCGGATTCAGCAGATGCAGCGCCGCAAAAGCACACGAATTGAACAGCACTGCAGCCGACATCGGATATCTGCGCCCGACCGATACCAGAAAGTATCCCCGGCAAAGCACTTCCTCCGCCATTCCCTGAACCATATAACCTGCCATAAACAGTAAAAAAACTGCCGGAGAAACCCCCTTTGGCGCATAAGAAAACGATAAGGATCCCGTCAGTACGCAAATGCCTGCCGCCGCCGAAAACATCGCAAATCCCAGGCATACGCCCTTTGCATATTCTTTCGCAAACCCCCGCCGTACAAATCCGAGGGAAGAAAGCGTTCTTTTCTGGATCAGCCGGCAGAATAAAAAAACGATTCCGATCATAGCCGCCGTTACAAACAGGGAAATCATCATATTCGTATCGGAATTTACGACACGGTTCACCGCTTCGTCGATACGCAAAATATCCCCGTTTTCCAAAGCATCCTGATAATCCGGATCCCGCAGGAGCAAACCCATCTGCACCGGAAGAGACAGTAAAATCTCTCCAAACGTACAGACAGCAAAGACCGCCAGAAAGATCAGAATTTCCAACGCCCAATGCAATCCCTTTTGCGACGCCTTCGCCTCCTCCACTGCCGGCGGGCAGTTCCATAACTTCTCCATAACGAACCTCCTCTCCCAAAACGTGTTTTATACGTTTAAACCGCATCTTCCTCCCTGGAACACGCTTGTAAAAACTATTTTGATGCCACGCCTGCGTTCACTTTACTATACCACAGTGTTTTAACGCGTACAACAATGCAAATCTTAAGAATTTATTATATTATTTCTTGAAATATGACGCAAAAAAAGGTCTCTTTTGCAAAGAAACCCTTTTTTCTTACACCTCTATAAACGATTCATCGGCAGCTCCGGCAGCGGCTGCAGTCGCCGCCGCAGGATGCCTTTCCTTTTTTCTTATCCCGGACTATGCTGCGGACGGCAAGGCCGACGCAGCACAATACGATCATTCCAACCGCACACGTTCCCATAGATTCCTCCTTCTGCCGCACATATGCGGCGTTGTTCTAATTCATTCCTGCTGCCTTTCTCCGATATGTTCCGTTTTCCTGATAAGGCCGAACCATCCGGTACAAAAATCCCGCAATCACGAGTATCGCTGCAACCGTTCCGATTCCGAAGGTTCCCGTCGTAACGAAAATTCCGATCTGATAGATACAAAAAGATACAAAATATGCCAGAGCTGTTTGATATCCGATCGCAAACCAGAACCATCTCCCGCTGTTCATCTCCCGTTTTATCGCTCCCATAGCCGCAAAGCAGGGTGCACAGAGAAGATTAAATACCAAAAACGAATACGCCGCGACTGCAGGCATGCTCGCTGCAAGCACGCTCCAGATTTCCGATCCGTCCTCCGCCACATTTGCATATCCAAACAGCACGCCGAATGTCGTCACTACGTTTTCTTTTGCAATCAGCCCGGTCATAGCCGCAACCGCCATTTTCCAGTCTCCCCAGCCAAGCGGAGCAAATACGGGAGCCGTGATACCGCCGATTGCAGCGAGGATACTCCTGTCAAGTTCTTCGGCTTCAAGCATTGCAAATCTTCCGTCCACCCAGCCGAATCCCTGTAAAAACCAGAGTGTGACGGCAGAAACCAGGATGATCGTTCCGGCTTTTCTGATAAACGACCACGCCCTCTCCCACATGCTCCGCAGGATATTTCCGGCCGTCGGCATATGATACGCCGGAAGCTCCATCACAAACGGCGCCGGATCGCCGGCAAAGAACTTCGTTTTCTTTAACAGGATGCCAGAACAGATCACGGCTGCAATTCCTACAAAAAACGCACTGAACGATATCCATCCCGAGTTTCCGAAAAATGCCCCTGCAATCAGCGCGATAATCGGCAGCTTTGCCCCGCAGGGAATAAACGAAGTCGTCAGGATCGTCATTTTACGATCCCTGTCGTTTTCAATCGTTCTGGAAGCCATAATACCCGGGACGCTGCAGCCCGTGCCGATCAGCATCGGGATAAAGGATTTTCCGGAAAGCCCGAATTTTCGGAACATACGGTCCATAATAAACGCAACGCGCGCCATGTATCCGCATCCTTCCAAAACGGCAAGGAATAAAAAGAGCACAAGCATCTGGGGCACAAACCCGAGCACGGATCCGACGCCGCCGATTATGCCGTCTAACACAAGCCCTTTGAGCCATTCTGCACAGCCGACCGCCGACAACGCGCTCTCTGCGATAACCGGAATTCCGGGAATCCATACGCCAAACAGGCTCCATCCCTCGCCGAATACCCCGTCGTTTGCCCAATTAGTTGCAAAATCCCCAACAGTCTGCACAGATACATAATACACCAAAAACATGACTGCCGCAAAGATCGGAAGCGCAAGGATCCGGTTTGTGACGATCCGGTCAATTTGATCCGATCTGCTCATTGTCTTCTTTTTATGTTTCGTACAGCATTCGCCGATCATGGCAGAAATAAATTCATACCGCTCATTGGCGATAATACTTTCCGTATCGTCGTCAAACGACTGTTCCAATTGTTCAATTTCCGCCGATACATCCGGTACTCCGTTCATCTGCGCTGCAATCTTATCGTCTTTTTCCAGAAGTTTAACCGCAAAAAAACGCTTTTGTTCTGTCGGAATTTCCGCGTTTATTTTCTCTTCTACCGCACGGATGACGTGTTCCGCTTCTTTTGAAAATGTATGAACCGGCGGCGCGGCTCCTTTTCTTTTCGCCAGAGAAACGGCTTTCTGCGCCGCTTGTTTAAGACCCTTTCCTTTTAACGCCGAAATCTCTACGACTTCACATCCAAGTCTGCTGCTTAATCGGTCCATATGAATCTGATCCTTATTTTTTTCCACGATATCCATCATGTTGACCGCCATAAGGACCGGAATCCCAAGCTCCAGAATCTGTGTAGACAAATACAAATTCCGTTCAAGATTCGTACCGTCTACAATATTTATAACTGCGTCGGGACGCTCCAGAATCAGATAATTCCTGGCAACAATCTCTTCCGGCGTATACGGGGACAAGGAATAGATCCCCGGCAGATCTACGACCGTTACGTCTTTGTTTCCTTTTAACTTTCCTTCCTTTTTTTCTACGGTAACGCCCGGCCAGTTCCCCACAAACTGGTTGGAACCCGTAAGGGCATTAAACAATGTTGTTTTTCCGCAGTTTGGATTCCCTGCCAATGCAATTTTTACTGACATTTCTGCTCCCTCCTGTTCGTCTCTTCCACCTTTTATTAGTTTAAACTAACTATCGCTCCCAAAAAAGGATGCAGCATGAACGATGTAGACTGCTTATTCCACTTCGATCATCTCCGCATCTTCCTTCCTCAGGGATAATTCATATCCTCTCACAGTGACTTCCACCGGATCTCCCAGGGGCGCCACTCTTTTCACATAAATCTCCACGCCTTTCGTGATACCCATGTCCATGATACGTCTTTTTACCGGTCCCTCACCGGACAGTTTTTTCACCTTCACAGTCTGCCCGCAGGCAGTCTCCTTCAATGTTTTCATGTCTCCCTCCTTTTCAGCCCCCTGGGGCTTTTTTCCTTTCCGTTTCCTCCCTTTGTTCCGGGCCTCCCTTTCAGGACGGTTCCTGCCGGACCATAATCCGGTTCGCCATATCCCTTCCGATGGCGATTCTGGACTCTTTCACATTGACGATCAGATTCCCCCCGGCTTCCGAAATCACAGTCACTGCACCGCCCACCACAAAGCCCAGGCTCTCCAGAAATTTTCTGGTATCTCCCTTTCCGCCTATTTTTCCGATCACATGACGCTCCCCCTTTGGGGCCATTGACAATGGCATATTCATCCTCCTTCCCAACTATTTTCCATATATCCGGTTCCGCCTGCATTTTCCGGCCGTTCCCATATAGTTTTATATAACTTATATTAGTTAGTATATACTAATTCATATTAGTTGTCAATCACCAAGTGGAAAAATTTGCAAAGAGATATTTTCCATGCTATACTGAACCAAGACACCCTTGCGGCTTGCCCCACCGCCATACACAAGAGTCCGGGAATCCGGCCGCAGTGTTCAGGGGATTTTGATTGAAAAATGCAAAAGAAGGGAGCATGCCATGACAGTGAATGAATCGGCAGAGAATTACCTGGAAACCATATTGATCCTGAGTCAGAAACTTCCCGTGGTCCGTTCCGTGGACATTGCCAACGAACTGGGTTTCAAAAAACCAAGTGTCAGCGTGGCCATGAAGCATCTGCGGGAAAAAAAGCATATTTCCGTGGACGGCTCCGGCTTCATCACGCTGACAGCTTCCGGCAGGGAAATTGCGGAGATGATTTATGAGAGACATCAGTTATTGTCCTCCTGGCTGACACGGCTGGGCGTCCCGGAAAAGATTGCCGTGGAAGACGCTTGTAAAATCGAGCATGTCATCAGCAAAGAAAGTTTTCAGGCCATTAAAAATCATGCGGGGACACAGTGAATCCCCGCTTTGAGTCATATTTTGGGATCATTCTTCCAGGCAGACCGTCCTTCCCAGACGCAGGGATTCCTTCACGTCAATCAGCCGCTGATTTTCGGAGCCCCGGAAAGCCAGCCGGAGGTTTTTCTGCTCCTCCATAAATTCCCCGTCCACCAGTACATCCAGCAGCGCCAGAATTTCATCGATTCCATCCCTGCAAAATTCCGTCCCTCTCCCGCCCCGGTCCGGCGGAATTTCCGTCCCTGTTCCACCCTTCCGGCCCAGAAGATCCCTCTCGTATTCATATCCGGTGTAGCACCAGATGTCCTTTCCGGGAAAACGCTGTCTCACCTTCCGGAGCAGCCCCAGCACCGTTTTCCGGTTTTCCGGCTCCAGGGGTTCCCCGCCCAGCACGCTGAAACCCCTGATATAATCCGGCGCAAGCGCCTCCAGAATCTCGGCCTCCGTCCGGTCAGTATACTCCTGGCCGTAATGAAAATCCCAGGCCTCCGGGTTGAAGCATCCCCTGCAGCCATGGGTACAGCCGCTGACAAACAAGGACACCCTCACCCCGGGGCCGTTTGCCACATCCGTTTTTTTGATAACCGCATAATTCATAAATGAAGCACCCTGGATTTGATTTCCTTTGTCTTTCCGGTATTCCAGAAATTCTCCCCCAGATAGCCGCAGGTACGCCTGGTCACATTCATTTTGGCGTGATCCTTATTGTGGCACTGGGGACATTCCCACTCATTGTCCTCATTGATGCGGATTTCCCCGTCAAAACCGCATACATGGCAGTAATCTGACTTTGTGTTAAACTCGCCGTACTGAATATTGTCATAAATAAAACGGATCAGCGTTTCCACCGCCTGCACATTGTTCAGCAGACTGGGAATCTCCACATAGGAAATGGCGCCTCCCAGGGACTTATTCTGAAACTCACTCTCAAAAGTGAATTTCTCAAAGGCATCAATGGGCTCCCGCACATCCACATGGTAGGAATTGGTATAATATCCCTTATCCGTCACATTGGGAATATCCCCGTACTTTTCCTTATCTATCCTGGCAAAACGGTAACAGAGCGTCTCCGCGGGCGTCCCGTAAAGGCTGAATCCGATGCCAGACTCCCGGCGCCATTCTGCCGCCGCCTCTTTCAGATGATCCATAACCCGCAGGGCAAATTCTTTTCCCCTGGGAGCCGTATGGCTGCAGCCCTTCATCAGCCAGGTCAGTTCATAAAGCCCGATATACCCCAAAGACATGGTGGAATAACCGTTCTTCAGCAGTCTGTCTATCTTTTCCCCCTTTTTCAGCCGCGCTATGGCGCCGTACTGCCAGTGTATGGGGCTCACATCGGAAGAAGTGCCCAGCAGGGCCTTGTGCCTGCACATCAGGGCCTCATGGCATAATTTCAGGCGCTCATCCAGTCTCTTCCAGAAAATTTCCTCATTGCCCTGGGAGACAATGCCGATCTGGGGCAGATTCAGGCTGACCACGCCCTGGTTGAAGCGGCCCTCCCATTTGTAATTCCCCTCTTCATCCTTCCAGGGCGACAGAAAGGAACGGCATCCCATACAGGAAAATACATTTCCCTCGTAATTCTCCCGCATCTTTTTAGCGGAAATATAGTCCGGATACATCCTCTTTGCAGAACACTCTGCCGCCAGCCTGGTCACATAGTCATATTTCCCGCCCTTGAGACAGTTGTTTTCATCCAGCACATACACCAGCTTGGGAAACGCCGGCGTCACATACACCCCCATCTCGTTTTTGGTTCCCTGGAGGCGCTGTCTCAATATTTCCTCGATAATGCGGACCGTCTCCCCGATATAGGGATCTTCGTCATCAATATGCAGAAACAGCGTCACAAAGGGAGACTGTCCGTTTGTGGTCATCAGGGTGTTGATCTGATACTGTATGGTCTGGACCCCGGAGCGCAGCTCGTCCTGAAGTCGCATCTCCACGATTTTTTCCTTTGTGTCCCCATCCAGGCTGCCGCCGAACTCTTCTTCCAGCTGCAGGGTAAACTTTTCCCTGCTTTTTCTCAGGTATTTGCCCAGATGCTTAATGTTCACGGACTGCCCCCCGTACTGGTTGCTGGCCACGGCCGCTATGATCTGTGTGGTAACCGTGCAGGCCACCTGGAAACTCTTGGGTGACTCTATCATTTTTCCGTTTATGGATGTACCATTGTCCAGCATATCCCTGATATTGATCAGACAGCAGTTAAAAATAGGCTGGATAAAATAGTCCGCGTCATGAAAATGAAACACGCCATTGTCATGGGCCATGGACAGATGCTCCGGAAGCAGCATGCGCCTGGTCACATCCCTGGACACCTCGCCCGCGATATAGTCCCTCTGGGTGGAGGCCAGCCGTGTATTTTTATTGGAATTTTCCTCTGCCAGCTCCTTATTTTCATTGCGCAGCAGCTTCAGAATGGATTCATCCGTGGTGTTGGATTTCCGCATCAGGCTCCGCTGGTAACGGTATACAATATATTTTTTGGCCAGGGCATACTTGTTTCCCTGCACCAGATGCTGCTCGATCACATCCTGCACATGTTCCACTGCCTGCAGTTCCCTGCCCTCCTCCTGGACCGCGTCCAGAATCTCCCGGATCAGGGCCCCGCCCGCCCTGTCCTTCTCTTCTACTTCATTGTTTGCTTTCTCAATGGCGGCTGTGATTTTATCCTCTTCATAAGGCACAATACGCCCGTCCCTTTTTTGAATCCTCATGCTTACCCCCTGCACAAAAAAACCGCACCGCAAGCATTTGCGGATACGGTTTCACTACATATTGTGGTGTTTTATTTGCTGCGTATCTACATCTTGTTTTTCCATTATAATCGAAGTGGCTGCAAAATGCAAGAAACAATCCGGAGTCTGTCCGAAAAATCCTTCCTGCCCTCCGCAGGTCCCGTATTGCATACTTTCCGCGCCGGATTCAGGTTACACGGACAGGTGCTCAGTAATAATACATTCCGTGTCCCCCGCAGCACCCGCCGTCACCGTGTCCGCCGCATCCGCAGACGGTGTTCAGCACAACGAGTTCCCCGTTGACCAGGTCGATCTCCAGGCCATCCACGACATCCCGGGCTTCTTCGGGGATCACGATGTTGATGTCATTGACTGTTTCCGGCTGGTCGTCTTCTGTATAGACATCCAGTCCGATCACCGGGCTCTTGCCGCAGCATGTTTCCTGAATCGCGACCCGCAGTCCGTGGGCACCGGTTTCGTTCAGTGCCTGCTGCAGGACGTCTTTGGCGCTGTCTGTAATTTTCATATCAATCGCCTCCGCCGTTATTTTACCATCACAGGCACGCACACCATGTCCGGATGAACCTGGCGGTGTTTTCCGCTGCCACTTCCGTGAATTTCTCGAACTCCATGGGGTTGTCGTCATGCCCCGTCACATCCGACAGGGCGCGGACCGCCAGGAAGGGAACCCGGAAGGCATGGGCCACCTGGGCAATGGCCCCGGCTTCCATTTCCGCACAGGCGGCACCCGGCCAGTGGGAGCGGATGAACGCCACATCCTCGGGACGGGCGACGAACTTGTCCTGGCTGACAACTTCTCCCAGTTCACTCGGGAGCTGGAGTTCGTCCAGGATCTGTCGGGCGTGGTTCACGAGCCGGATGTCGGGATCGAAGACTTTTCCGAATCCTTCCGGTCCGTCCAGCGGCGAGGTGTCATAGTCACCCTGGATGATCCGGCTGCTGATCACGAGATCCGTGACTTTCTGCGTATCCCGCAGGCCGCCGGCGACCCCGGCGTTGAGGATATAATCCGGGTCGCAGAGTTCAATGAGCAGCGTGGCCGCCATTGCCGCCAGGGCCTTGCCCACACCCCCCAGAGCCAGGGTCACGTCTTCCCCCTCTATGGTGCCGGTCCAGAATACGATGCCGGCGGTTTCCGTGGTGCTTTCAACGTGCATCACGCTTCTGATCGCCGCGGCTTCCGAGTCCATGGCGGTTATGATTCCAATCATGCGGTCTCCTTCTTCCTGCAGATATAAAAATACTTTTCCCCCGGCTGCAGCCCCGGCAGGTCGAAGTCCGTCACGACGCTTTCCAGCGTGAACCGTTTCTCCAGTTCCTGCCGGACAAACTCCGGATCATGGATGTACTGCAGGTGGTGTTCCTGCAGTGTCCTGCCATCCGGAAGATAAAACGCGAAATCCTGATACAGCACATTGTCTTCGCTTTCAATCAGCCACTGGACCTGGGTGCCGTCCTCAAAGGTCCCTGCTTCGGCATAGCCTTCCCTGAATTCTTCGATCCGGTCCTGGCTGTGCATGTCAAAATACAGGTATCCCCCGGGATTCAGGTGAGTCCATGCCTGGTCGAGCCACCGGACAAACCCGGCTTCATCCAGGTAGTTCACGGAATCGCACAGACAGGTGATGACATCAAAGGTGCCAAATCCCGACAGGTCGGTCATGTCCCCGGTGGACCAGGTGACTTTGTGGTCCGTATCCTTGGCTGCAGCGGCTTCAATCATGGCCGGCGAGAGGTCCATTCCCTGGACATCTTCATACTTCTCTGCCAGCTGTCTGGTGATTTCCCCGGAACCGCAGGCACAGTCCAGCAGGGTGCTG
>OFGX01000221.1_pt1 | contig 49444 bp, 46 predicted proteins | sample 1521831 | NCBI WGS metagenome assembly OFGX01 (sample SAMEA3504080, study PRJEB24116) | mouse gut metagenome | biome: mouse gut; feature: mouse-associated habitat; material: faeces | place: Denmark | collected 2011 | reverse complement strand
TGATTAAGTTGTCGAACCGCCGTATACGGAACCGTACGTACGGTGGTGTGAGAGGTCGATAATTGAACTAATCAATTATCTCCTACTCGATTTAATCGTTATGGGTAAAAATGTAAACTGAGCGTGTAAGAAAACCGAAATTTAATGTAATAATATTGCCGACCGTCTATAATGAAAACGCTTAGTCATATGGAATAGGAGTGGCAAGGATAAATGGACGTTCGGACAATCAATACTAAAAACCGAATCCTCAATGGATTAATTAAGGTTTTATCAACACAAAAGTTAAGTGAATGTCGAACTATCGATATTATTAATCAAGCCGAAGTTAGTAAGAAGACCTTTTATAATTATTTTAAAAATAAGAAGGACTTTATCCACTGGGTAGAGACGAATATCCTCACTAGCTTGAAAAATGCGCTGCAAAAAGACCGGACATCACTAGAAGATACTCATAATGCATCAGAACAAAAAATTATGGAATTAGCTAACTCTGCTTTTAATGTGACCCTTAAATATTGTGATGATCATAAAGATACATTGGCTGTCTTATTATCGGACAATGGCGATATTAATCTATACCATGCGATTATTAACTTGGCAAACGATGAATTTCTTGAACGAGCTCCGTACTTATTCAACACGACTAGAGCAGAAATTCAAAAGATCCCTCTCTATAAGTTTTTTCAAACACTGTATGTGGACAGTATTATCAGGTTACTTCTCTTTTGGCTGAATCATCGATCCACAATGAGTATTGATGATGGTAAATATCTTGCTGGACTGATTCAAACTAAATCAAATATTCAATTAATGAAATCATTAGCAAATTAAATAAGTAGAAACACGTATCAAGCCTTATATTTGGTTAATCCAATTATGAGGCTTTTTAAATTACCAAACTTGATAACGGTCAAGTAACTTACTGGCTTCTTTTCTTATACTAAGGACAGTAAAAGGAGGTGCCGATATGGTCAAAGTACAACGATTCCTGACTGAGCAACGACAAGCATTGGTGATCGGCTTGACCGTTTTATTAATTCTGGCAGAAGCTTTTCGCTTTATCAGCTCAAATAACTTAATGTATCAGATCCTAATGGCCACTGCAGGGGTCATCGGTCTATTGCCGATTTTGTTCACAGCCATCTCATCATTAGAGGTACGGCTGATATCGATTGATGTTCTCGTCAGTATTGCGGTGATCGGTGCTTTTATCATTGGCGAATATAACGAAGCGGCGATTGTTACCTGGCTTTTTATGGTTGGTGAGGTATTAGAAAACGCTACTTTAAGGAAGACACGGTCGGCAATTAAGCAGCTAACCGAACTTGCTCCTCAAACCGCGGTGGTGATTGATGAAGATGGCAATACCAGTGATGAGGATGTGGACTTCATTGATCCAGGGGACATGGTCTTAATTAAGACTGGAAATCAGGTTCCAGTCGATGGCACGATCAAGACTGGGACTGCCGTTCTAAATGAAGCCAGTATTACTGGGGAGTCCCGGTTAGTTAAGAAACATCCTGGAGATGCAGTTTTTGCGGGAACCATTTTGGAGAATGGGACGGTGACGGTGAATACTACCGCGGCAGGCGAAGATACTACGTTCGGTAAAATTATTGAACTAGTGGAAGAAGCTCAGGATTCGCAAACGAAGACGCAACGCTTTATTGATCGCTTCGCCCGTTATTACACGCCAGTTGTGCTATTGGTAGCAATTATGGTTGGCTTGATTACACGAGACGTGCGGTTAGCAATTACCGTAATGGTTCTTGGCTGTCCAGGTGCGCTTGTGATTGGTGTCCCTGCATCTACTGTTGCTGGAATCGGTAATGGTGCTCGTCAGGGGATTCTCTTTAAGGGTTCCGATGTCATGGACCGGATGAAGCATATTGACACGATTGCCTTTGATAAGACGGGTACCTTAACTATCGGGAAGCCGGTTGTTACTAGTGTCAATGTTCTGAACGGAGACCGACAGACGATTATTGATCAAGCGGTAGCAGTTGAACAACGATCGGACCACCCGTTGGCACAAGCAATTGGCAAGCTAGATAGGAAGCACGATTATCAACCAACCGATATTCAAACGATTAAGGGACAGGGAATCCGAGCGCAAATTGGTGAAGGTGAGTACTTATTAGGTAATTCAACCCTGATTAAAGACTTATTAGGTACCAGTTCAACTCTCGACCAACTCATTGATCAACTGACGAGTGATGGAAATTCGATTGTTATTTTTGCCAGCATGGATCACCATGAATTGGCAATCTTTGGTATCAAAGATCAGTTACGATCACAGGCACAATCGGCGTTACGACAATTAAAAGCGTTAGGGGTCAAACGACTCATAATGTTGACTGGCGATAATGAAGGAACCGCTCATCAGATCGCAGCTAACCTGCCAATCGATGAAGTTCACGCAGCGATGCTTCCTCAAGGGAAAGCTGACTATCTCAAGCAGCAACAGGCTGACGGTCATCGGATCGCATTTATTGGTGACGGGATTAATGATAGTCCGGCACTCTCCGCAGCTGATGTTGCAGTGGCAATGGGTTCCGGTACTGATGTTGCAATGGATGTAGCCGACCTAGTACTTGTGAAATCAGATCTGAATAGTCTAGTCACCAGTTTTCGCTTGGCACGGCGAACCATCACCAATATGAATGAAAACATCTTGATTGCCTTACTGACGGTAGTGCTATTGTTTATTGGACTTTTTGTTGGTTATATCGAAATGGCATCAGGAATGCTGATTCATGAGCTTAGTATTCTGATTGTTATTTTGAACAGTATGCGGTTGATGAAACGAATTTCTCAAAATTGATGATAATCAATTTTTATTTACGGTGGCTAAATTACAATGAAAATAACAAAGGAGTGATAACCATGGAAAAAGTAATGATGAAACTTGATGGTTTAACTTGTCCATCATGCCTAACTAAGATTCAAAAAAGTGTTGAAACCATTGACGGGACCGATGACGTGAAGGTACTGTTCAATGCGGGAAAGGTTAAATTTACACTAGATTTGGCCAAAGCTTCACCCGATGATGTTCAAGCAAATATTGAAAAAATGGGATACACGGTTCAGGGAATTAAGGTAAAGGAGCTATCAGATGACTAGTGAAGAACAGTATCAACAGGAACTAAAACAGAGCGATATTGATCACCATACACCAACGGCAGGGGCGATGACGGGTCATATCATTGCCAACTTATTAATTCATTCACTAAAGATTAGTCAGGCAAAGCTGTTTACGAAAGGGAATGCGGCATTGTTTTTATCCCAATATGGCGATGATTGGATTGCGCATGAACAGGAAGCATTTAATCACCTGAATCAGCTGCTAGTTCAGAATGGTGAGAGTATCCCAACGACGACGGATCAGTTTCGTGAATTTACCATGCTAGAAGAAAGTGGTGCTGATAAGTATTTGCCAGGGGATGACCAATTATTTGCCTTGGTAAAGGATTTTGACACGCAGATTCTCTTTATCATGAAGGCCATTGCTCTTGGCAATAAAGAAGAATGGCCCGAATTAGCAGTAGATTTAACGGAATTATTGTCATGGATCAAAAAGCAAATTGCTTTAACCCAGCGCTTCTTGGGGCATGATTTACGGACGGGGTTGTATACTGAAGAAGATGATGATGACTTCTAACATTAAATGACGGAGGATACTCTAATGAAAGAAGAACTTTGTGTTCACCTGGTTCCGCTCTTTAATCAGTTAAGTTTAGAACGCCAGCGCCAAGTGGAACAGCTGGTTCATCACCAGCGTATTAAGCGCGGAACAATTGTTGTGAGTCCAGACATGGATGACCGGTTAGTGATTGTAAAAAGTGGCCATGGTCGAATGTACCAACTAAGTGAAGATGGTGAAGAACGGGTGCAACGAATGCTGAAGACAGGTGATTATGTTGGTGAAACCTGGCTCCTGGGGGTTGCCAACCATAGTAGTTATGTAGAAATGACTACAGACAGTGATATCTGTATTCTTAATCGGCAAGACTTTATCCAGTTGATTCACCACCAAAGCGAAATTGCCTTAAAACTAATGGCAGGACAGGCAGCAATGATTGAAAGTCTTCGTCAGCAAACACGGCTGATGGGACTGTCAATCATTGAAGAACGGGTAGTGACTTATCTGAAACAATTGATGGTTGATCAACAGAGTTCGAAAGTTAAGCTACCCTTGAAACTCAAGGACCTTTCTTCATACCTTGGGACAACCCCCGAAACATTATCGCGGACGCTTGCTCAATTGGAAGCGGATAGTAAACTCACGCGTCATTTGCGAACGATCCAAATTATTCATTTATAACTGAAACTTGAAAGCTGATAACCATGTCAAACAGGCGAGGTTATCAGTTTTTTTATGAAAAATTAAAAAAGCAAGCCCCTTTGGACTATACTTTAAATAACTAAAAACAAAGTATAAAGGGGTCTTGCACAATAAAAAGTATAACTCAAATCCAACATGAACTCGATGGTCAAATGTTAATTTCTAACTTTTTTCGACTAATTGGTTTATTAAATGAAAAAGATAATTTAACTATCCATTATGACTATGGCGATGGTTGGGAATTTAAGCTGCATGTCCAAAAGATCCAACCAGTTACTAATGAAGAACTACCTTATGTTCAAAAAGCCCGTGGTTACGGCATTATTGAAGATATTGGTGGTGTCGGTGGTTTAGAGCAGTATTATGATGATTACCAACAAGGGCAAGTAGACCCTGAATTTTTAGATTGGTTAGGTGGAGAAGCAATTGACCTCAATGCTGTAGACATTGATGAATTAAATGATTTGCCTCACCACTTTTGAACATAAATCTTATGTAGCGATTAAAGCTAATGATTTTTCGGAGTACTTAAAAAGTCACCATCTTGGACTCTATGTTGAATTCCAGGATGGTGACTTTGTGATTAAATCAATGGATTATAGCGAATTGAATCTGGATTTTGTGTATCGGCTAAGTACTCTTTGAATATTAGGAAGGATAATTTGAGGTGGGGTACCAAAGCTTGGGTCAAATAGATTTTTTAGCTTATTAATCATTTCAGTTCACCCCATTTTTACATTCTCTTACGTTTTGAAGCAATTTTTGCTCCCAGAACGGCAAGAAAGATACATGGATCGACTTAACCAAGAATACAAAAAATATTAGATAGCAATGGCTCGCCAGCAAATAAATTTTGGAAGTTGGAAAAACGAATAAAAGCAGATCGAAAATCGCCGGGGGTTATTGTTGAAGCATCGAGGAGATCCATGTTTCAGATTTTATTGCAGTTAATATCAGAGAAAGTAATTACAGATGAAGATTTAAATGGCTTCAGCGAAGAATTAAGAGCCGGGATTAATGATGTTATCTGAGCGTTTAAGGGTCCCAAGCTAATAAAAATCTTATGCTAACAATTATTACCTAGATTAAGCTAATTCGTTACCAAATTAGTATGGCATCCTTATTTACTGCAAAGCATATTGTAAGTTAAAATTAAAAAGCCAAAGAGAATTTTAAAACAGCTCTAATCGGTAAATTAACAAAATAATTAAAAATGAGAGGCCTAAACTAACATGCAAAAACATTCACAATATCGATATGCTTTACGCAAACTTAGCGTTGGATTGACCTCTGTTGCAGTTGGACTGGTATTTACATCCGTAGTAGCAACTACAGGTCATGCCGATACTACGCAACAGACAGAGACTCAGACCTCACAAAATTCTGAGCCTATAGCTGTAATAAATCAGCCTAGTAATCCTGATTCAAATCCAGCTAGTACTCAGCAGCTAGCCACTCCTCAAGAAACTAAAGCAGCCACCCAACAGGAAGAGACGGCAACAAAGAAAACAGTTACAGAAAATATAAATGATGTCCAAGATAATAGCAAACAGAGCCAGTCACCCGCGCAAAACGCTGCTATAGAAGAAGTTCCTGCTCAACCGGTTAATTCAACGGCGAATAAAGTAGCTATTCAATCCCAGCCTACCGAAACACAGCTCGATCCTACCCTTGTCACTTCAGTTACGAACAACTTATCGGCAGTCGGGTACAATGTATTTGATATTCGGGAAGCAACTGAAATGTGGGCCAATGAACAGCTAACAAATTGGTATATGCGTGATGACTTTAAACAAGTTCATGATCAGCTTCCGACCTTAGTTCCCCAACTTCTTAGTCATGCAGATAATTTGGCTACGGCTGATCAAAGGGTTCATGATAACGCAGCGGCTATTATGATAGGGATATCGTACCTCCATCGTTGGTATAATATTTCTTTTGGCGATAAAGAACTTTTGCCAATCATGATGTTCGATCCTAAAGCGCTTGGTTCTAATTTAGATTCAATTGATTGGCTGACCAGTATTGGAAAATTAACCTATGAGGAATTGCTGCCTGAGAATAATGTCTTGACTTTCAAGCAAAAATTAGCTCCCATGCTAAATACTAAGTTAGACTTGATCACATTTTTAGGAGATTTACGTCAAAAATGGTCACCAAAACTAACCGCTGACCAATGGTTTAAGTCCAATACCGGTGTCCATATTGTGGAAGTGCCATCAAAAGAAGTCCCTGACTTGAATCTTCATCTTTACCATCGTTTATCTACTGGGGATGCGAGCTTCCAGAAGTTCATCTTACCATTGCTAAATATCAAAAATGATGATATGTATGTGGTGTCGACGTTAGGGGCGACGATTTTTGGTATGTATGATCCGTACATTGACCTTAAATATCGCAAGGAACCAGAAGTATACCAAGAAAAGGTTAAACAAGTGCATAAAGAGCTTGATCGCCTTTCCGTGGCGTGGGGCGACCACTTTGATTTCTGGTACCGCATGACAAATGAAAATGGTAAGAAACGTTTAAGACAAGCAAATATTCAAGTCTGGGATAGTTATGATGCCATCGATTCTAGTAAAAAAAGTGGGCGTACCTGGTTATACAAATATACTAATTATTCTCCAGCGGTATATGAATTTTTCGGTCCAGTTGGTGAAAGATTTGAGCCAACTGGAATTTCTGCCGCTGCAACCGGCAATTTCGTTTATTTTTATGCGGCAAGAATAATTGATAATTATGGGACCGCAATCTTTACCCACGAGATGGTCCATCATTTTGATGGGAGTATCTATTTAGATGGTTTTGGCCGCCGTGCCGGGACGGGAGTGGAGCTATATGCTGACGGTTTACTTCAATCGGCGTGGCGACCAAACACAGTAAATTACTTACTTAACACTGCCATTACTTTTGGGAATGAAGACAATCGGACCATTAACAAAGGACCGGAACGTTTTCAAACGCGTGAAGATCTTCAAGAGTATATGCACGGTCTATTTGATGTGACTTATTTACTAGATTATGCAGAAGCGCAAGCGATGATTGATAAGTCAACTAAAGAAAAGCAGTTGATGTATGCCCAAATTAGCTATGATCCAGGGAAAAAAGCAGATGTTGTTTCGGGACCGATTAGTGAAGAAATTGCCGCTAAATTAAAGACAATTGATGACTTTATTGACAATAATATTATTGCTAGTCGTGGTTACAAGGCTGGAAACTATGGAAATAACGCCTACCAACAAATTCCAATGTATGTGCCAGATTATGCTGGAACCCAAAGTGCAACATCTGCGTCCGGCGCAATTACTTTCCGCAAAACAGCTTTCGAACTACTGGCTGCTAAAGGTTGGGAAGATGGCTTTATTAGCTATAGTAGTAATAAATATGCGAGTGATGCTAAAGAAGCTGGAAGACCGCTGAGTGATACTTACAAGTTAGAAAAGATTTTTAAGGGCGAATATAATAATGATTATGCTACCTTTAAGAAGGCAATGTTTAAAGAGCGAATTGATAAACGTGAGAGCTTCAAGCCAATTACTATTACATTGAATAAAAAGAACATTCAACTGAATACTTGGGATGATTTGCAAAGCTTAATGCAAAATACTGTTGACCAAGAATTAGCAGCAAGAGCTAAGGGTAAAAGCTCAAACTTAATTAATAACCTCAAGGCAGCGGTTTTAGCAACTGAAATGAAACAGACAAATGATTTTAGAAGTTCAATTTTTAATGTTTTACCCGCACAAATCGATAAGGGCGAAATTCTTGAAGATGGTACCAGTTATGACCTGCCAGCCTATGACCTTGAGACGCTGAAAAAGGGTACTGCGGTAGAAGATGGTACCAGTTATGACTTGCCAGCCTATGACCTTGAGACATTGAAGAAAGGCACCACGGTAGAAGACGGTACCAACTACGACTTGCCAGCCTATGACCTTGAGACATTGAAAAAAGGCACCGCAGTAGAAGATGGCACCAGCTACGACCTACCAGCTTATGATCTTGAGGCGCTGAAAAAAGGCGCAACGGTAGAAGATGGCACCAGCTATGACCTACCAGCCTATGACCTTGAGGCACTGAAAAAGGGTACCACAGTAGAAAATGGCACCAGCTACGACCTACCAGCTTATGACCTTGAGGCGCTGAAAAAAGGCGCAACGGTAGAAGATGGCACCAGTTATGACCTACCAACTTACGATCTTGAAGCGTTGAAAAAAGGCACCGCAGTAGAAGATGGTACCAGCTACGACCTGCCCGCCTATGATCTAGAATCGCAAACTGAAAATTCAGCGACAGAAATAGAAGTACTCAATATTGATCCGTTAGATAGTAATAATACTCCGGTAAATATTAATGAATTAACTAATACTCCTAAATTAGCAGATGCAGCTTTGAAATTATCGCCGCAGAATGTTAGGGAAAACTCTCAAATCAATATGGGTGTTAATGACAATCATAAGTTAACGCAAGAAAAGAATACGAGGTTGCCACAAACAGGAAATAACAATAATATTATTCTCCCGATGTTAGCAGTACTTGGAAGTTTGTTAGCAATCTTAGGAGTAAAGTTTTCTAGAGGAACAGATAATGAAAAGGATTCAATTAGTTGAGAGTACCTGCTTCTTTATTGGTACATTGATAATTATGATAGTAGGAGCTGATTTTCCCCCTCCGCAAGGTTTCCGGATAATAATAGCATTGTTTGCAATTAGCCAATATGTTTATTTAGGCTGGTTATTATCTCATCTCACTCTCAAACGTACTTTACCTATCTCAATAATTCTCTTTGTGCTATTAGGCTCAATAGTAACGATCAGCATGATGTGCTTATCAAATCAGCCCATTCAAGATGGAGAAATTTGGGTTATAATAGTAACGCTTGTTGCAGGGGGTTATGGGTTCTTGGTATGGCTAATCTCTTGGCTAATTTTACGCTTATCTTATGAGAGACAATGATTTGTAGTTACTGAAAAATGTCAATGCAAATCTGACTAACGCTTTTCCTATTCATTATGCAAAGGCCGAGATAGTAAAAAATTATCTCGGTTTTTACTTATAATCGGTCTTTTGTTAAACTACCATTACTATAATATTAAAATTTATTCCCACCGGGGAGCCAAGCAATAACTACTTTCGTTAGGTCTTTGAAGAAAGTGATTATTACTTGGCATTTTTTATTTTAGGAGGAAAAAATAATGTCATGGATTTACTTATTAATTGCTGGGATTTTTGAAGTAGTATGGGCGACAACAATGAAGTTAAATGAGGGCTTTTCCATTCTCACTTTTTCAGTTGCTACGATCGTGGGGATGCTTATTTCATTTGGTAGCTTGGTTCTTGCAACCAAAAATCTCCCATTGAGTATCGCTTACCCAATTTGGACCGGAATTGGCACGGTCGGGGCTATTCTTATGGGAGTACTGTTATTTCATGATCACTTTTCTGTATTAACTTGGCTCTTTGTTCTTTTACTGGTAATTAGTATTATTGGAATTAAAGTCACGAGTGGACACTAGAAGATAAGAATATTAATCATGCAATAAAAATACTATTGGGCAACCGATACAGGACTCGTAAAATTATTTTGATAGTTGGAAAGGATAATTAGTGGTGGAGACCGAAGTACGAGTCCAATGGATTTTTAGGGTATTAATCCTTTGAGTTCTCATCACTTTTACAGTCTGAAGTTATATTTTGTCCTTAGATAATCTATGCTGAGCATTTTAGCCCTGTTTATTTGTAAAAAGAGTGCTCGCTTTTTTTGCAAGAAAAAATATATTTAACCTATACAAAAAATCATCACCCCACTTTAGTAATGAAGTGATGATTGCAATGTAGTATTTATTTTCGTCTCTTCCTAAGTTGCTGATTAATTCGATTAATATGTTGCTCTTCTACTAAACGAATAAAAATCCAAATAGCAATATAGACGATAAGAAAAATTATAATAGTTTGCCAATCAAGTTGCCAATGATTGATTAGCATTATTGCCGAATATAGGATAAAGGTTCCAATTAAGTGAATAACGAGGGCAATCGAATACGGTAGTTCTGTTTGAAACAGAAAACTTAATTCTCCGATTAATCCACTAATAATGAACACGGTAATGACACTGGTCGTAGAAACAGTCATATTTGGTGTGAGAAAGGCAATAATGGCGAGATAGGTAATAGATCCATAACCCATCCCCCGAATAAAGTAACGGATACCTCTTTTTAAATTTATCATTTTATAATCCCAATCTTCTTTCTAACTCTGGTAGATATTTTCGTGAAACATCGGCTCGTTGATCATAGTTTAATTTAGCAATCATATTGCCTGTAAATCCAGCTTCTAGGGAAACTAGCTGATCTAGATTAATAATGCCATGCTTTGATACTTGAACAAAATTTTCATTAAGCCTTGTTAATACCTGATATAATCGTCCGTTTGTCTGAACTATATCCTTTTTAGTATAAAAAGAGAGCGTATTTTTAGTTACCTCTACCTTGATAAGCTCTGTTTGCTTTATAGTTAAAATCCTGTCTTCTGTTTTTATTGGGATTAGAGACCTGTTTTTTTGGTTATACTTATCCAAATACCTGAGTAGGCTAATAACCCTCTCGTTTTTATTAACAGCGTTCACGATAATATTAAGATCGTCAGGACCTAATGATGGATCTGGTTGAAAATGAATTTGCACAATTAATTCTTCCTCTGATATAGATTTGCCAAAACCGCCGCAAGTCCTACTAGAACAATAGACATTCCCACAATTATTAGTGCATTATTATAATTATTTAATTGGTAACCATGAATTTTGAAGTGGATACCAAGATATTCGATCATTTGATGGCGGCTGGCTGACGGTAAATCTTTTTTGCTTAGTTTGTTTAGCAGCAGGCTTCGCAAACTGGCAGCCTCATAACTACTTGGAAATAATTTTACTACAAATTGTGCTGTTTTGGACAAGGTTCAATAGGGCATATAAGTAGCAATCATAAATCCAGAAGCTGCGCCAATGATGGCTGAAAGACGGCTAAGGGTTGTAGAGGAATGGATTAGCTCGACAATAATTAAATTAACAGCACTTGCGCCAATTGCGCCTAAAACAATAAAAACTAATCCGGGAAGCAATGCGGTCGTGGGGATCGAAATACCATCCACTAAAATAAAGTAAACAGCCATGATGGAAAAAGTAATAATCTGCATTAATGTGCCAATGAATATTGCTGCAGTTAAATAGCCGCAATTGATTTGAAATGGTGTCAAATCAGTGAGGCTTAAATCATCCCATGTGCGGCTTTCGCGATCTTTGACTAATTGACCAAGAGCTTGAAATGAAGTAGTAATGCCAGCGATGGCAATAATTCCACTGATCATCCATAAATCTAGCATTTCTGTTGCATTAGGTAATGATTGCCATGAAGATATCAAGTTTTGTTGTAAAAAACCGATATAAATAAAGAATGAGATTAAAGCACCAAGGCAAGACATCAATACCCCAATCTTGTTAGCAAAGTAAATTTTTAAGTTTCGTTTGATTAACGCAAGCATATTATTGAAGCTCCTTTCCGGTAATTTTGACAAAAGCATCGTTGATTGAACCAGGAGTGTAGGAGAAGTCGCTAATGTACTCTTGATTACGATGTAGGAGCGCTATCACTTCTGAAGAATCAAGACCCTCAAAAGAAAATGTTTGCGGGGTTAATTGTTTTTCAGTGTAGCTAGTGTGTAGCTGATGTCCATTTGTTGTAACCACTAGTTTAGTCGGTGCATACTGTTGTTTAATCTCAGTTACCGAGCCGGAAACTAGGATTTTACCATTTTCTAAAATATACATTTGATCTGCGTTTTCCGCTTCTTCTAAGTAGTGGGTAGTTAGAAAAATTGTCAGGCCATGTTCTTTTTGTAACCGTTGAAGAAGGTTCCAAATAACGAGTCTTGTTTGAAGATCCAAGCCAGTTGTTGGCTCATCAAGGAAAAGAATATCTGGGTCGGCAATCAAAGCACGCGTAATGTCAACTCTTCGTCGCTGTCCCCCAGATAATGTTCCATAGCGCTGATTTAGAAAGTGAGTGAGACCCATTAAGTTAATTAAATGGTGAAACCATTCAGTATGATCTTCATGATATAAGTTTGATCTAAAGTTAAGATTATCTTTAACTGAAAGCTCTTTATCAAGAATGCTATCTTGGAAGACAACGCCAATTTTTATTCCTTGACGGCGTGCGATCATCCCGGAGGTTGGCGTCATTAAACCAGTAAGAAGATTGAGAGTAGTTGATTTTCCTGCACCATTAGTACCTAGGTAAGCAATTAATTGACCGCGATCGATCTGTAAATTTACGTTATCTAGAGCTAATTTTGTTCCGTATCTTTTAGTAAGATTATTTGCCTTAATTAACATGATTAGAATGCCTCCTGATATATTTGATAGTGTGAATATATCAGTAAAAACAATATTTGTGATTGATAGAAAGATAAGTGGTTAATATATGAATATGAAATGCAATTATGGTTAACTAAAAATAGCATCCAAATTCGAAGAGCGGAGTGCTATGTAAACTTTAATACCATCTTTGAATGTGAGTTCCATGTTGGGGTGGAGTAGGCTTTGGTGTTAGTATAAGGCGCAAAAAGTCGAATTTTATAAAGCAATTTAATCGTATAATTAAAGTAAAAGCGAGGTAAGGAGAAATGAATAATATCTCTAAAAGTGACTGGCAATTATTCAACAAGCTGCTCCCAGAATGGCAAGAAAGATATATGAATCGACTTAACCAAGAATACAAAAGAATATTAGATGGTGATGGTTCGGCAGCAAATAAATTTTGGAAGTTGGAAAAACGAATAAAAGCAGATCGAAAATCGCCGGGGGTTATTGTTGAAGCATCGAGGAGATCCATGTTTCAGATTTTATTGCAGTTAATATCAGAGAAAGTAATTACAGATGAAGATTTAAATGGCTTCAGCGAAGAATTAAGAGATATGATTAATGATGTTGTTAAATGATTTGGCTAATCTAAAATTTCGAGAATCTTGATGGGTAATAATAGTAGCTAGCTAAATGGAGTTAAACTACATGGAAATAGGTAAAGAATACGCGTTAAATAACGGTGATATCATTACCGTTACTCAAGTATATTGGCATTACGAAACTAAAGAAAAATTTTACTCAATTACCACTGATAAAGGGACGGATTGGATTGTTAGTGAACAGGAATTATTAAGTCTTATAGCTAAGAAAAGAACAACTAGTGAAAAGTTAGCATTATATGCTGATTATTTTGCAGGTCGTCCTGATGTATTTGCTCAAAAGTGGAGTAATGGTAAAGGGTATAGTCCAGCATTAAAAAATTGGCGAATCTTTTATCAATTGCGAAATAATAAAGAAGCATTGTCAAAACTGAAGAAACAATATCTTCCTTATACTAGGAAAGTGATTTATGAGCAGATTTCTTCTTCAGATAAATATCATCGTTACGGGATCTATCCTTTATTAAAAGATGATAAAACAAAGCTATTAGTTTTTGATTTTGATAAACATCAATCAGCCGCTGAACCTTATAAAATGACTAAGGCGGTAATTAGGACTTGCCAAAAATATGATCTTAACTGTCTTCCTGAAATATCATCATCTGGTAATAGTTATCATCTATGGATATTTTTTAGTCAACCAATTGCGGCAAGTACAGCTAGATTTCTTGGTAAATTGATTTTAGTAGAGTCGATGATTACTAGTGAAAGTCTTGATTTGTCATCATTTGATCGTATGATTCCTAATCAAGATCGATTACCTGAAAAAGGATTTGGAAATTTGATTGCTTTGCCATTAAAATGGAGTGATGTAAAAGAGAAAAAGTCTATTTTTACTGATAATAATCTTCAGCCTTTAGCACTGTCACAGTTATTTGACCAATTAGAAAACACAAAAAAGTATAGTGAAGAAGAAGTAAAAAATTTCATTAGTCGAATTACTAAAGATCTGAAAATTCTAAAAGGCGAAAACTCTAGATTAATTATCCCGTTTTTGCAAAATTTTCCTAAAAAAGTTGAAGGCTTTATTGCTGGGGAAATATTTATTAATCGTCAAAATTTAACGCGTCAAGAGCAATTATCATTATTAAACTTAGCTACTTTTAGTAACCCAGAATATATTAAGAGACAAAGAATGCGTATGCCTGTGTGGGATGTTCCTTCAATTTTAACAGCAGCAAAAATTGATGGTAAATATTTACGATTGCCACGAGGAGTAGAGTCGTCATTAAAAGATAATTGTCATAGTTATTTAAAAGAACAATTTACTCTGTCCAAAGCGTTGAATGTTGAATTTACAGGTACCCTGCGGCCGCAACAAGAAGAAGCAGTAAATAAAATTGATAAAAATAAATTGGGGATGCTGTGTGCTCATACTGGATTTGGAAAAACGGTTGTTGGATGTGCGCTAATTGCAAGGCGTAAAGCAAGAACATTGATTATTGTGTCTACTGTTAACATTGCTAATCAATGGCGAGATGCTGCTTTAAGATTTTTGAAAATTAAGGATGTGCCATATAAAGAATTAACTAAGACTGGACGATCCGTTAAGAAAAAACAAATTGAAATTATTTCTGGAACTCGTAATCATCCTTCAAAATTAGTCGATATTATTAATATTCGTAAATTAATTCATTTATCAGCTACTGAGCGTACAAAACTATTTCAAGACTATGAACAAATAATTGTTGATGAATGTCATCATATTTCTGCGGTAACCTTCGAAAAAACTTTAATAGAAGCAAACACACGATATGTTCTGGGGTTAACAGCAACGCCCGAAAGAAAAGATGGATTAGAAAATTTTATGTATTATCGTTGTGGAAATATTCTCTACCAAGCTCAAGATAGTGAAAAAGAATATTTGATTTCTCGTTATATATATCCGCGTTATAATAGTTTTCTTGAAACTAAAAGTAAATTAGAACGTGATACTTATGCGCAAAAGATAAGGTTGATTGCTGAAAATAATGACCGTAATGAACAAATAGTAAAAGATGCACTCCAAGCATTATCTGAAGGAAGACATATTTTATTGTTGAGTGAACGAATTAAACATCTTAATGAACTTTACGCAAAACTAAAGCAGAAAACTAGCAAAGTATATTTGACTACTGGAACACAAAAATTATCCATTAAGTTATCAAAAATTAAAGACCCATATATTCTTTTGTCAACTGGCAAATATGTGGGAGAAGGATTTGATTTACCAAGTTTAGATACATTATTTTTAACGTTACCTTTTTCTTGGAAAGGTAATACAAAGCAATATCTTGGTCGATTAGAACGAAACCTAGATAAAAAAGACGAATTACGTGTATATGATTATGTTGATATTGCTGATGAGACATTTGCAAAGATGTATCGGAAGAGGGTAAGAGTCTATAAGCAACAAGGATATAGTTTTGTTCATAGTAAGCAATGGAATAGTTATTCAACTGCTTACTATACTAAAGATGACTATTTGCCAGTATGGAGACAAGATCTTGCTAATGCTAAGAAAGTTTTTATCTGTTTAAAAAGGATTAATCAAAAACAAATTGAAATGTTGAATGAAATGGTAAAATTTAGTCAGATTTCCCTTACTTTGGATAAAAAGCAGAGAAATTGTGACTATAAACTTTTATCAAATAAAGTCGATTTTAAGTTAAAAGAAAAAATTGGTAATAATATTTGTGTTTTTGATCAAAAAATTTGTTGGTATGGTGATTTAAACTTTGGGGGAAATTCTTATAAGAATTCATCAGCTATTCGATTAGTAAATACTGAATTAGCTAAAAAGATTACTAGTTCTAAATATCAAATATGATGAAATGAGTATTACTTTTATTAGAGTAGAAAATTAGATTGATAAAAATCCAAGTAATTCCTAACTTTTTTAGAGAAGGGAGTTACCTGGCTTTTTACATATAAAATTTAAGATATAAAACTTGAGTAAAGATATAAAATTATATTAGAAATATAAAATAGGGGAAAAGAATATGAGAAATCCGTTTAATCCAAGTTTTGGTATTCAACCAACTGTGTTATTAGATCGCGAAGAAGTACAATCAAAATTGGTTAAAGACATTAAAGCGCTTGATACTCCTTATCGAACTACTTTGATTTATGGAAATCGTGGAGTTGGAAAAACAGTTTTTATGAATTCTGTTGGCAAACAGATTGATCAAGATCCGACGTGGATAACTATTCATTTAATTATTGGAGATAATATGGTGGGGCGTTTGGCTGAAATGATTTACCAACAATCAACAAATAAAATTAAAAAAATATTTGACCAACTCTCCGATATTAATTTTGAAATTGGTGGATTAGGCTTAAAATTCACTCTTAATGATAAACAAACATCAAATTATCAACTTGTATTAAAGAAAATGTTAAAAATATTAGAAAAAATAATCAGAAAGTATTGGTAATGATTGATGAAGCTCAAGAAGTAACGGGAATGGTTGAATTAGCATCAGTATATCAAGTCATGATTAGTGAGGGGCTACCCATCTCAATAATCATGACTGGATTACCCAAAAATGTTCAAGACTTGCAAAATAATCATGTATTAACATTCTAATTACGTAGCGGAAGAATAAGTCTTTCCCCACTAAATTACTATGATATCAGAGCGCAATATCAACAAGCATTGAAAGTACGAGATCCGGAAATTTCGCCAGCAGTGGTTCGCCGCGCCGCTCTTCTTTCGGACGGATATGCATATGCCTTTCAATTGCTTGTTTATCTTTTATGGGAATCACCGGATAAACATATTACGATGAAAACCATAGATAGTATTCAAACAGAGTATCAAGCCCAATTAAGTCGAAATGCTTACAGTAAGATGCTTGAAGAATTATCTATTATGGATCAGCAATTTGTTATTACTATGGCTAAAGCTTCTGAGTATCCTGTTTCAACTAGTTACTTAAGAACAAAGTTAAAGAGAAAGCCTGGTTATATTGGAATGTATCGTCGGCGGTTAATGGATAGTCAACTAATAACACCGGCAGGATATGGAAAACTAAAATTTACGCTGCCATTATTTAAGCAATTTTTACTTGATGATGGCCAGTATTTAGTTAATTATAGTTAACAATTTTATCTATTTATGAATATCCTATAACTAATCTCCTAAAGATTAATTAACCGCATTAATCTTTTCCAAATGCAGTATCTTGTTCACATATGAATTCTATATAATAAAAGCAGAAAATAATTGATACAAAATAGAAAGTCCAGATATAAGGGAGGTTAGTTATGAACAGGAAACAACATTAGAAACCATTTTACTGCCGCCCATGGCTATAAATAGTAGTTGCCCTATTACTAGTTGGTGGTGGATGGTTTATTAGTAACCATAATCAGGCACAGAAAACTCACGAGGATTCAGTCGCTAAAGCAACCAAAGAATTAGATAAGAAGAAAAAGTCGACAAAAGAATCTAAGGACAAAGGGAAAGATAGTTCTACAATGTATTGTTACTTGCCAGGACAATATCCAGATCCTGGAATTGCCCCTGAAAAGATTCATTAGCTGATGCCTGGGCAGCTGGATATCAGATACATCAATAAAATAAGAGTGCTATACAAAAAGTTCATTTGTATACACTCTTTTTATTATTCGAGAAATTTATCATATTCATCATCAGTTAAATTATATTTTTCCATAACTTTTTGTTTAATGATCTCTGGTTTAATATTGAGTTCATAGAGAGAGTCAATTAACTTTTTTATGTCTTCCTCGCGAACTTCCATTTTAGCGTCCATTAAGTTTAATTCGTACTTCATAAAGCCATTTCTCCTTTCTGGATCTTGTTTGACTTTATCAATTTCGTCTTGAATCTGTGCAATAAATCTATTCTTATTGTCGCCTTGATTGCACATTAAAGCAAGGAAGTTCTTAATCGGTTCATCATTTTTATCAAATTTTTTAGCAAGAGCATTGAAGATAACGACTGTCCGATTATCACCAAATTTTAGATTATGGTCTCTAGTACAAGTAAGATTAAATTCATATCGTGCCCATCCCTGCTTAAAATAATCAAAATTACAAAACATAATAATATAAGTAGGGTAATTATTGAGTACTGAGTAATTATCTCCAGGTCTTAATAGCTCATGATCAACCTGTTCTTGGTAATAACGTAACCGTGCTGGTATGTTATTTTGATTATTAACTTGCATTTCAATGACAATGATATTATTTTTATCATCACGAACATAAACGTCAAAGCGAACACGATGGGCACTAACAATATTAATATCTTTTTGGGTGTCTAACTGGATAATCTGTTTTGCTTTAATGTTTGGCAAGGCTCTATTAATTAACTCTAAACAAATTTCTTTATTTTGCATTACTAGTCCAAACATTGGATCACTAGTAATTGTCATCTTTTGCCATTTGTCATAGATTAAGGCAATTTGTTCTTCTCGTGATAGATTATTCATAAATTTACTCCTTATGTATTTTTACTTCTAAAGGAATATATACGTAAATAATCTAATCTTGCAGCAAAAATTTAAGTTCACTTACTTTGAATCGCCGCCAGTTTTTCATTATCAATCGAAACCGGTAAAACAATTGAGAGCAGTTTTATTAAGACAATATCCATCACACCGATAAAGATAATTGTCAATAAGGTAACGAAGATTTGAACAAGCAAAAGGTGCAAACCACCGCCAAATAAAAGCCCATTAGGTACTAGATGACTGATTTGATGGCTAGCAAAAATACCAGTTGCAATACTTCCCCAGATACCACTAACCCCATGACAACCGAATGCATCAACAACATCATCAATTGGCAGTTGTGGTTTGACCTTAGTAATAAAGTGTTGGCTAACAATTGCACCGACTATTCCAATAATCATTGAACCACCTAGTGTAACGTAGCCTGCTCCAGGAGTGATTGCTACTAAACCGGTAATTGCACCGTTACAGACTCCAGCTAGGGTAACATGATTAAACTGATAACGATCCAATAACATCCATGTTACCATTGCACTTGAACATGAGATGGGCGTTGTTAACATGGCTTGCACGGCCGTATCATTAACGGCGAGGGCCGAACCAGCGTTAAAGCCATACCAACCAATCCATAAAAGGGCTGTTCCAATTAATACCCACGATAAATTATTGCGTTGAGAATGAACATCTTTCCGTCGACCAACCCAGGCTGAAAGGATTAAGGCCGTTATCCCCGCATTTACATGAACAATTAATCCACCAGCAAAGTCAACTGCCCCTAATCTTGCTAATAGTCCATGTGGTGCCCAAACCATATGGACAAGGGGGTAGTAAACAAAGATAGACCAGCAAACGGTAAACATTACTAAAAAATTAAAGCGTCCGTGGCCGACGACCGATCCACAAAAGATTGCCGGGGTAATAATTGCAAACATCATCATAAACATTGCATAATCGCCAATTGGAATACCGGTTTTAGTGATAGCATCGATTGGCACATGAATCATTAATATATTATTTAAATTTCCGACTATTCCCCAATGGTTGCCAGAAAATGAAAGAGAATAGCCTACTGTAATCCAGAGAATCACGGCTAAGCCACACATCATAAAAACAGTTAGCAACATGTTATTAGCGTGGCGCCGATTGACTAGACCACCATAGAAAAAAGCCAGTCCTGGTGTCATCAATAACACGAGAATACTGGCGGTCATGATAAATAATGTATTAACTTTTAACATGTAGACCACCTCCTAATAATTAAGGGCTAATCTATCATTCTTGAATGGATCATACAATAGGTTAGACAAAATACTGTTAAATCATTAGTTGAATTCGTTTTCATGATGAAAGAGGATAAGTATTAATTGAGTTTTGATTAATATTTTTATACGACGAAACAAAACGTTTGTACTCTTTTCACTACTTAAGTTACACTTGATTCAATAATGTAAGAATCTGGAGGGATGAACATGAAAAAGTATGATGATATTCTGATCGGATCAGGGCCAGCAGCCTATAAAATGGCTAATCTTTTAACTAAAACCGACCGTAAAGTATTAGTAGTCGAGGGTTTTGAATATGGGGGAACTTGCCCTAACTATGGATGCGAACCAAAAATTTTTCTAGAAGGAGCTGCCCGGCCTGTTCTCCAATCTCAGCAACTTCTTGGCCGAGGCATTAGTCAACCAGCAAAATTAGATTGGGAAGCATTAATGCAGACTAAGCTTAAGCGGTTTGATCCATGGCCAGGCGAAACTCGCGATATTATTAAGAAAAGTCACGATGTTGAAGACGGTTACGCAAGTTTCGTTGATAACCATACTATTACTGTAAACGGTCACCAATACCAGGCCGATCATATTATCATTGCGACGGGGCAAACACCAAATATTCTGAATATTCCGGGTAAAGAGTATCTTCATACCAGTTATGACCTTCTCTCGTTAAAAGAACTTCCACAACGGATTACGATAATCGGTGCTGGCTTTGTGGGCTTAGAGTTAGCAACCCTTGTAGCAGCTGCTGGCGCTGAGGTAACAATCGTTGTTCATTCTGACCGTGTCCTTCGTGAATTTACCAAGGCGGAAGATGAAGCGCTAGTTAATGCGATGAAGCAACGGGGAATGAAATTTAGCTTTAATACTGATACCCAAAAAGTAACTCAAGGTAAAGACGGCTTGCTCGTTATAACTAATCATGGTGAAGTACAAGCTGACTATGTGCTTGATGCAACCGGTCGTCATCCAAATATTGAAAAATTAGCGCTTGAAAATACTGATATTGAATATGATCGTCATGGTATTAATGTCGACGATCACTTGATGACAACGGTTGACGGTGTGTACGCAATTGGGGATGTTGTTAATCGGAAACAACCTAAATTAACACCGGTTGCTGAATTTGAGGGTCAATATCTTTTTGACTATTTAACAGGTCAAACGGATCAAAATATTGTTTATCCGACAATTGGTCAAGCAGCTTTTACTTTTCCTGAAGTAGCTCGCGTCGGTGTTAATCCGGATGATGTCGCTGGTGACTCACAATATCAAGTTAAGACAGTTTCACTAAAATATGGCAGCCTTTACGCAGGCCAAAACGATCAAATCAGTACCCTTACCTTAGTCTTTAAGGATCAGCAATTGGTAGGAGCAAGTGAAGTTGGCGATTATGCGGCTGATGATATTAATAACTTTTTGCCAATTATTGGTTTGAAGATTAATGGGGATGAGTATCGCCGAAAAGTGATGGTGATTTATCCAACATTAGGTGATAAGGTTGCTGGGTTGTTGCCTTAAGTAATGTAAGTGGGAATTAGTCTCCTTAATAAGAAAGTGTGTGCAAACAGTCTTAATGGAAAAAGGAGTTTGAGTAATGAAATTTTCAAAACAGCTTCATCAGCAGTTTCTAACTATCAATAGTATGGATGAGGGATTGTCGAATGACTAATAACGATACAAGGATAGAATTAGTAACGACAGTAACTCCTGAACATTGGGATTTGCTTCTCAGTGCTGATCCAAGTAAGAAATTAGTTCAAAATTATCTGCAATCAGGGATGCTTTTCGCACAGTCTAAAGAGGGTCATCCCATTGCTGTAATGGTTTTGCAAGAACTTACATCGGATAAATTAGAAATAAAGAATATTGCTGTTGATCCACGGCTTGAAAATCACGGAATAGCAACCAGGCTATTGCAGGATGCCGTTCACTTTGCAAAGGTACATCATTATCAACAATTGCAAATTGGCACTGGGAGTACGAGCTTTAAGCAGTTATACCTTTACCAGAAAATAGGTTTTCGCGTTACTGAGATTAAAAGGAACTTTTTTGTTAAAAATTACGGACAACCTATTCACGAAAATGGTCTATTGTTACGGGACATGTTGGTGCTAACATTAGCTATCTCAGATTATTATTCCTGAAATTGGCCGTTTCACTATCTTAGTCATATAGTACAATACAAATATAATCTTAAAAGTTAGGGTATTATCAATGACTATATTTGTAATTTTATTAATCTATAAATTCATTAAAGGAACATTTGAATATGAAAAGGTAACACGATTTGAGCTAATAATTATCCCGGTGTATTCCGCAATTATGATGGTCTTGAGTTTAGAAAACGTCAGATCTTTAACGGCAGCTGGACTTACAATTATTCTTCTAATCTTAGGAGCTTCAATTGGCTTTCTACAGGCAAGCAAAACACAGATTAAAGACACCAATAAACTAGATTCCCATCAGCGGCCAATTTTGAAGGTTAAAAGAAATTGGCCTTATCTTGTTGGCTGGATAGTTTCATTTGCAATTGGCATCAGTGTTGAAGTATTTTATGGCGTGCATATTAGTGCTACGGAAATATCACATGAACTGTTTGAAGAGGTTCTTAAAGACTTATCCACAATCACATTTTTCCGTAGTCACAACGCCTGGTTCATCTGGGTGTTAAATGTCGCAACTAGTTTTACCTATGGGGCCTGCTTAATGGTTCGCTATCCCAAGATTAGAAAAGCAGTACGGCGAAAGAAATCAAGTGACTAATACAAGATCTTATTAAAGTAAACCTAAATATGCTAAACTTTAGTAAGAGGATGTGATTTAGGAGGAATCATCTAATGGATTTACAAGATGCAATTAATCAACGCCATTCAATTCGTCAATTTACAGACAAACCAGTTGAAAAGAAAATGATTACTAAAATTGTTGAATTAGCTCAACGTGCTCCATCATGGGTAAACTCTCAACCTTGGCAAGTATATTGTGCGATGGGTGATACATTACAAGAAATTAAGAATGCTTATCGTGATCAAGATATTGCAGGTAACCAAGGTAATTCAGATTTGCCAGTGATGAGCCGTGAAGATTGGGCACCGCAAACCCAAGATAATATGAAGCAATGGCGGCATGGAATTGTTCATCATTTTGCTAATTTCGATGAGGCACATGAAAAGATGACAAATGCTAGTAATACTTTATATGATTCGCCTGTAATTCTTTATATTACTATTCCTAAAGCTTCACCAGATTGGTCGATTTTTGATGCGGGCTTGTTTGCTGAAAATATTATGTTAGCTGCAACTGCTTATGGCTTGGGAACGATTCCAACCTATAACAGCGTTCGTTTCCCAGCGATTCTTCACCAAACTTTAGATGTGCCAGATGATGAACGGTTTATTGTTGGTATCTCGCTTGGTTATTCGGCTAATACGACAATTAATAGCTACCATTCAGAGCGTCGTCCTGTAAATGAAATCTTACATTTTAACTAAAGAGGAAGAGTATAATGATTGCCAGATTTAATTACTTTTCGCCTTTAGGAATAATTAAGATTCAAGCAGATGCGATTGGGATCACTGAAATAAAATTTGTTGATCAATCTGAAAGGGACAATCTTAATCCTAATTATCCGGCAATTAAAGATGCCGTTAGATGGTTAGATGATTATTTCCTGGGAAATGTTCCTTTAACATATCCCCAGTTCCATTTGAACGGTACAGACTTTCAACAAAGAGTTTGGCAACAATTAAGACAGATTCCTTATGGGACAACGGTGACTTATGGGCAACTAGCTCAGAGACTTAATAGTAGTCCACGGGCAGTAGGGAATGCTGTTGGTAAAAATCCAATTTTACTGTTTATCCCATGTCATCGTATTCTTGGACAAAATGGTAAATTAACGGGCTATAGCGGTGGCCTTGAACGCAAAAAGAAATTGTTAGCAATTGAGAATATTAAGCTCTAGTAATAAAAAGACGTGGGTGAGAAAAAAGTGTTTTTTCCACTCACGTCTATCTTTTTATGCTTTCCATTTAATTGAAAAATTATTCAATTTGCTTTTATCCTTAAAATATTTTTTGACTTTTGGTACAACTTCTTTTCCATAAATTTCAATTGCTTTTAATACATCTTTATGGGGCATTGAGGCAATTGGCAAGTGGAGGTAGAAACGCTTTAAGCCAAGCAATTCCATCATTTTAATGATATTCAGCCGGAAATCCCGTGACTTTAGTCATGGGATGGAAGACCCTATCAAGCTCCGTAAGGAGCTTTTTTCATCTCATTGTATTTTTGATCGTTTATATATTTCTCGACTACTTCTTTACTCATATTACCTAACGTGCTCATGTAGTAACTAGGCGACCATAAATGACCACCCCAGTATTGGGACTGCCGAATTTCCGGGTGTCGATGCAAGAAAATAAAGGCGCTTCTGCCTTTGAGCGCTTTGATGGCGCTAGTCGGTGCCTTGCTAGGTGGAAAGTTAATTAAGACATGAACATAGTCAGGCATAACTTCCATTTTCTCAATTACGATTTCGTTATCCTCAGCTACTTGCCATAGGATCTCCTTCATTTCGTTCGATAACTCATCAGTAGTAAAAGTTTTATGACGATATTTAGTAACCCAAATTAGATGGAAATGGAAGTTATAGATATATCGTCACTAATCAAGAACCACGATTTAGTAGTAGCTGAGGAGTTGCGTAGTAAGAATATGCTCAAAAATCATGCTTTAGCGCTTAGTATCTCTGACGTTGGCTGGCGTTCCTTTCTTGGCATGTTAGCATATAAAGCAGATCTGTATGGTCGGCAATTTATCACAATCAGCCCAAGAAATACTACCCAAACATGTCACAATTGTGGCTTTGTGATGGGTACTAATGGCACGGACAAACTAACGTTAGCTGACCGCAAATGGACTTGTCCTAACTGTGGTACTCACCATATTCGTGACTGGAACGCAGCTAAAAATATTCTTGATAAGGGAATAGCTAAACTAGCTTAGCTTATCTGTCCCTATGGCAACCTGGGGACATAAAAGGCGTTGGTAATTAGACGACCACTACTTGATTACAGCCTCGGCTGGTCAAGCAAGTTGTCCCTATCTACGCAAATTGTGGTCTGAAATCCACGAGGATTTTCAGCTCACAAGCCACTAATTTTAGTCAGTGGTGGTTGACATAGTTCATCATAATTATCAAGATCATAACCAAATAAGTCAAAAGCTTCAGTAAATGATCCGCGGCCAGCCATAATTTCAATTCTTCCAGGAGCCATTGCATCAATTATGGCATATTGCTCAAAAACCCGAATTGGATCAATCGTTGGTAAATTAGTAGTGGCGCTTGAAAGATGAATTTGTTTTGTTTTTGCGGGCGCCATCGCTATAATGATTTCAGGTGCCGAAACTGCAAAGTCTTTGCGGTGGTGTTCACCGATAGCATATGCATCAATTCTTACTTTGTCGGCCAATTCTACTTCTTCAATAAGATTTCTAATCCGTTTATCATGGCTAATTGCCTTACCTGTTTTTTCGAGTGGGGTCGTTTCACCAAATGTTGAGATTCCTAATTCGACATTCATAATTAGTTGCTCCTTCCCCTTGCTTATTTTTATGAGTATATAACATCATAAATATTTTTATTTAACAATACCACGTGTATAGGTGTTGATCACGTAAATGGCATATTAAATCTGGGATTGATTAATGGTTGGTAAATAAAAATGATCCCTTGCTTTCAGTATTGATGACGGCAAGGGATTTTTAACTTCACTTATAAATAATTAGTTTTTTCCTACAAAATTCAAATTTATTCGTTACAATAACTGGTATGGCAAAGAGAAAGAAAAAACAAAATTTAATATATCTATCACTTATTATAATCGTCGCGGCAATAATTGGTGGGAGTTGGTTTTATTCTCATCATACGCGGGAGGTTAGTAATTCATATGCTGTTAGTGAAACGGCTACGTTAAGCAGTGGCGCAAGAGTATATAATTCACTTTCAGCAATTCAACGCGCCAACCTGCCTGATCAAGCCTTAGTTAAGGTCAATCGCTACTATCTGACTTCTAATGATAACGATGATACTTACGCACGGATTAACTATAATGGAAAAAATTATTTTGTTCGGGTCGCCGATATTGAGTTGAGAATGAACAACGAAATCAATAGTTATCTTACTCAATCTGGTCTTCCACACGCTAAAATTACTAAACAAATTTCAAGTATATTTGAACAACGCGGGTATAGTACTTCATCTGGAAATCCTCGTGGGGTCGTAATTCACGATACTGGAAATGAAAATTCAACGATTAGTAGTGAAGTATCTTACATGAAGCAAAATTATAGTTCAACTAGAGTGTTTGTTCATACATTTATTGATAATCAACAAATTATTAATATTGCCGATACAAAATATATGGCAGAAGGAGCGGGGCCATATGCTAATCCATACTTTGTCCAGTTTGAAATGCCTCATGAATATACCGCAGCATCTTTTGCAAACCAGCTTGGCAACGCTGCTTATTATACAGCCTATATCTTAAAACAGAATAATTTGCCCGTGACGAAGGGAACCAAAGATGGTGGGGGAACTGTTTGGACCCATGCAATGATTTCAAGCTATCTTGGTGGGACTGATCACGAAGACCCGATTTCTTATTGGTCGACAGCGGCTCGTAAGCTATTTGGAACAACTTATAACATTAATAACTTTGTTGAATTGGTCCAGGCTTATTACAATCAAATGTGAGGGAAAACTACTTTTTGATTTGCTGATTAATTGAGCGAATCTCCTTTTTTATCGAATACCAATTAAGGCTCCAAATGATGGCATAAATTACAATAAAGATAAGCGTGAAGATAGCAAAATTAAGCCAAGTCAGCGGGAACCAACCGCATAGGATTGCTAATGGCGCAAAGCCAGCATAGTAAGCGCAAAAATTAATGATCGTTTTCTTTAGCAGTGACCAATTTTTAAGTTCAAAAATTAAACTACCAAACCCAAAAACACAGCCAATTAACATCCATAAAACAACAGAAACAGTTACGCTGTTAAGGGGATGAGCGAATTGGTTAACAAAATTAGGGGATGATGGGTAGTAGATGGTACTGCCATTAAGATAATTGAAAACTAAAGAGATTGCTAGACCAATTAGAACCCCAATCGCTGAGAAACCAATCGTATATTTGACATATTTTTTCATAGTCCTAACCTCGCTTTCAAATTTTTGATTTTTCGTCGCGAAATCTGAATATGGCTACCATTCGTTAAAATTGCATCTATCAAGCCATTATCTAATAACTCAAGGTGATCAAGGTAATGATAATTAAAAATAGTGCTGCCAGATGCTTCAATAAAGTCATTCGGAAGATTGCTTTTGAAGTGGGATAACCGTTCACGATAAAAATAGGTGTGATCTTTTGTTGAAATTTTAGTACCGGTCTTAGCGACAGTTAGTTCAAAGATATCCGAGAATTTAATGGGGATAATTTGATCTGCGTCATAACACCATAATACTGGTTCGGTACTTGTGAAACTTTTTAAGAGGTTGCTAATTTGGGGATTCATTTCACGGACAAATAAATCGAGATGTTCCTCTTCAATATTAGGGTCAATATGACAGTTTACTTTCATAGTTCCCACTTCCTTTCTAATCTAAGTATATTATATTTGTCACCGCTTATATTGTATATGTAATAAGTGGTCAGAAATTTGCAGCAAATGGTAAGATTCCTTAAATTATTGGTCGTTAGTTTTTATAAAGAAAATTCCTTTGTCTTATTAAAGGTGTAATAGTGGAGAGTTATTAAAATCTATCTTATATTTATATTAGGAGGGATGTTTAATGACTCTCTTAATACTTTTTTGTCTATTGATTTTATATAATTTCATTAAAGGAACATTTCAATTTGAATCTGTGACTAAGACTAGTTTTATTATTATTCCGCTTTATGCATTAGTCATGACCATTATTTCGATCTTTACGGAGCAACAAGAATGGCATTTGTTAGTTACAATTGTTCTAATTTTAATTGGCATTATGCTTGGCTGGTTTCAAACTTTTAGCGTTCGCATTGTAAAGACAGTGAAAAAAGATAAATATGGTAATCATATATTTAAATATCGGCGTGGTTGGGCCTATTTATACGGCTTTGTCCTTGTATTTATGGTTGAAGTTACAACAGATCACCTCTTAGGGTTAAAAATGACGTTTAAAGGACTATTGTTTGAATTATTAGATGAAGTTTTACGAGAACGTTTTAAGTTTTTGCCAGATAATGGGTGGGTAATTTGGCTATTGCTCACAGTTACAACTAGTACGTATACATTAATTCTGATTCGTCACTATCCGTGTATTAAAGAGGCATTAGTATGGAAAAAATATGCTAAGAAAAAACGAGGCTGAGAAAAAAACTTTTGTTTTTTCATCAGCCTCGTTTTTTATATGAATATTGTTACGATATCGTGGAAATTAACTACAAGGCTCAAGGCTAAGTCCGAACGATAATCAGCCCGTGCCGTGCTAATTACCGCTCTATCCTTAGCCCACCGCCTTGTCGAGGAAGTTAATTTCCACTCACATTTTTGTTATCTAATAAAGGTATGTTTTAGGCTTTTAAGTAATCCATAAATTGTTAATAATGTGAAGAAAATAGCAGACGAGAATAACGCTCCTCTTGCCGTATGATCGATAAGGGCAATTACCAGTGGTGAAATGGTACAGCCAATATCCATCATGATTAAGACAATGGTCGTCGAGAAGTTAACGGCATTTTTAGCGCTAACGTTATCAATCCATTTAAAAATAAAGGGCATCACAAGACCAAAACCACTTCCGAGAATGATACAACCAATTACTAATATCCAGAAATGGTGAGCCGTACTAACCAGGAAGAAACCGCCAGCATTAAATGCTAAACAAAGTGGAAATACAAATTGATGAAGTCGTTGTTCAAGCCAATCAAAGGCCGCACTAATTGGGATTCCAATGGCAGCAAGAAGAGCCAGCAAGAGAGAAGCAGTACTTTCACTCCCTAAACCGGCATCAACAATCAATGTTGGCAGTTTATAGGCAAGCGCCATGTAAAAAATATAAATTAGCAAAACCATGATGCTAATCCAGATGATCACTGGGTGGACGAAATTAGTTAAATTATGCATTGATATTGAGCTATCTTTGGCCTTCCTAGTAGCTTTTGGTAATTGTACCCAGATTTTGAAAGCAAGTAAAACCGGAATCGCAATAACATAAACAAGAAAGACAGCGTGCCAGGATAAAGTGACTAAATAACAGATTGCTAACGAACCGACAACGTAACCTAAGTTGTTCATAATATTTTGAAAACCAATCATCCGATTCAATTCATGCTGATTGCCAGTATACAATTGCGGAATTAAGCTCACAGCTAACGAATTATAACTGCCAATGCCGATTCCCAAAAAAATTCGCGAAATCAAAATTAGTAAATAATTATTCAAGATAACTGGCAAAGTACCCATCACGCCGACAATAAGCAGGCTAATAAGAACAATTCTTTTTGGTGACCATTTTCTGTTGAGGAAGGGACTGATTAATAATCCAAAAATCATGCCAAGATTAGGAATAGTAGTGAGTAATTCAATCTTTACATGACTAATTGTGGGAAATGCGTGCATCATTAGCGGAAGAGCCGGCGAAATTACTGCCGACATCATTATGAATAATGAAATTGCTAAGAGTGATAATTTAAAAGGTAATCGATGAATATTTGTATTTGATTTCATATTTTTTAATGTTTTTATCTGTCATTGCTTGATCCAAAAATGTCTAAGAAGCTAATAAAGAGATTAATAAAATCAAGGTAAAGCTGTAAAGCACCAAGAACAGCCAGTCCATTGGATGAGACTTGACCATTGCATTCGATATAGATATTTTTCATTCGTTGCGCATCCCAAGCAGTTAACGCTGTAAAAATGATTACGGCAACGATCGAGAGCAGATAATTAATCATTGGGCTTTGGACAAAAAAGTTAACCAGCATGGCGATAATCAAGCCAATTAAGGCTGCACTGGCATAGGAACCAAGCCGAGTAAAATCACGGTGAGAAAAAGTACCAATAATCGCCATTGTTAAGAATACACCCGCTGACGAAACAAAAGCCGTTGCAATATCAGTGCCAGCATAAGCGCCTGCAATAAAAGCAAAGGTAATTCCGTAGACGATCGCTGTTAAAATTAATAGGAACAGACAAAGACCAGGACTACGAGTAGCATTAAAATTGATCCCAAACGTTAGAATAATTGGCAAGAGAATAATTAACCACATTCCCCAGCGGTTATTGACCATGAAAGCAGTAAATTGCTGAGCAAAAACAGTCATTACAAGCCAAGCGGTTAAGGCGGAAAGTAATACAGCCAGGGTCATTAAACCATACATCTTTGTTAAAAACTTATTTAAGTCGGTAATATCAACAACGTTTCGACGATTAGGTGAAAAATTATCCATTATTAAACGCTCCCTTCGCAAATAAATCCTTACCTTTATTATATTCCATAAATTTAATAATAAAATTGTTTTGCGGGGAAATTATGCTAACTTACTAGTTTTTGTATAATATATAAAATTATTAGGAGGGATAAATTATGCAATGGTCTGATAAACAATTTACTGAACTAACAGTTAATGAACTTTTTGCCATTCTTAAGTTACGAGCACAAGTTTTTAATGGAGAACAACAAAGTTCCTATCCTGATCCAGATGATAGCGACCCACTTGCGCACCATGTTTTTGCGACTGCTAATGGTGAAGTAGTTGCTTATGCACGTTATTTTATTCAGAATGATGTTGTAACTTTTGGCCGCGTAGTTGTAGCTCCACAAGCACGCGGGATTGGTTTAGGTGGAAAGATTATTGAACATTTATTAAGTGGAATCAAAGTGAATTTCCCCAACTTTACGATAACTATTCATGCCCAAGCCTATGTTGAGGACTTTTACAAAAAATATGGTTTTGAATCTGTTGGTGACCATTTTATAGAGGCTGAGCGCGAGCATGTTACGATGGTTCATGAACCGTTAAACGATATTTATGACAAATAACATGATAAAAGCAAATCAAATTGGTTCCGTGAACTACATAAGAACCTTGAAACAAAGCGGTCTCAACGCTCGTGAACAGCTTGATTTAATTATTAATCACCATTTACAAGCTTATATTGATAACTATGGATTTCTTCAATTTTCACCAACTGGATATCAATTTTCACCTCAGTTAGCTCCCACCAGTTTTTTCTATCCTTATTTTCGTGATTTAGTTGTGACGGCTTATTCAGGGAAGAAAGGGCTAAAAGCAGATTTGTTAGGACGAAAAATTCATTTATTTCGCAGTTATCTTGATCGGCAAAACATCGCTTTTATTCGCCGATATCAGCGTCCTTCTCTTTCACCAGAAGCGACAGATTTTCAACGATTGCTTTCCTATGCCCACGATAATCACTTTAAATTAGACTTTAAGACTGGTGCTAATTACCATAATCGTTACCATCATAAATTTACTTACCCCTCTAATATGAAGGTTCAATTAGTTCGTAATTCGTATCGTTGGTATGCTAATCCAGCCCGAATGATTGAATTTATTGTTGATATCGAAACAGGAAAGTTTGTTAGTCAATGGAATATTTATCGCTTTGATAAACAAGGAAGGGTTGATTCAGACCCCACGCATTATTCGACCAATCAATTACGACAAATTGCTGATACAGAATCTTTTAACTATGGAATTCCCTATGGAGAGTATTATGTAACTGGTAAATATCAGCACACTCATCAACGTCTTGATATTACTCAACCAACCGATAGTCAGCTTCGAAAGGTCGCTAAAAAATATTGGCAGGCACCTATTAATTATGATGATGGCGGTAATTATGCTGACTTAGTAAAAAATATGCAGGATATTATAGCATGGCGGGGTGTTCCGGATTCGCAACGAATAAAGGTTTATGCTGATTATGTCAATTCATTAAAGGAACATCAGTGTAAAAATAGCGGAATTAATCATTTCTTTGCTAAGAATAAAGCGTATCAACAATTTTGTGTTCCTTGGTGGCGGGGATTGATATAATTAAGGACAGAAAGCGTTAATCTATTTTGAAGTGATTATCCAGTAAAATAATTAAGTTATTATTGTCTATTATGTTTCAAAAGTGTTATGGTTGAATTTGAATAAAATTAAAATGATTGATTGGAGGGATTCTTGGATGGGAACCGATTATGATCAACTTAAAGCAGCTTTAAAAGAACCGTCATTAAATGCCAAACTTTTTTCTTCACAGTTTGGTTTAGAGGCAAAGAAGCACCGAATTTTGACCAATGGGCGGGCAAGTCGTTATCCATATCCTGAAAATCTGCGTTCACGGCAATATAATATTTATTTGAACTCAGGCTATACGGATGACATGATGGACTTTGAAACGGGTCCAGTTGTTGGAGCTAAGAATGCAGTCCGGCAACTAAAAATGTTAGAGCAGATTGTTATCTCACATTTACGGAGTGATGAACGATTATGGCCGTTAAGTATGGCGCCAGGACCGACTTATCAGCATGACCTTGAGTATTTACAAACTGCATTTACTAAGAAATGGGACCAAGGGATTCATGATTATCTAGGGAAGAAATATGGTATTGTTCAAGAAATTTTAGGGGATGTTCATGTTAATTTTAGTTTAGATGGTGGATTAATCAACGAGATTTATCACCGCTTTTATGCGGACCGGTATCCAAACCGCATTGATTTTCAAAATCATCTTTACTTTAAACTAGCGCAAAAATTTTACCTTTATCAATGGTTATTTACGTACTTATATGGAGCGAGTCCGGTTTCTGAAGATATGCCACATAGCATTCCAGAGGATTTGGAGCTACCAGTTCGGAGTTTGCGTTGTAGTGATTATGGGGATGACAATTTCACCAATGAGCAAGTTACCTATACTTCCTATGACCAGCATTTTACAGAACTAAAGCACTTCATGGATAATGGCACTTACTATAGTATGAAGGAATTCTTTGGTCCAGTACGATTACGGCGGCATAACCATGATATGCATGACATTGATGGGGCTTTACAAGAAGGTATTGATTATCTTGAGTTTCGTAATTTTGACCTTGATCCGTTGTCGCGGACAGGAATTAGTGATGATACGATTAACTTCCTTGAATTAATGCTTTTAAATAGTATTCTTTCACCATTACCTGATAACTTGGAGGAACGATTAGCGGAAGCAAAAAAGCGGAATAATGAAGTGGCCTTACAAAAACCAAAGGAACAATTACCGTGGATGCATGAAGAAGCAATACAGTTAATCGCAGAGTTGCAAAACTTTATTGTTGAGTTTAATGCTCCGCGAGAATACCAGCTTGCTTTGAAGTTCGTACAACGACGAGTGGATGATCCTTCGCTAACCCTTAGTGGTCAGTTAGCAGATCAACTTGAAAATGGTGATTTATTATCATTTGGGTTAAAAATTGCCAATGATCGTTACACGAAAAATATTAATTTCCAACATCCGCTGCAAGCAATCAGCGATGTTTACTCAGACGATGTTCAACAATTAGTTAAAGCTGCCATTGAGTTAGGTGTCCAAATAGACTTGCAACCAACGCGAGTAGTATTACATGTAGGAGATCATCAAGAAAATTATAACGCTCAAGCAACTTTTGATTTTTCAAAGGGTGCCCGTGATGTAATTCTTAGTGATTTCCCAGAAGTTCAGGATTTTCAGGAAAAGTAAAAAAGAGACTGAGGAGATTATTTCCTAGTCTCTATCTTTTTAAAGTAGGGTAATAACCTTGTTTTTACTTTCGTGATTTCCCGGGAAATAGAAAGAAGCGCTAAAAATGAGAAAGATTGGAATTATTGGCCTCGGCCATGTGGGTGAAATGTTAGCCAACCAATTAGTAATGAATGGAAAAGTTGATGAATTAGTTTTGATTGATGAAAAAGATCAACTAGCTATTGCGATCCAGGCCGATTTAAATGATGCACAAACCGTTTTAGCGACCCACACAAAAATAATTATTCAAGATTACGCTGCCTTAGCCGATGCGGATGTCCTTATTACCGCCTTTGGCAAGAGTGCTTTGATGAAGCAACAACCAATGGCTGAGCTTGAGACCAGCTATCAGCAGGCCTTACAAGTTGGTAATAAGATTTTTAAGAGTGATTTTAGTGGGATCCTAATTAACCTTACTAATCCTAATGAGGCAATTACTGCTGTTCTCCAGCAAAAAGTTGGCTTACCGCAAAAACAAGTAATTGGGATTGGCACAGTTGTTGAAACCGCTCGCCTTTATCGGGCAATTGCAGAAACCGCAAAGGTAGCCGCTGCTAATGTAACTGGCTTTGTCTATGGTCAGCATGATGGTCATCAAGTATTTGCTTGGTCAACTGTTCGCGTAAATGGCCAGCCCTTAACCGCGGCAATCAATGGTCACCACTTAGATCAAAGTCAGCTTAAAATTAAGGCGAACCTTAGTAATTGGTACACTCTTGATGGGTTAGGGTATAATGTTAGTGCTGTTACTGCCTGGACTCTCCGAATTATTACGGCGATTTTCGCGGATGAACAATTAGCGTTGCCAGTTGCAATTTATCAGCCACAGTATTCAACCTACATCAGCTTTCCAGCGTTAATTGGTCGGCAAGGAATTGGCAACCTCCTTCTCTTAAACCTTTACCCATTGGAAGAAGAGGAGATTAAGAGTGCAGCAGCAACAATTAAACATCAATTAGATTCTCTAAAAAATATTAAAGGGGAGTAGTTGTATGATTAAACGAATTGCAGTCTATTGTGGTGCGCGTGACGGTAATGATCCAGCATTCAATCATGAAGCACACCGGTTTGGTGAATGGTTGGTCCAACACGATATTGAATTGGTTTATGGTGCCGGTGCGTTTGGCTTGATGGGAACCCTTGCTCGGACAGTCTTAAAAAATGGCGGCGTTGTTCACGGGGTAATAACTACTGAACTAGCTGACCGTGGAGCCATTTATAATGAATTGAAAGATGTAAGAATTGTCCCTAATATGGATATTCGCAAGCAAACGATGATGGATCTTGCGGATGGGTTATTAGCTTTCCCCGGCGGCTTTGGAACATTAGAGGAAATTACCGAAGCCGCCTCATGGACAACAGTTGGGGATAATCATAAGCCAGTTGCTTTTTACAACTTTAATGGCTTTTATGATTCATTAAATGATCTATTTAAGCAAATGAATAAGGCGGGCTTTGTGGAAGATCCTTATTTGAATAGTATCTGTTTTAGTGACCAGTTTGATCAGATTTTGGCATTTATGCAAAACTATAGGGCACCAGCACATCGTCAGTACACTCAAAAATAATTTAAAAAACGTGAGTGGGAATTAACTTTCTCGACAAGGCGGTGGGCTAAGAATAGAACGGTGATTAGCACGGCACGGGCTGATTATCGTTCGGACTTAGCCTCGAGCCTTGTGGTTAATTTCCACGATATCTTAACAATATTTGTATAAATAAAGAGGCCGTTAAAAACCAAGTTTTTTCAACAGCCTCTTAATTAAATTTAGTTTTCTTTGAAAAGCTTGTTTAAGCGGTCCATGAAGGCCTTGAGGTAACGTTCTTTGTCAACGTTAACGGCAACCTTAACATTAGGGTTAGGATCGTTTAACTTAGCGTTGTCACCGATTGTCCGACCATAGTAAGGTCCTTCTTGATAAACAACCTTCATGAATAAGCTAATAGTTGAAACAAATGATGGGTCAATGCCAACACCAACAGCTAATGGATCGTGGAGGGCACAACCACGCTTATCAATATCAAGGTTGTAGTAAGCGTCGATGTAGAAGTCGGTAATATCAGCAAAAGCCTTACCAGAAGCAGTGCCTAATTCACGCCATTGCTTTGTTTCGTTCTTAGTAAGGAGGGTCCGAAGAGTAACATCAAGACCAACCATTGTAAGTGGCAAGTTGGACTTCATTACTTCATCGGCAGCCTTTGGATCTTGGTTAATGTTAGCTTCTGCGACAGGAGTAACATTACCTTCAACAGTTAAGGCACCACCCATGAATGTGACATTACCAATCAAGTCCGCAATTTCAGGATCCTTCTTCAAGGCAGCAGCTAAGTTTGTCATTGGACCAGTAGGGATGATGATTAGGTCCTTGCCGTACTTGTGAGCAGCTTCGATGTAGAAGTCGACGCCAGATTGTTCTTCAAGAGCCCGACTTGGAGCAGGTAATTCAACATCACCGATACCATTATCACCGTGGATATCCTTTGAAACTTGCATTACGTCAAAGTGGTCAGTAGTGCATGAATGTGGAAGACCCTTAAATACTGGAATATCAGTGTGACCTAATAATTCCAATAACTTAAGGCTGTTTTCGGCACAAACATCTAATAGGTTGTTACCATATGAACTTACAATTCCGATTAGATCAACTTCTGGGTCAGCGAGCGCATAGGCAATAGCTAAAGCGTCATCAACACCAGTATCTAAATCAAGAATCATTTTACGTTTTGCCATAGTATTTATTCCTCCAATTTTAAGCAAAATCAATCTCTGTATATAATATGTTAATTTAAATTTGGAATAATTACAATTAAAATTTGAGACCGCTTACGAAATTTTAGGAAAAATAAAGATGATATAATACTTCTAGAGATGAAAATGAAAGGATTATAAGAGAAATGGCAGAGAAAATTTATGATGTGACAATTATTGGTGGAGGTCCGGCCGGAATGTTTGCTTCATTTTATTGTGGCCTTCATGAATTAGATGCCCAGTTAATTGAAAGCCTTCCACAACTTGGGGGTCAAGTAGGGGCACTCTATCCGGAAAAACAAGTTTGGGATGTGGCAGGAATGCCAGGCGTAACTGGCCATGACCTGATCGCTAAGTTGAAAGAACAAATGGCAGTGGCACCGATTGACCAATTCCTTGGTGAGACTGTTGAGGACGTTATCAAAGAAGATGATGGAACCTTTACCATCAAATCAGCAAAGCGGGAATCTCGGTCACGAGCAGTAATTATTGCTCTTGGTAACGGAGCGTTTACTCCCCGTAAGCTCGCTTTAGAAGGGGCAACTGAGATTGAAGGTAAACAACTTTCCTACTTTGTTAATCATAAAGCTGATTATGCGGACAAGCGGGTTGCCATTCTTGGTGGGGGAGACTCCGCGATTGATATTGCCTTGATGCTTGAACCTGTTGCTAAGGAAGTGCACCTTGTTCATCGGCGGGACCAGTTCCGCGGCCTGGAGCATACCGTAACTCAGCTTAAACAGTCATCTGTGCAACTTGATACCCCATTCTTACCACGCACATTAACGGTAGAAGACGATGAAACGGTAACGCTCGATCTTAAGAAGATGCGTAGTGAAGACGAAGCACAGTTGAATGTGGATAAGATTGTGGTTAACTATGGCTTTACCTCTAACAATGCCGCTTTGAATCAGTGGTCACTTGACTTAGCAGCGGAACGCAACTTGATCAAGGTTGATTCAATGATGGAGACCAGTGTTGAAGGGGTATACGCGATCGGGGATGGTGTGACCTACCCGGGGAAAGTCGCATTGATTGCGGCTGGCTTTGGTGAAGCACCGACAGCGGTAACCGCCCTAGCTAAGAAACTCTATCCCGATAAGCGAATGGCGATGCACAGCTCTTCAATGGGGATCACTAAATGAAAAAACCGTTAAATCCGGACAATGCTGAAGTCTGTGAAAATATGAAAAGAAGGGTGAAAAAATTTTGGCTTTTTCTCACCCCTCTTTTCATAAACAATAGCAAGATAACGTAGAAAATAATTACAATGTTCGAGTCTAAGTACGAACGATAACCAGCGTTCTAGCTGAGCCAACCGCCTTGTCGAGAAGGTTGTTTTCCACTCATTTTATTAGTTTAAATAGTTCTTTTTCGTGGCGTCGTGATACTGGACAGATGAGACCATTATAGAATACGGCTTGGTGATGAAGAAAATCGACGTGTTTTACCTGTTGGGGATTAATTAAGTAGCTACGGTGACTACGGAAAAAGTGCGTTTCATTTTTCACAATGGTCCGCAGGTTATAGTTGAGTCGGATTTGTTGATTATCGATAGTGTACATAATCGATGAATGAGTGTTACTATGATTAGCTTCAAAGTAGCAAATATTTTTATAAGGGATATGAATCTCCTCATAATAGGATTTATATGTAAAGAGTTCTTTGGTTGCGGTTGCTTGGACTTCTTTTTGAATATGGATAAGGTCTTGCTTTAGTTCTTCTTGGATATTTCCCCGATTCTTAGCAATGAAGTCCAGAGCACTGACTCGGTATTTATAGGTAGTATAGACGAATTCATCATGAATAGTAATAAAAATAATACTGGCAAGTTCATCATGTTTGCGAATCACCCGACTAATCTCAAGACCGGCCGTTTTAATGCCGTTGATTTCCAAGTTGAGAATAAAGACGTTTTTTTTACTAGCAACCGGAAGCCCCATTTTTAATTGATCGGTTGAGGTAAAAAGATGAATCTTAAGTTCATTTATTGAAATTTCCCGGGAAATTTTTTCAATCATCGTTTTTAAATGTCGTTGTTGATTATGATCATCTTCAAGAATAAAAACGTTCAAGATATACTCCCCCTTTTCCCAAATACTAATATATCAGGGGGGGGGGTAAAGCCGTCCACCTATCCGTCTATAAAAATAATTTTCTTTCCGGAAACTGAAAAATAGTGAGATGAATTTCAGTTAAATTTGCAGAAATTAAAAAGTGCTAGGGAGATCGTTGAGAAACGCAAAAGATGAAGCATAAACTATAAACGTCTATAGTTAGAATTATAGTTTCGGGAGGAATTATTGTGAAAGAACATAAGAAACTTTACAAATCTGGTAAGAATTGGGTTGTGGCAACTTTAGCAGTAGCTTCTTTGGGGGTAGTTGCCATGCAACAAGGCGTATCGGCGGATAGTACGCCTGCTGTTACAACTAATACTAATGAACAAAATAGTGTTCAAACTGCTCAACAAGAACAGACAAAAGCCCAAGCAGATTATGATCATCAGCAACAAGTAGTAAACGAAGATCAACAAGCTGTGCGTACTGCTCAGGATAACGTGACGAGCGCTGATACAAACCTTGCTAAAGTGCAACAATCAGCTAAAGAGGCAACGGATAGCAATATTAATAAGACTCAAGCAGAAATTAACAACCAAGAAAATGAAGTTAAGACTGCTCAAACTCAATTAAAAGAAGCTCAAGATAAATTAAATAATAAGCAATCTCAATCAACAGATCATCATGATGATGCTGCAGTTACTACTAATGATGGGGATGTTAACAATGCTCAAGCTTTACAAGATAGTATTGAGCAGAATAATCTTAAGCTTCCAGATGGATATGTGGATGCCTTTAATAATTTCAATGATAATAGGGCAGATAATTTAGCAAAAGTTTCTAAAGCTAGTATTTACAAATTGAATCCTTATCACCATAGCTCTAGTGATGCTAAGGTTCAAATTAAGGACATTAATAATTTAGATGATGACGTTACTGAGAACTTAGATCTTTGGTATGCCGGGATTATGAATGATCTCCTTCATAATTATGACTTGCGTAACAGCAAAGGTACTCTTTTACGAGATGATTTAAATTTTAATGTTACAAATTATGGTATCAAGACGGCTAAGTATATCAATAATTTAATTAATAAATATACAATCGACCCTCGCGTTGATCAGTTAGTTAATCCAAGTGCTGGTGGAGTGGAATTATACTTAATTACATATGATGAGTACAATAATGTGGAACTTGATAGTACTCAAAAAGACTTAGCGGAAGCTTTGAAGCAAAGCCAGACGGACAAAGATATGGTTAAGTATGATCAAGATAAAATTGCTTTATTAAAAGAACAGTTGCAAAAATCTGATAAATTATATATACCATCCAATCTAAAAATTCGTGCAAATGTAGGGAAAGATGGCATGATGATTTCACCTGAGGAAGGTGATCTTAAAGGTGATTGGGAAGTGCGGCCGACATTCCTAAAGGCAGTTGACGAGTGTATCCCTAACTGGGGTGAAACGAAAACTACTTATGGTCAAGAAATTACCAATCTTGACCAACTTAAAGAAGCCTTATGGAATAATTTTATTTTATATAATTTAATCAATAATACTGATGAAGCAAATATGAATGATGCTAGTTTCGACTTTTTAGATAAAAATTATGAAACTAAAGAAGCTGGTATAAAACGATTACAGTCTTATGAAAGATCAGGTGTAGATGCATTATTTGGTGACTTGGCATCTCAAGACGTTGATATGATGAGACCCCAGCTACAGGATACTAAAAACTTTACCTTTAGTTTTACGGTAGATAAGGCTGGTCAAATCACTCCACATTGGTACCATATTGCCAAGGATCACCAAGGAGACGCTGATGCTCAACCACTAACCATCACTAAAGCAAATAATGTAGTTACACCCCATGCAGCTGATAATCAACTTGAACAATTGCAAGCTGATGTAAAAGCCAAACAAACGGCTTATGATCAAGCTAAGGCAAAACTTGATAGTTTAGAGACTAAGCTCGCTGAATTACAACAGGCAGCTACAAATCTTAAAGCAGCTCAAGCTAAAGCTAATGATGCTCATCGACAATTAGCTACTGCTCAACAACAATTAAAAGCTGATCAAGCTAAATTAGCTACTCTCAAGCTTGCTTTGGATAAGGCAAACAAGAAGCTTAACGTTGCAAAGGCCCAAGCAAAAGTTGACACTACTCAAGCAGCTGCTGATAAAGCAGATAATGAATATCACGCACAAGAGGCCATGGTTAGCCAAGATCAACAAAAGGTTAATGATTTAGAAAATAAGGTTAATAACACTTCTCTTTGGGATAATGATAAGGCTCAACAATTACAAAAAGTGATGGACCAATATGCTGCAGAAAATGATTTGAAGATCCTTAAATTTGATGGTACCCATTCATTGAATACTGCCGGTCCTAATTATGCTGATTTGAGTAAGTACTATGTAAATGGCCAAAAAGTAACGGTTGAAATGAGTAATGATGGTCAAGGCAATAGTGACTACAATATTGTGGCTCTTTATAACCATAATTTACGAAATGCTAATGCTAGTGAATTTCATGATACTTATATTTTTGCATTCCATAATGGTCAGCCGGTATTATTACTGGACCGTACAACCAATGGGGATAAGATTCAGACCCAAACAGCTGATAATCTAAACGCTGCTGAAAGAGAGCAATATAATATCCAAGCGCTTCAAGCAAGTTTTGCCCAAACTGCTGGTAATAATGATGAATTAGCAAATCAGCTTCAACAAGCTAAGGATAAATTAGCAGCTGACCAAGCAAAACTAACTGAATTAAAGGCGACTAAGACCCAGGCAGATGAAAATTATCGTCAAGCTAAGGAATCTCTTGCCAATGCACAAGGGGTTAAAATTCCTGATACTACTGATCAAACAACACCTTCAGACACTGAAAATCAACATAAAGATGATAATAATCAAGGGCCAGTTACGGATAATTCTCAAAGCCAGTCAACTACTGAAGTAACTCCAAATGAACAAACAGACAAGCAGGAAGTAAGTTCGGCTACAAGCCAAGGAGAAAACGTGCAAAAGCCAGTAACTGGTGTAGTTAAAGGTGCAGAAGGTCAAACTGTTGTTAATTTAACTACCCAAAAGAATGATGCTAAGAAAACTAATAGTAGCTCAGTGGTTAATGCTACTAAGAATGTTAATAATGCATTGCCACAAACAGGTAATCGAGAATCGATCGCTGCAATAGCTCTAGGTGCAGTTGCTGCAATGTTTGGTTTGAGCTTAGCTAAGAAACGGGAATACTAGGAGTGTAGTTCGTATTTACTAAAAAAGTGTTAACGAATTTTCTATCGTTAACGCTTTTTTATTATGAGTAGATTTAACCTTAACTGAAAAATAACAAAGTAAATTTCAGTTAAAACAGTTAAATTTGATAAGTCCTAGAAATTATATTTATTTGTGAAAATTATGTGATTAAACTGAGATTGTTAAATTATTTAGTTTATATATTTCAAATTTGAGGGAGTTATTTATATGAATAAGAATATACAAAAGACGGCTTTAACGACTTCTGCTGTTTTAGCTGGAATGGTATTGGGAGCAAATGTTAATCAAAATAATGTTCATGCAGACACAAATACTGATCATAATGCACAGGGAGTAGTAACACGAATTGACCAGTATAATAAAGCCCAACAAAATAATGCACAGCAATTAAGTAATCTTCAAGTTGCAAATCAACAGAAAGAAAATGCTTTGCGGGAAGATAATGCTAAAGCTGAACAGCAAGATTTTGTAAAAGTTAATGATCGAATTAAAGCCATTCAAAATCAGGTTAATAGTCAAAATGAGAGGGACCAACGGACTGCTAATGATCAATTAACGGCTAAAACTAATACAGTTCGTCAAGCCGAACAATCACAATCAGTTGCTGAAAATGATGCCTACCAATCTCAAGTAGCAACTCAAACTAAGGCTAACGATCAAGCCGTTGCTAACCAGCAACAAGCAAATGCCCAAGAATTAGCTAATGCAGCTAGCCACATTGTTACGCCAGAACAAAAGCAAAACCAAATTGATTCTGTAACTAGGAGCACTCAACAAGCCTTAGATCAGGATAAGTCTAATCACGATTCTACTATTAACCAGTTAAACGATCAGTTAGCAAATGATCTTAAGCAAAATGTTCAGCAAGAACAAGCTGCTAAGAATGATCTTAAGCAACCAAACCAAGCTGACAATCAAAAGCAACTTGCGGACGCACAAAACGCTGCTAATAAGGCCCAAAATGAAGCTAATAATGCTCAAAATGTATTAAGTCAAGCTAAGAGTACCTTAAGCGCTGATCAAGACGCTTTAAAAGCCGCTCAAGACGTTCAAAAAAATCAAGTAACTAATACAATTAAATTGCCTGATGGCTATGTCGATGCTTGGAAAGAATATCTTAAAATCGGAAATGGCAGTTTTCTTGATGAACAAAGTCATCCCGGCTTATATAAAAAAATGAAAATGCTTGATAAAGAAGGCAATAATCTCAATTCTGGTGGCTATAATTACAATCCAGCTTACGCTAAAATTAAGGTTACGTTAAATCCTAATGGAACATTATCCCGTGAAGATAGTATCAAAGCCACTCAATTCGCAGTTTCGTTATTAAATCCAATTAGAGAAGCAATTGGTACGACTCCTTATAAGATTACTAATGCTTCAATTGATGTTGCTCAAGATGTAGCCAACGGTTATCGTAAAGATAATTGGGATACCTGGAAAAACAGCCACGATTACAACGTACTCAGCCGGAACGATGAGCAGGCAGGTAACTTACCTATAAAATGGGGTATTAATAACATTGGCGAATCCTGGTATGGTAGTGGTGAAACGGATTCATGGCAGAGTAAATCAGACGATGGTACGTTAACACTCAACGACCTATATGAACAGATTTATGAAGCAATTTGCTGTTTCTTATTTAAAGATTCCAATCAAGATTACGGTCACACCACAGACGTATTAGGTACTCGTACCGTTAGCACTGATTCTAATTATGGTGATAAGCTAGGAGTCAACTTTGATTACACTCCAGGAGTTGCAGTATGGAATGTAGAAGATGTCCGTGGACCGTATCAAATATCGGTTAAGACTAATACTGGTGGTTTCCATTTTAATACTATCGCTGATGCTTCTTCTAAGAACATTCAACGCCTAGTTAACGAAGGTTATATTGTTGATACCGCTGATCCAAATGCTAAGGTTAACCAAGTTGGTTACTGTGACGAAATTGCCATTCCCGGTCAAGATTCGCAAAAGCAAATTGCCGACTTGCAAGCTAAGGTTAACCAAGCTCAAACCAAAGTTGATCAATTAACTAAGAACGCTAATACTACCAGTCAAGCACTAAATGAAGCCAAGGCTAAGTTAGCTGATCTTCAAAAGAGCATTGCTGATGCAGAAAACAGCTATCAACAACAATTAGCGGCTATTAATACTAAGTACAGTGATCAAGCCACTAAATTAAAGGCTGACCACGATGTTAAGCTTAAGGCTGAAAACGATGCTTACCAAGCTAAGGTTAACCAATTAAACAGTGATCTTCAAACTAAGCTTAACGCTATTAAGGCTCAACCTGAAAATACTGATCAATTAAAGGCTCAACTTGACCAAAAGCTTGCCCAAGTTAAGCAAGATGGCCAACACAAGCTCGATCAATTAAAGCAAGATCATGAAGCGCGTTTACAAAAGATTCATCAAGATGCCGAAGACACTTTAGCGGCTTACAAGGCTAACTTAGATCAAATTGTTAAGGAAGCTCGTGGTCAACGGCAAGCTAAGGCCGATCAAGAAATTGATAAACTAAATTCAGATCATCAAGCGCTGATTAAAGCCCATGCAGATCAATTGAATTCTTTAGTTGCTGAAAATAATGCTAAATATATTCAGCTCAAAGCTCAGTTAGATAGTGAATTATCCACTTTACATACTCGTTTGTTCCCACAATCGGTATTAACAACTGGTAACGGTTCAACTAAGCAAGTATTTACTAGCCGTTCTGGCAAAGTAGCTTATGTTGTTCCTAGCCAAAAATTTACAACAAATAGCGTTAAAACAGGCTTAAAACAAATTAATAGTACTAGCGATTCGAATGAATTACTTTCAAAGGAATCTAATAATGATACTAATCGTTTACCACGAACGGGTAACAACTCATCATTAGCAATGGTTCTTTTAGGAGCAGCTGCCGCAATGTTTGGTGTCGGTTTAGTAGGTAAGAAACGGATGTATTAATACAAAAGAAAAGCGCTGCTTTGGGTGGCGCTTTTTTAATAGTAATTTCGTTGATTAGAGTGATAGTAAGAAAGGCGAACATAAAATGAGTTCATATATGATAACAATAGACATAACCCCTAAGAAAAATACAAACTTAACTCAGGGTGTTTCGAAGGATAATCATTACTTTGGATGTAAGTCACAACGAGAAAAAATTATGTTTGATAATAATAAAATAGTAATTGAAGGGCACAGGTCTAATAATATTGCCGTTAATAATGCTTTTTCTACGGTTAGAAGTACTTACTATATGTCAATTTTAAAAACATTTATTTACTATTTAGCTAACTATGGTGCTTTTAATATTAATAGAATCGTTTTTGATGTAGATAATGGTAAAAGTGAAACTTTAAAAATTGAAAAAGATAAATTTAATGATTCATTTTGTAAACCTATAAATTTTGTGTTTCCAAAAGAAAAATTAGAAGAAATTTTTGAAATTGAAAATACGCAAAATGCTTTTTTTACAGCACTTGTTTATCAGGTATGTGCAGTAGAAGCTAATAATATTTTTGAAAATTTTGCTAATAGTTGGCGTTGTTTTAATTGTATTTATAATCGTGTGAATGGAAATATAAAAGATAAAGATGGAATTACAAGGGTACTTAATGAGATTGAGACTGATAGCTCACCTTTATTAGAAGATACAGTAAATGATAGTTGGAAATTTATGCAACATTTAAAAGATTCTCGGTTAATTAATTGGTTTAATAGAGAAACTAAAAAGAAGGGGAATGTTGATTCATTTGTAAATATATTGGGGATAAAAAGATATCAAGATAAAGATCTTATTGAAAGATTACAGGAAGTAGCAAAAGAAATATTTGACAAAATTGAAAAAGATGTTGCATTAATAAAAGAAAGAAAAGGGAATGATGAAGGAATAGTAACGCCTAAAGATCAGCGAGATAAATATAAGAATATACAAAAGCTTAAGGGTAAAACCTCATATAAGTTTGATTATTTATTAATTACGATTTCATATACGATGTATTTGAGAAATAAATATTTCCATGGCGAATATGGTTATCCTCAAATCCTGTTTAAGAATAACGATCGTCTGGATGAGTTAAATGCGACAGCTGCCATTTTGCAGAAACTTAATTGGGTGTTATTGGAAAAATATTATTCAAAATTATATGAAACTAATTTTTAATCAATAAAATATACTGCTAATGCGGCATCATTGAATCAAGACCAACGTGATGCTGCATTAAGCCAAACTGCGCAAAATGCAACTTACGGTCAGGACAAAGAATAACTTTTAATGGGGATATCATATTTAAGTTTAACCTAATAGATTTAGTGCTAGAATTTGATTAGGGAGGAGACTAAAAACATGATAAAAAAGAAAATATTAATTGCAGCTATGTCATTAACGGCATTAGCTTTAGCGGGTTGCGAAAATTCACAAAGTAATGGTCAAGCAAATTCCAGTACATCTTCATCGCAAAGTTCGGTGACAGCACAGCAGAGTTCTTCGAGTACTAAAGTTCAAGAACAGAGTAGTTCTACAAGTACAGCTAACGAAAGTAACCTATCACCACAGCAATTGGGAACCTTGGTGGCTTTATATCAAGATCCAGATTGGTTTAAGAGTGGGGTTAGTGATGGGTTTATGTATTATGGAACAGAGGATGGTTCTGGTAAAGAAGTTGCTGGCTACAATTTTGTAACAGAAAATGGGGACCCAACGAGCTTTATTTACTTCAAACAAAACGGTGACGATGTTACTATTAAGCAAGTTATTCCAGAGGGAGATGAAATTGTGGCAGAGGCATCTCTTCACACAAAGCACATTACGGTCTCTCGGCTATTAAGTGACTATTATGTAAATCAATCTCAAAAAGATGAAGTAAATGGTTATGCGGATCAATTAAAACCAGAATCACAATATCAAAGTGATATGGAGAATAAGAATTAGTAATGTGATAAAAATCCTATGTTTAGTAAAGCTATGCATAGGATTTTTTAGTGCAAACTTCAACTTTTTACGTATATATCTTTATAGAGAGGTACGGAAGGGTTGAAAATATGTCTAATAATCTGTCAGAAAGTTATGCAAAGGTGTTAGAAAAGTGGGAAGGGATGACTATCACCAGTGATCCGATGTTTGGGATGGTCATGCAGAATAAAGAAATCTGTTTAGAGCTGATTAATCGTGCGTTACCTCAACTTAAAGCCACCGAGATAGTGCAATTGGAGACACAAAAAGATATTAATGTGGTTGCTAGTCGGCGGGTACGATACGATGTCTATGTGCAAGATGAAAAAGGGAATATTATTGTGGTTGAGATGCAGGTTACTGATCATCAGAACTTGCCTTATCGTTTACGTTACTATCAAGAACAAATAGATCATGGATTACTTTTACCGGGTGAAAGCTATCAGAGTCTGCGTCAGCATCCCACTTATGTAATTATATTCTGTGATTTTGACTATTTTGGTTATGGTTGGGCTCGTTATATGTTTGAAATGTCATGTACCCGCAATTCTCAACTAAAATTAGGCGACCAACGAACAATCGTAGTTTTTAATGCTTTGGCAAAAGAATTTACAAATGACGAGCAACCGATCAAAAATTTTCTTGCTTTAATGCGCAATCGAGTAGACAATGAAAGTAAGTTTATAACTAAGATTCAAAATGAAATTGTTAAGGTTAAGGAGGATCCAGAGAGGAGACGAGGCTTTATGAAGTTTGAACTTGATTTGATGGATGCACGTCAGGAAGGGAAAGAAGAAGGAATTAAAGAATCAAAGCAAAAACTAGTTCAGTTTTTAAGTAGTCAAAATATGGATCCAGCTGAGATTGTAGCAGCCTTAGTTAATGTATACCAAGTACCAGAAAAAGCAGCTCAGGAATATGTCGAGGAGTATCTCGAAGCTAACAAATAAGCTATTGGGGGAGTGATCAATGAAACTAAAGAAACTGCGCGTTGTTTTTGCAAATATTGATAGTTATGATGTTCCGCTTGCGGCTGTTAAGGAGTTTCATGTAAGTGGGGTAGAAAAGACCATTGATTATTCGAGCTATGGAAAACTAACTGTTGAGCAGGTTTGTCGCAAATTTACTGCGACGTTTTTCGTTGATGAACTCCAAAAGATTGATACTGTCGAGAACGTAACACTTGATGAACGTTTAGATAGTCATAATTACGCTGACCTTTGCATGATTGATTTGGTTATGGATGACGGTGAGGAAACTACAATCCGATTGCCATGGGAAGAAATGACGTACCCCGATCATAACGATGCAATGAAGACATGGATCGAAGAAGATTTCGAAGGTCGGCAATTAATGTATATTTCAGTTGGATAGTTGAAGTCCCTAAGTTGGTAGCAATACTGACTTAGGGATTTTTAGTGCAAAAGGCAATTTTTTACGTATATATCTTTATAGTGAGGTAGAAGTGAAAGGATTGAGGAAATGTGTAAGAAATTGCCAGAGAACTATGAAAAGGCCCTCGAAAAGTGGGAAAAGATGACTATTACAAGTGATCCAATGTTCGGGATGGTTATGCAGAATAAAGAAATTTGTTTAGAATTGATTAATCGTGCATTGCCCCATTTAAAGGCAACCCAAATCGTCCAGTTAACAACTCAAAGAGATATTAATGTCGTCGCTGGCCGGCGCGTCCGTTATGATGTTTATGTGCAGGATGAAGATGGCAACATTATTGTTATTGAGATGCAGGTAGCTGACCGACAGAATTTGCCTTATCGCTTGCGGTATTATCAAGAGCAAATAGATCATGGATTACTCTTGCCGGGCAAGGATTATCGCGATTTAAGTCTTCATCCGACCTACGTGATCATGTTTTGTGATTTTGATTATTTTGGCTATGGTTGGGCCCGCTATGTGTTTGAAATGGCGTGTACCCGTAATCATCAGTTGAAACTAGGCGACCAACGGACAGTTGTGATCTTTAATGCCTTGGCTAAAGAATTCACTAAAGATGAGCAGCCGATCAAGAACTTCCTTGCTTTAATGTGCAATCAAGTAGACAATAAGAGTAGGTTTATTACTAAGATTCAAGACGAGATGGTTAAGATTAAGCAGGAGCCAGAGAGGAGACGAGGTTTTATGAAGTTCGAGCTTGATTTAATGGACGCACGGCGAGAAGGCCGGGAAGAAGGACAACTAGAAGGAATTAAAAAAGGTCAGTTAAAAGCAGAAGAAAAAGGAAAACAAAAATTAGTCAAATTCTTAAGCAGTCAAGATACGGCTCTGTCAGAAATAGTGGCCGCCCTCGTGAATGTTTACCAAATGACGGAAAAAACAGCTCGAGAATATGTTGCAGAGCATGTGAAGACCCCAGGCGGACATGAATAACAATAAAAAGAAGTCTCTAACGTTTGAATTCTAAACATCAGAGACTCCTTATGTGCGCCCGGCATGGGTATTAGCTAGGCGGTGAGAGTCCGCTATGGGCCGT
>OFGX01000214.1_pt1 | contig 50128 bp, 52 predicted proteins | sample 1521831 | NCBI WGS metagenome assembly OFGX01 (sample SAMEA3504080, study PRJEB24116) | mouse gut metagenome | biome: mouse gut; feature: mouse-associated habitat; material: faeces | place: Denmark | collected 2011 | reverse complement strand
CAAACTTCGATGGACGTTCTCTTGCCGGGAAAAGGCGGAAAGAATCCAGACGAAAAGCAACAGAAGTCTTGATTGACCTGATCAGAGCAGCACAATCATCCGGAGTTTCTGCAAAATATGTGCTGTTCGACAGCTGGTTTTCATCCCCCAAGACCATCACCGCCTTAAAGACAAACTGCGAATTGGACACAATCGCAATGGTTAAGAAAAGCAGTAAAATCAAATATGGCTATCAGGGTGGCAGATACAGCATCAAAGAAATCCATAAACAGTGCAAAAAGCGCAGAGGCCGCTCCAAGTACCTGCTTTCGGTTGATGTAACCGTTGGTGATGAAGCAATTCCGGCAAAAATCGTCTGTGTCCGGAACAAAGGCAAGAGAAAAGACTGGCTTGCCATCATCAGCACGGACACAGCTATCTCAGCGGAAGAAATCATCCGTATTTATGGGAAACGCTGGGATATAGAGGTGTTTTTCAAAACCTGTAAATCCTATCTGCATCTGGTAAAGGAGTGCCGGAGTCTGTCCTATGATGCTTTGACTGCGCATGTATCCATTGTTTTTGCGCGATATATGATGCTTGCAGTTACACAGCGGTGCAATACCGATGACAAAACGATTTGTGAACTATTTTTCCGTCTCATGGATGAACTGGATGACATCACTTTCAGTCAGTCAATGAGGATTATCATAGATGCACTAATGGGTGTCGTTATGGAATATTTCCACATCACAGAACAACAGCTGGAGAAATTGACCGCCAGCTTTGTTCAGAGACTGCCAAAGTACATGCAAAAAGCATTGGAGTATGGTTCAGCGGCTGCTTGATTGCTATTTTATGATCTATAGTATTGATTTTTCAAGGAGCAAATCCCATTTTTAATGTGGGAAGTTTGAGTAATCAAATTCTTCCCTTGATCCATACATCATTTCTTTCGCTCTGTAAGTTTTATTCCTATTGCGCGTCCCGCAAACGCGGCACACGCTCCATTCCATGTGCCATCTACAGGCATCATCCATTTTTTCTTCTATATTTTCCATCATCGCCCTCGATTCATTTCGATATTATTTCCAGTATTGTGTCCACACGATTCCTGTATGTATGGTATTTTCTAATCTTCTGATAACCATTCTCAGCGATCTCCCGCCTTTCCTTGTCGTGTGTCAGATAATACTCCACTTTCTTTTCCAAGTCTGCATAATCCGCATAATAGACATAATCTACTCCATTGTCAAAATAATCTTCATATTCTCTCTGATAATTACTTAAAAGAAACCCTTGGCTTCCCATAATTTCAAAAGACCGCAAGGGAATCCCCGACCATATACTTTTTAACGTAATATTCAAATTGATTCGGGAACTCCTATAAATAACCGGGGCCTCTTTCATCACTTCGGCAGTGCCCCTATTCCTTACTCCAGGAAGCTCCGGCGTATCTTCATAAGTATATAAATCCACCGAATATTTTCGGGACAATAACGCTAAAATCTCTTTTCTTTCCAATGCCGTAACCTGCCTTGCCAGAAAATAATTGGCATATACCCATTCCAGCCTTTCAAAGCCATCGCGATTTACCTCCAACGGGCAATGCCTCATGATATCTTCCATAATCGCGGGTTCCAGCATTCTCTCCAAAAAAAATTCACCGTAAATTCTTTTCTGGGTTTGTATGCATCCATCCAGATATCCTTTTGTATATGCATCTATCCCCTCTAATTTCTCATAGAACCGGTTTTTTTTCTCCTGATACGTGGAACCGATAAAAGATATATCCGTATGATAAAATTTTCTTTCCGCCTCTGTCACAAAATAAGCATCATATCTTTCTACCGGTGCTGCCATCGGCAAATGGTAGATCGTATCTATCCCCTGTGCCCACAGGTCTTCACAGGTTCCCTTATCAAAAACAAACGCATAATTATACGGAAATTTTATTGTATTGGAATATAACTGTATAAACGGACTATCAAAAGTCCATGATACATATTTTACCCTGCATGCATTACAGGCGATAGAAATCACCGGAAAATAATTAAAAGAAAACACAAAGTCGTACTGATCGGATGCAATATTTCTGACTAACTTCTCGCATAAGTCCTGATTCAGTCTGGTATTTTCCGTTTCCCTTGGAAACGGAAAATATACGACCTCCCATCCTCTCCTGCCAAATTCCTCTGCCAAATCCGTCTGTCCCAGACTCTTCCACTCCATGAACAGAATCTTCATATTTTTTCGGCTCCTTACAATTCTTCACGCGTATCCAAATCAATACCGCTGACCTTAAAATAAGGATTTTCATAAATAAACTGATTACAAATGGAAAAAGGAAATTGGTTCTTCCATGCCAGATAATTGAACACATTCTCCATAAAAGAATAGCCCCTTGGAATTTGCTGCCACCATTCCTCCATAATTTTACATAAAGTTTCATCATTATGGCTCCTCACCATAATTCTGCCGTCTATTAAACCATTATGTTTCGGATACCCTTCCTTTTTATAACGTACCAACATTTTCCTGATATTAATATTTAAATCGTCCGTAGCCATCTGCGCCATAGACATATCTTCGTAAATGCAATCCTCTTTTGCGCTCGGGAAGCTTAAAAAACTTTTTCCTTCTCCGTAAATTTTACAAAAACGTAAAACATCTCCTACAATTGTTACATCCGGAGCTACCCAAATACTATAATCGTAATCTTTTAAAAACTTATGAGGAAATATTTTATATTTACTCTCCAGCATTTTTCCCTCTATTTTTTCCCCTTCTTTTATAGGACAATAAGTCCATATCCCTTCTCTCTTCCCCCATTTTTCTTCTTTATCCGTAAAACAGAGATAATCCAGTTGTCTGCTGACTTCCCGCGGCTGGTTTAATACATTATCTTCTAATAAACAGGTATATACCACTCCTCTTCCCGTTCCTAAGATTTCTCCTTTTTTCTCCCAAGGCAGGTTTTTTTGACGCTCCTTATGCAAACGGTACTGTGTCTGCGCACTGGCTGTTCCTAAATCAACGATCATCTTCCTGTAAGGTTTCTCCCGGAAAATTTTTTCTTCTTCATTCAATGCCGCATAAAAAGCCTGATAAGTACATTCAAACAAATATAAGATACGGCTACAACTCTCCATATCCTTTCTTCCCAGTGCTTCCCGCAGACATTCCTTATATAGTTCCGGCATATTTCCAAACCCATCGTTTGACCGGCTTCCTATACAATCCCAGAAGGATTCACCTAATGTACATTCTATCAAATCGCACATTTCATCTATTGGAAAACTATCCGCTGGCATTTTCCCTGATTTCAACGCTTTACGAATCTTTTCCACTAAATCGATCACCTTGCTATCCACTTTAATCATAATCCACACCATCCGTTTGTTCTAGATTCATAATTTTTAACATCGTATCAAAACGATTTCGATAGGTATGATACTTCTTTACTTTCTCATATCCATTTCGTGCCACCATCTGCCGTTCCTCTTCATGCGTCAGATAATATTCCACCTTCCCCAGCAAGTCCTCATAACTATCATAATAAGCAAAATCAACTCCCGGCTCAAAAAAATCCAGAAAATCTTCCTGATAGTTCGTCATCAAAAATCCGCCGCTGCCCATAATCTCAAAAGCGCGCAATGGAATCCCTGTTCTTATGGATCGTAATGTAATATTTAAATTTATTTTCGAACTTCGAAAAATAAAACAAGATTCCTTCCTGTTGGCCGCCGTCCCCCTATTGATCGTATTAGGCAAAGACGGAGTTTTTTTATGGGTATAAAGATGACACGGATACTTTTCGGAAAGCATTGCCAAAACCTCTTGTCTTTCCGTCGCAGTGATATATCGAGGTAATATAACCTGTCCAAAATACTTCTCAAAACTGAAATTACAATCCTGATACATAACTCCGCCAAATATTCCTCTCAACTTCTCTATCATGTCAGAATCCAACATATCTTCCAGAATCAGATTTCCATAAACACGCTTCTGAGACATCATTAATCCGTCTATATATCCTTTGTAATAGTCATCCAGCCAATTCAGCCCTCTATACCCGCTGAATCGATTCTCCGTATAAGTAGAACCAATAAAAGAAATCGGTGCCTGATACGCTTCTTCTATTTCTTCGTCCATCTCATAGTTGTCGTAACGTCCAACATTAGCCGCCAGAGGTAAATAATATACGGTATTGATGCCCTTTCCCTTCAATTCCAAATAGTCCGCTTTATCGAAAATAAATATATAATTATAAGGCGATACCACTGTACAATGCCACAATGGCATTAATGGACTATCGTACACCCATGCAGCATAAGGCACTTTGCATACGCTACATGCGATAGCCACGATAGGAAGATAATTCCATGAAAAAACAAAATCATAGTCTTTTTGTGAAACTTTCCCAATCAATATCTGTTCTAACTGCTGATTGGCATAGGAATCCTCCTTTCTGCTTACTTTATACTCATCCACTTCGTATTTCCGCCTGTCAAACTCTTCGCGTACATCACTTCCACCATAAGCTTCCCATGTTATATATAATACTTTCATATTCTATAACTCCTTTATCCGTGTTAAAAGTGATTCCACCCTATGGCGATACGTATGCCCCTCTTTTACTCTCTGATATCCGTTGCGGGCAATTTTTTCTCTTTCTTCTTCATGAGTTAAATAATAGTCTGCCAGCCTGACCAGTTCTTCTTTACTCGAATAGAAGATATAATCTATACCAGGTTCAAAATATTCTAAAAAATCTTCCTGATAGTTCGTTAAAAGAAATCCGCCACTCCCCATAATGTCCATAGCTCTCAGCGGAATACCTGTATGGATGCTTCGCAGCGTCATATTCAGATTAATTTTAGAGGCTTTAAAGACTTTCGGCATTTCCGTTACATAATCCACAGAGCCACAATTTATCACATGTTCTATGCCTGAGGTCTGCCCCGGTGCATATAATTTAACCGAATATCTTTGTCCCAGAAGTTCCAGCTGTTCTTTTCTCTGTTCTCCTGTCAGCTTTCTTGCCAAAAAATAATTTGCATAGATCCAAGCATCTGTTTCCCACTCATCCTTCCTTTTACTAAGTGGACAAACACGTTGCAATTCCTGAAGAATGTTATCTGTCAGCAATTCTTCCAAGATAAAACTCCCATACAACTCTCCCTGCATCTTCATAATAGCTTTTAAATATCCCGCCGTGTAACTGTTCACCCCATCTATATATCGGAAAAAATCTTGTCTTTCTTCGTTATAAACAGATCCTACAAATGCAATGTCTGTGGCATATTTCTCCATTTCCTTTTCTGTCAGTTTCACACTGTCATAATAATTAACTGGCGCCGCCATAGGAAGATAAAAAGCATGCTTCACACCATAATTTTTAAATTCATAATATAACTCTTTATCAAAAAAGAAAATATAATTGGTATCCAGTATCGTATATTCGGAATACAACAAAAGAAATGGCGTATCATATATCCAACCGGCATATTTTATATTATAATCATTACACGCCTTAGCCGCTATAGGAAAAAAATTGAAAGAAAATACAAAATCATAGTTGCCTTCCCTTAATCTTTCTGTTAATTTCCGATACAGCAAATCGTTTTCACGCATATTTTCTTCATTAAAAGGCCATGGAAACATATCCACTTCGTGATCTGCCTTGCGAAATTCTTCTATTACATATTCATGGGCAAAACTATCCCATTCCAATACCAATATTCTCATATTAATCTCCGGACTATTATATAATTATATGAAAAGAGAGCTGGAACTTCCAGCTCTCTTTCAAACACTTTATAAAGTGCTGTACTTCGCAAACAACTAATAATTTACTGAAGTAAGGATAATACACCCTGATTTGACTGATTAGCCTGTGCCAACATAGCCTGACCTGCCTGAGCAAGAATCTGATTGTTGGAGTAGCTAACCATGGATTTAGCCATGTCTGTATCACGAATACGGGACTCAGCTGCCGTTGTGTTCTCAACGATATTGTCCAAGTTGTTAATAGTATGCTCCAGACGATTCTGAACAGCACCAAGTGCGGAACGCTGAGAAGCAACTTTTTCAAGTGCAGAACTGATTACTGTGATAAAGCTTGCAACTGCGCTGTACTGGGTTGCTGCGCTCCAGCTCTGGTTCTTCAGATTTGTATCTAACTTTGTTGCAGTCATCTTGGAGATCGCAACGCTCATTGTCTCGCCAGATTCATTACCAACCTGGAAGGAGAAACTTTTTGCATTAGCGCCAGAACCGTTCAATACGCTCTGATCATTGAATTTCGTTGTTGTTGCGATACGATCGATTTCGCTGATCAGCTGGTTGATTTCGTCTGCAATGTACTGCTTCTGAGTTGTTGTATAGGTTCCATTAGCTGCTTTAACTGTCAGTTCGTTCATTCTCTGAAGCATGTCATGAACTTCATTCAACGCACCTTCTGCGGACTGTACTAAAGAAACGCCGTCCTGCGCATTTGCAGATGCCTGATCCAAACCTCTGATCTGACGTCTCATTTTTTCAGAAACGGAAAGGCCTGCTGCATCATCTGCTGCACGGTTAATTCTATAACCGGAAGCCAGTCTCTCTGTCTGCTTTGCCTGTGTGTTCGTTGTGATACCTAACATTCTGTTAGAGTTCATAGCTGTAAGATTGTGTTGTACTACCATAATATATTCCTCCTTGAATATTAAGTGGCTTCCCTGCCACTTTTGTTTTTATGTCTGGTTTGGCCCTAGGTTTCCTCACCATCCACTTGTTTGCTAAGTAAGTTGCTTTACTTGTATATTATATCGGAATGATTTCCGAATACTTTATACCTAATTTAAAAAAAATTATTTTTTTTTGTCCATAAACTGTGGAGATACCATTTGCGATTTGTTCATATTCCGGTAATAATCCAAAGCAGCCTTAGAGCTTTTTCTGTTTCTTTTCAAATCCTCTTTGGCTTTTGCAAAATAATTCCTGGCCAATTTTTGATTCCTAGCTTCCTGCGCCCGAATAGCCACGCTCTTTTCCGTTACCTCTGCAATTTTCTTTTGCAAAGCGTTGATTTGTGGCTTATATTTTTCTCTTCCCGCCATAAGCTGTTCTTTTATATGTCCATAAAGCGTTTCAAATCCTTCGTCCAGTTTGGTAAGTTCATCAATCAGCACTCCCTTTTCCTCTATGCTGTCATCAAACGCCTCTTCCGAAACCGGCTCCGAACTCAATATCTGTTCCTGCCTGGCGCAAAGGCTTTCTATTCTGCCCAGTACATCTAATTTTTTATAAAGGCTTTCTTCCAGAACCTGAAGATAATTCTCCATTATGATTTACCTTTCTCTCTATTCAAACGCATGACTTCTTTCCAGGTATCTCTAACTGAGCGAAGATGCTCGCAAACTTCTTCTAAAATTTCTTTATCTTTTTTCATATTGGCCTCTACCAAACGCCGGGCAAGATATACGTATACGTTCTCAAAATCCTGCGCCACTTGGTATTTCATATCCAGAGTTTCTCTCAAATATCCTATGATTTTCTCCGTTTTTACAATATTCTTATGGGCTTTCTCCACATCTTTCTGTTCCATACCCATGATTGCAATATTACAAAATTTGATAGCACCTTCATAAAGCATCAGCGTAAGTTCCGCTGGCGAAGCTGTCATAATCTTATTATTGCTGTACTGTTCATACCTGTTTGGTAGAGCCATAATTTTACATTCCTCCTAATAAGCTTGATACTGCGCTTTGGTTCGACTGCAACTTAGCTAAGGCCGTCTCCATAGCGGCAAACTTATTATACCACTTATCCTCCAGAGCCGTCAATTTTGCTTCCTGTTTTTTAATCTTATCTTTATAGTCGTCATATTCCTTTTGCATTCTCTTATCATCATAGAACGAGCCAAAACTTCTCACTCCATCTACGCTGCTAGACTGCTTATTCAACTCTGTATAAAGATTCTGCGACAGTTGTGAGAAAAATTCTATTACCGTATCCGGATCTGCTGCAATCGCAGATTTCAGGTCATTTGCCTTGGAGCTTACGGCAGCATCATCCTCATCGCCATTAATATGATATGCATTCCTTTCATTTTCTGAAGCATTGAAATAACCCAAAGTTTCAATTCCAAAATTAGAAAGATACATCTGTTTTCCATTCACCACCGCTCCCTGCATCATGATGTTTTTCATGGCGGAAGAAATGGAAGATAAATTAGAATCTCTGCGTAAAATGGAATCTTTTATTTTTCCTTCCCATTTTTCTATTTCGGAATCCGACAATTCCTTTTTCTCTTCATCGGTAAGAGGTTCATATCCCTTTGACGATTCCGCATTATACAGCTTATCCATCTCATTGATCAAAGCATTGTACTCTTTCAGGAAGTTCTTAATCATATTATAAACGCCGTCCGTATCCCTTCTGGTCGTCAGCGTTACTTTCTCATCGCTTTTTTGAAGAGCTGTGATTGTCAAACCATTCACTTCAAAGGTATTGCTTTCGCCTTCATAGGTTACGCCGTTCAAAACGATCTTTGCATTCTTTCCATCCTGCCTTTGAACATCGCTTCCTGCCTGGGTATCCCAGTTGGCAATAGCATCCGCCGCAGTCAGTATCTTATCATTCCACATACCGGTAACTTCAAGCCTCAGCTTAGAACTTTCCTTAATATTATCGGAATCGGTGAGATCAAGATAAGATTCTACATCGTTCAACGACTGAGTCGTTGCATCCAACGCATCTTTTTGCGCCTCATAATTTTCAACAGCCGACATCTTGCCTTGTAATTTTGCCAATTCCTCTTTATCGCTTTCAGTCGCACTGTCGCCATCTGCTTCAATCTTTGCTTTTAGGTCATCAATGCTTTTCTTTAAAGCATCCTTATCTACGCTTTCAACATCTTCGCCATATTCTGTGGAAAATGCCGCCTTACTTTCATTCAGTGCCGTCGTTTGTTCCGTCTGCGTCTTTAACAGGTTTTCTCTTTGGCTTATATAAGACTTCACCCGTTTCGCCACATCGTCGTTAACAGCTTGATCCTTGGCCGCCTGATCCATATTGGCATACTTTTCATACTGAGCTTTTGCCTGAGCATCATAGCTAAGTATTCCTAGCTGTTTTAAAGCATTCGTCCCCTCTGTATTGGATGCGGTAATCGAAAAGTCATTTACCTTTCCGCTCTTTGATGCTGCAATATGAAATCTTTTATTTTTTTCATCAAAATTAGCTTCCACTCCGGCACTTTTCAGGTTGCCTACAAACTCAGCAACGGTCATGCCTTCCGTAATAGCGATATCTGTTGATTTGCCGCCAGTTGTAACCGTGATCGTACTTCCTGCCGCTATTCCCATATCGGTCAGCTTAGTTGTCTTTGTTACATCGTCTCCCACCTGCGCCCCTGTCATATATCCGGTAGTCGCCAATTCTTTCACTTCCAGTTCCTGGGTCGCGTTCATCGCATCATCGCTACTAATCACCTGTGCAATCGAAGGATGCGAAACATCCGTAATCTTTTTGCTATAATCAGTAGCCAGTCTCATATTACCTAAAGTATTCTGGAACAGCTTATAAATCTTAGCATTCAAGTCTTTCCAGGCTTCCTGCTTCCATTGAAGCGATGTTTGTTTTTTTCTAACGCTGTCCACTTTCGTTTTCTGGGCTTTTACCAGCTCCGAAATGATGGACTCCGTATCCAATCCCGAATTCATACCTGTAATTCTAATAGGCATATATCTCTCCTCCTGTCCTTACTCGTTGGCTTACCGCCTCTCATCAATCATAATTCCAGCCAGCTCCCATACCTTTGCGATCATGTCCAAAGTCTCTTCCGGCGGAAATTCCTTAATCACTTCCTTGGTATCCTTATCCACGATCTTAATCATAACCCTATTAGTTGCATCGTGAATTCCAAAGACAGCCTCTGAATGAGGCATATTTTTATTCAGCTGCTCAACAGCCTTTTTAATCTTTTCATTTGAATTCTGCTGTTGTTCTGAATTTTGGTTGCCTGCACTCTGACCGTCTTTTCCGTCTGCCTTTATAACGGATACCGTAACTGGGTCTACATTCGCGACCTGTGCAGGAGTGGAAACTTCCTTGTTTTCCGCTGCTTCGCTTGTTCTGACCGGTTTCTGAACCGCCTGTGACTGAATCGTCATTACACTTCCTAATGGTTCTATAGCCATTGTTGATCACCTCCGTGTGATGTTAAAATTTGTTAGACAACATAATGATACTTATCATTAACGTCTATCTATTATATCGGATAAATTTTATAATAATTTACCCCTTTTCCCTCCTTTCCCCGTATTTTCTCGATTTTGGAAGAATACATTTAAAAAAGATGTCCTTCCAGAATCATTCATTCCAAAATCAGGACATCCTTTTCCTCTTCTTTATCTTATTCCAACATCTTCTTCAAAGCTTCCATACCTGTAACATTACCATCCATATGCACCGCTTCTTCATTCGCATTCTGTATCTGCACATAAACCTCTTTCCGATAGATCGGAACTTCTTTCGGCGCTGAGATGCCTATCTTCACCTGTTCGCCCTTGATCTCCAGAATCGTAATTTCTACATTATTATTGATAATCAGGGCTTCGTTCTTTTTTCTGGATAAAGCTAACATCTATTCACCCGCTTTCCTTGCCTGCAGGATATCATAAATAGGGAATTTTACTTTATATACATCTCCTTCTACGATTACCTGACATGCTTTTCTGTTTGCACCATTGATTATGATAGGCCCTTTTAAATTTACCGTCATTTTTTCCAGTTCCTGCGGTACGGAAACGGTAACAAGCACCAGTAGTTCATCCTGCTTCCATTCCCCAAGAACCTTTAATAACTCATCCTCTATCTCCGGATTATAATCTTCCTTCACAAACAGGGGATCCATCACCGGCATCGCAAACCCCGGCTCCTGTAACGACTGCAGCCAATGAATCGTAGCGATGCCGTCGTCCTCATCGTGAAGCAGGGTAAACTGGGTCAAATCGGGAAATCCGATGATCCCGCCCGGGAAAGTAATTATCTTCTCTTCTTCAATCGTAACCTCTCCGAATACTTTTGTTTGTAATGTCATACCTTCTCCTTATTTTCCACCGCTTTATCATTTATCATCTTTAAATATAATTCATCAGTGAATTCTGCAAAATCTTTCCTGTTGCCAGCAATGCCGACTGATAGGAATAGTCCATGCTGGTCAGCTTCACCGTCACTTCCGTCACGTCGATATCTTCATTGGCGGACTGCAAAGTCTCAAAAGTGCTTTTCTGCGTCATCAGGCGGTTGCTGATCAGATCAAGGCGGCTTGCCCTCGTACCGTTATCCGTAATTGCCAGGCTGGTAAAATCCGATATCTCCTGGGTCTTGGTAATCAGCCCTTCCATCATTTTCTGCATATTTTCACGCACATAAGTATGTGCTTTTTCCGCCGCATCGTAAGAAGCTTTTAAATTGGCATAACCAGCCTCACTCGGCTCCATGCCGTCCATCATTTTTTCCAGATCTTTCTTAATGGCTTCTATTTCTTCTAATTTTGCCAGCGCGTTCTCCATGTCATCGATATTTCGATCCATATCCATGGTAAACACTTCGTCTGCCGTCGTATTAACACGGATTCTCTGGTTATAGCCTACATCGTATTCTATGAACTGCGTTACCTTATCGCAAGGGATATATTTATCTATGGTAGGCGGATTGTTAGCCGTATTCTCATACTCCGCATGATTATATTCGATCACCTTATTCGGATCGGTCACATCTTTACACGCGAAATAATGCTGCGGCTGCATATCGCCTTTTTTCCAGCTGTCCTTTTGGTATGTGATCCTCATTTCCGTACCCGCATCCAAATCGGCAAATTCCTTTTTATACAGATTTTCGCCAATTAATAATTCTCCTGTCTCCGGTATCAGCACCGCTTCATCCGGATTATCAAGCACATAATCATACGGATTGGGATCGGCAGTAGAAGATATCGCTGTAATAGGATCTGTTAAATCCGTTCCCTGCGGCGGAGTACCATTTAGTGCTGCTGCTTGTTTTTGTGCCTCCGTAATCATCGTAATTTTAGGTATATTCCCATCCTTTATCGCATCATAGGAAAGCCGGATACGGTGAATATTCGAATTAGTGATATCTGCTTCCTCTTCCTTAACTCCGTCATTCACAGGATCATAATTGTCTTTTGTTACTCCCTTTAAATCTCCAATGTTCGTATAATTAATCGTATCAAACGCCGACACATCCAACTGTTCGGTAATCTCAAAGTTCCGGTAAGACGGGTCAGCCGGATTTTCCGACAGATTTTCTGTAAAAGTAAGGGGCGTATCGGTGCGGTATCCGGTAAACATATATCTTCCCGCATAGTCCACATTGCCCGTAGAATAAAATTCATTCTTCAATTCCTTCAACTGCGCAATAACGATTGCCATATTGCCGGCGTCAAAGTCTTTTACCGCTCCCTGCGTACAGAGTCCTATCATGCTCTTTAAAATTTCCGATGTGGTCTCCAGCGCGTCACCTGTTACTTTCAGCCAGCTTTCCCCGTCTTTTGCATTTCTTTCATAAAACTGCGTAATCTGGGATACGTCGCTGCGCAGCCGCAATGCGCGGATCGCGATGACCGGATCGTCTGACGGCCTGGTCAATTTCTTTTTCGTGGACATCTGCGTACTTAGCTTATTGGTCAATTCTTTATTATTGTTAATATTATACAGCGAATTATTCTGCATAATTTTGTTTGTCATTCTCATAGAGCAATCCTCTCCTTTCACAGCCAGCACCGGCCATACTCTTTCTGTTCCTCATCACGCCTTCCGTTGCTGCTGTTTATCAGACGCCTGTCTCCAATATCAGCCTGTCATAAATCTCCGTCAACGTCTGTACCATCTTAGAAGAAAGCGTAAAAGAATTCTGGAACTTCACCATGTTCACCGCTTCCTCATCCTCATCCACGCTGGAAATCGACATCCTCTGGTTTTCAATCGTCACGGCAATGCCGTAATAAGTATCATAAAAGTCTTTGGCGTTCCTGGAATTTAAGGCTACATCGGACAATATCGTCTGTAAAAACTCCTCGACAGTCGCATTCCTGAAACTAAACTTCGTCTTATCCCTGAGGGTTTCCACCAATTCCTCCAGCTTGCCGTTCTCTTCCACTCCATTATTCGATACGCTTTTTGTACCGAGCAGATCGGGATCCGCCACCAGCTTATCATTGATTTCGATATTGAAAGCTGTCATTTCATAATATCCATCCGCATCCTGAAAATCTCCCATCTCATACTGGGAATCCAGAATACTGTTTCCTGCCACGGGCTTCCTCGCCGTAAAGAACATGGCACCAAGGTTATCGTTCTTATCATAGCCGCTGGTAAATATTTCGTTCACTTTAGCCGCAAAAGAACGAACAAATTCGTTCATCTGGGACAGATAATAAGGAATGCCCTGGTAATTGATATCCACACCAATTTCCACTTCCCTTCCGATTTTACCGGCTGTCACCATGGAATCGCACTTCGCATCGTCCATAATAAATTTGAAGGTACCATCGTTTTCGTTATATTCCCAGCTCTGATAATAATATAACGTATTTCCAATCACAACGCTTCCGCCCGTATCCGAAAGGTTGCATTTATTCATATCGGAAAGAAAATCCCTGGAAGCCTTTACGGTCACTTCCGTACCAAACTGGCCTTTTTTGACCGCCTGCACGATTCCCTGGAATGCCTTATTATTATTTCCATCGCGCATCGCCACAAGCCCTTTCAGCGAGCCTCCCATAGACGCGTTATTCAGGTTAAAATCGTTGCCGTTATCCCAATAAATATCATACAATCCATCGGCATCGCTCTGGTTGACTTTTTCATTATCCGCCCTGGAACGGCATTCCAGTTTATGATAATCGCCGCCGTCCACAATCGGCTGATTGCCGGCAATGCTCACGATGAATCTTGTTCCTCCTGTCTCCCTCTCCGGATCATAAGGATCGGTAATCGGGTATTCTTCTGTCTTAATGTCCACGATTTCCGATAATTCATCCAGCAGCAGATCTCTTTTATCCCTTAGCTGGTTCGCCCTTGTACCGGTCATCTCCACCACATTGATCTGCTTATTCATAGTAGCGATTTCGGAAGTAATGGAATTGATGCGCTCCACCCGCAGTTTGATTTCTTCATTCACATCTTTCTGCAGCGCCTGCAAGTTTCCCGCCGTCGTATTGAAATATTCCGCCAGCTTCTGCGTGGAAGCTATAAAAGCTGCCTTATAATCCCTAAGGCTGGGATTATTCTTCACATCCTGCAACGCACGCATAAATTCGTCAAAAATAGCTTCAAACCCTGTATCTCCGTCGTCATCCAGATAGTCTTCGATCGATTGGGTATAATATTTTTTAATGTCATATTCGCCAAGAGTCGAATTATTATTGCGAAAACGCAGATCGTAAAATTCATCCCTGACGCGTTCTATAGCCACCGTATCCACACCGGCTCCGGCACACCCGTAGGTCGTAAAGAGCCTGAGGGCATCTGCCGCCTCCTGCGTTACCTGCTGTCTGCTGTATCCGTCCGTATGGGTATTGGCAATATTGTTGGCCGTGGTGTTCAATGCCGCATTGGCCGCCCTGATACCCGATGACGCAATCGATAAACCAAAAAATTGTGATGGCATTTACTTCACCTTACCTTCCTAATGTGCTAAGAACATGTTCTATCATTTCGTTGATTACATTGACGTATCTGCTGGATGCGTTAAACGCATTCTGGAACTTGATCATAAACTCCATTTCCTCCGAATCGGAAACGCCTACGATCATTTCCCTTGCGGAAAACGTCTCGTTTACCACTTCCGCCTGCAGATCCGATATTTCTTTATTCGCTTCCCCTGTAATAGCGACCTGGTCAATCAGATTGCCATAATAACCGATTAATGATACTTTCGTCTCAAGATTCGGGTTCAGCGTGTGGCTCTCCTCCGAAAACGCCGCTTTCAATCTGGCTGTCGTGGCTTTATCTTCCGATCCGTCTTTTAACCGGAAGGAAAGCGTTCCCGGCTCTCTCTTCAGATCCTCGTTTACGATCATGTTTCCAATCGTATAGCCTTTTTCCGGATCGTCGGAAATCAGCTCGAACATCTGAATGGCGATAGGATTGCCCTGAGCATCCTTCAGAACATTGCCGTTCTCATCTTTCGCCTTCATATAATCCGTATCCGGCTCGCTCTCCGCCGCCTGGCGCAGAACATCGTTAATCGCCGTTACCACTTTATTCACCAGCTGGTCAAATTCCGCCTGGACGTTCATGATCAGCGACTGGGAAATATCCCTGTTATATGCTTCTATGTTTTCTTTTGCCACATCCTGATAGGTAGCTCTTTTATTCCCCCGGGCATATACCAGCGCCCTCAGGGAACCGATATCCGTATTCAGCGAAGAGCGGATTTCCTGTGTAGTATCGAACACGGCGGAAGATTCCAGGATCGGTACTTTTTCCCCCCACGGCATCGTATTGTAATCGGCGAGCTGCGGCCAGTACGGCGTGTAAAATCCCGTATCCGGATCAGCATAAACGCCCATCTCGCTGATCGATTCGGTTCTTACAAAATCCACGCCTTCGAATTTGACGGTAACCGCGCCGTAAATATCCTCTTCATAACTGATCTTGCCTATCTTGCTCATTTCGTCCAGAATAAAATTTCTTCTGTCGCGCAAGTCATTGGCATTTTCCACATTTCCCGCTTCGGCTTTCATAATCTGCTGGTTGATCTGCACCAGCTCCCTGCCGTAATCGTTCAACTTATCCACGTTTTTCTTAATCTGCGTATTCAAATTATCCTGCATCTCGCAAAGGCCTTTATATACCAGCGAAGCTCTCTTCAGGAATTCATTGCAACGGGATACGAGAAGATTCTGATTCGTCATATCGCAGGGATCCATATCCAGATCCTGGATTGTCTTCCAAAGATTCTGAATAGATTCGGAAAATTCCACCCCCTGAAACTCTCCGAACAAATCTTCCATTTCATCAATAACCTTCACATTGGACTCATAAAACGCGCTGCGTCCCGACTCCTTGCGGTAGGTCTTATCCAGGAACATATCCCTGACCTGTCTTGTTTGGGAATAATATACGCCTAAGCCGTATTGCTGATATGCAACAGCGGAGGCGTTGACAGAAAGTGTCTGATAAGTTCTCGTATTAAGCAGAATCTGCTGTCTCGTATAGCCCTTCGTATCCACATTCGTCATATTATGCGCTGTGGTATTCATCGCATTCTGGCTGGTTTGCAATCCAGATGCTCCTATATATAAACTTCCAAATAATGGCATGATATCACCTCTCCCTGGGATTATTGTTTTGCATCAAATCCGTTTCTGCTTACCCCGATCGCGCTTCCCGCACTATATGCTCCTTTGTTATAGTTCGCCGTCTCGGGAGCCGCTTTCATCGCTTGAAACATGTTTATGTCAAACTCGATCATTTCCAATGCATTCAGTATCAGATCCCTGTTCTGCTCGTTGACCTGACGTACCTGATGCACCACCGCTTTGAGCTTGTCATGTACCTTTGCCAGTTTTTGCTGTTCCGCCGGCCTCGGTTCAAGCATCTGAATAATATTCGTCAATATCAAATCTTCAACATCCCTGTTTACTACGTTGGCAATATCCTGAATCACTTCCCGCCTTTTATTGTCTAAATGATTGATTCTGCTTGCAACGATTTGTTCTTCATCCGTGATTTTTGATAATTCTTCTAAATTGCCGGAAATAATTGCCGGTTTCTTTTTTGTGGACAGCTCCAGCAAGTTGTCATATTCGTCACATATACCACCTAATACTGTAATCAGGTTTTCCATCAAACTTGCCACGAAACTACCCCACTTCTTTCATTTTTTGTAATAATTTGTCAGCAAAGGCTCCTGCTTCCACTCCATAAGTACCTGCCTGAATACTATTTTTGAGAGGAGCAGTAATCTCTTCCCTGATGTCGCTGCTTGCAGCTACCGCCTGTTTTGCCACCTGATATTCCCTTCCAATGCTGGAAATCTGAAGCTGATCGGTAGCACCGACGCCGGGCTTCCTTTGGCTTTTATCAGTTTTCGATGTCTTATATATCTGCTGAACCTGTGTATATGCCTCAATACGCATTGTCCACTCCTCCTTCCATGAGCTTACTGATGTCTTATTATTATTATCGGACTTTTGGGCGATTACTTTAGAGTTAAAAATTTTTTTTGCGCGGCAGCGGATATCCGCTGTCCCTTATTTTAATCAAAAGAGGCCGCCACATGCATTTTCCCTGTGACAGCCTCCTGCTCTTTTTTCCTGTTTTCTTACTTTGTTTTTTATTTTTCTTCCGCCGTCTTGAAAGCTGCCAACGCCCCTTCCAATTCCGCCATTTTCTCTTTCAGCTCCGCACTCGCCTGTTTCAGCGATTCCACTACGTCCATCTGCTTTTGGGAAATGTTGAATACTTCTCCCGAGGCCGTGGCCGTTTCTTCCGACACGGCGGAAATGCTGCTTACCGCATCCAGCGTATCCTGCCTCTGGGCATCGATGCTTTCAATATCCCCCGATATCCGCCGGATCGTATCCAGCATCTGCCTGGTGCTTTCCGCAATATCGCGGAAATCTTCCGTTGTATGTTTTACAAGAAGCGCCTGTTCTCCTACGATCTCCCCGGCCCTTTCAGCCGTGGAAACAGTGTCTTTCGTCTGTTTTACGATCTCATCCACTACTTTGTTGATCTCGCTGGCCGCCTCGCTGGAGCCGTCGGCCAGTTTTCGGATGGCTTCCGCCACTACCGCAAATCCCTTTCCGGCTTCCCCTGCTCTTGCCGCTTCTATGGACGCGTTCAACGACAGCAGATTTGTTTCTTCCGCAATATCATTGATCGTCTCCACGAATTCCCCGATCACCATAGATTTTCTTGCTAATTCTTCAATATCCTCTTTTACCCTGTCCGTTACCTCGATCGTAGCCTGAGTTTTTCCCGACAAGGCTTCCATCGTCTCGATACTTTTCTCCACAATCCCCTTTGTAGCTTCCGAACCGCGTGCTGCCTGTTCGATGCTTCCGCCGATGTCCTCAATCTTCCTGGAGAGGGAATCCATCTGATTCAGACAATCCCCTGCATCCGAAGCCTGGAGAGATACTCCTTTATCTATCTCCGCCAACGTCGCCTTAATTCCCTGGGAAGATTCCTCGATCTTTGCGGAAACCTCTTCCACGCCGCCCGCCGCATTTTTTACCAGCATAGCAATCCCTTCCACCTGCTGGATCAATCCTTTCATATTGGTGATCACATTCATAATGTACCGGGACAATATACTGAATTCGCTTTTGCCTTTTGTCTTCAGGCACACGGTCAAATCGCCTTCCGCCGCTTTTTTCAGTCGTTTGATGATTCCTGACATACCGGCGCTGATATTCAGAGAGATCAAAAGGCCGATAATGACCGCCACGATACATGCCACGGCCACGAGCATCACCGTAATACTTTTAATGGCTTCGGCGCCTTTCGTCACATGGCGGACAGGCACAAGGTATCCCAATGCGGCTCCTGTCTTTTCACTTTTTGCAAAAGTAAAGAAATACTCCTGGCCGTCATAAATTACGTATTCCGTACCCTGCAATTCTTCCGCCGCAAGGCAGTTCCTGAAGAAATCCTTATCATAAAAAGCGAATTCCTCCGTAATTTCCTCATTTTTTATTACCAGTTCCCTCCCATCCCCTGTCACGAATCCAAGGATAGAACCGTCTGAGGTATCCACCTTTGACAAGCTCTTCTTTACCGCCTCTTTACTAATATCCACTATAAAAACCGCCGCCCGGTTCGGAAAAGCGCTCATATAAGATATCGCATAATCGTCCTGATGATACCCCGTCAACGCGTCCATCTGCGGATGGCTCCCCACCCAGGCAGTGGATTTCCCCAGCCAGTCAATCACATTCTTTTCATATATCACCTTCTGTCCTTCTTCCGTTTCGGCCCATTTTTCATAATAGCCGTCCGCACTCTGGTCGGAAGATTCCAGCGTACTCATGACCTTGCTTCCGCTTTTCGGTATAATATAAATAGCGTTGATCAGTTCATTGGATCTCTGCCTTACTTTAATATTGGATGCATTTTTTCTGTAGATGGAAGACGCTTTGGAAAGGTCGTTTTTGAACAGACCGTTTGCCAGGCTTTGCAACTCCGTATCCAAACGCATCTGCATCGCTTCCGCGCTGACCATGGACATGCCAAAATCCAAATACTGCATCTGCGTTTCAATGGAAGTCCTGGCTGTTTCCTCAAAATTAGCAACCATTCCTTCCTCCGCCTTTTTGGAAGAAATAACACCTACTAATATAACAAAAAATATGGGAACCAAAAAACCGACCAACAGCTGTACTTTCAAATTCACGTTCAGCTGAAAATCCATTTCTTTTCCCTTTATTTTTGCCTTTGTTCCCGCCTTTACATTAAAACGCTTATTTCTCCCTGCTTTTGCTGCCATGGCATATTCCTCCTATCCACGTCAATTATAGCACTAATACAACTTTTCCACCACTGCTTTCGACGTTTTCTTGTTGTTTTCCCTGGAAACCGCCAGATTTCTCCTATAATATTCCCGGAACAAAACGTCAATGATATAAAGCTGGCTCATTTTTACGCTCATGGATCCGCCTTCCAAAGGTCCTTCGTTCGCACCGCAAGTCAAAAGGACGTCCGTATAATTCGTCAGCGGGGATTTCAAAAAACGGGTAATTCCCACGATCTTTGCTCCGGCCTGGCGCGCTATCTCCGCCACATATACATTGTCTTTCGTGGAGCCGGAATAAGAGATAATAAAGATCAAATCATCGGGAGATGCCATGGAAGCGGACATCGCCTGCATATGGGGATCCTCGATGCAGCTTACTTTGTTCATAATCCGGAGGAATTTATTGCGTGCCTCCTGTGCCGTCAGCAGACTGTCCCCGATACCGAAAAAGTAAATCTGCTTCGCCGCTTCTATCATCTCCACCGTTTTTTCCACCGCATCCGCGCTGAGCAGCGTCCTCGTTTCCCTGAGAGCGCTGATATGCGTCTCCAATATGCTATCCAGCATGCCGGAAAGGGAATCCGATCCTTCCATGTTTCCCTCCTCCAGCTTTTCCGCCGTTTCACCCGGCGTAAGGCTCAGGGAAAGCTTCATTTTGAATTCCTGATATCCTTTTACTCCCACCGCCCGGCAGAAGCGATGCACGCTGGCATCCGCCACATCGCAGGCATCCGCCAGATCGGTAATGGACATAAAAAGAACTGCACCGGCATTTTCAGCCACATAATCGGCAATTTTTTTTTCGGTTTTGGTAAACTGGTTATATAATAGTTGTATATCTAGTAAAAGACTGGATGATGACACCATATTCCTCCCTTTTGCCGTAAGACACTTCCGTATTGATAAAAGAGACATGGGCAGCCCATGTCTCTTATGTCAGGTCAACAATATTTCTTCACCGCATCCGCAATCATGTCTGCACATTCCTGTACAATCCCTTTGTCACTTTCCGCCAATTCCGCCAGAGGCGCCCTGACGCTTCCAACGTCCGGCCCTCCCTGGATGCGGATAATTTCCTTGATCACGGCATACATATTTCCGTGCGTAGAACACATCTTATATATAATCCTGCATATATCGTTCTGGACTGTTCTTGCATCCTCTATTTTTCCTTCGTAGAAAAGCTCTCTCGCCTTGATAAACAATTCCGGCATAGCGGCATACGTACCGCCGATTCCCCCTACGGCTCCAGCCGCAAGCCCCGAAACAAACTGTTCATCCGGTCCGTTGAATACGATCACACCCTCATCTCGGAACATCTGGATATCCTGCACGGGCATGGAAGAATTCTTCACTCCTATCACCCTTGGATTTTTCTTCATCTCTCTCAGCAAAGACACCGTCAAAGCCACTCCGGCCAGCTGCGGAATATTGTAAATAATAAAGTCCGTATCCTTTGCAGCAGAAGAAATATCGTTCCAATATTTTGCGATGGCATGCTCCGGCAGATGGAAATAGATCGGCGGGATGGACGCGATCGCATCCACGCCAAGGCTCTGCGCATGAGCCGCGAGTTCCATGCTGTCTGCCGTATTATTGCAGGCAACGTGAGCGATCACCGTCACCTTTCCTTTTGCCTCTTCCATAACGTTTTCCAGCGTCAGCTTTCGTTCTTCGACGCTCTGGTAGATACATTCTCCCGAAGAACCGCCCACATAGAGTCCGGTAACGCCCTTCCCGATCAAATATTTCGTCAATGCCCGCACACGTTCAGGAGAAACCTTTCCCTCCTCATCATAACAAGCATAGAACGCCGGGATAACCCCCTGATATTTTTTTATATCCATAATACAATCCCTCCTCTTTTTATCCTCTCATACTATCCTCCAATCCCCCGGAGCTGAAGCTACGATGAAAAATGCCGCTTTTCAGGCATTTTTCGGTGTGAAGAGCGGTTCGCGATGCGAACCCTAGAAGTTCTTGGCGAAGCACCCACTGGTGCGAGCCTTAGAACTTCTCTTCACACTAACCTTTAACTGCACCCATCGTAATACCTTGCGTAAAGTATTTCTGGAATAGCAGGAAGATCGTAATAATAGGAATCGCGCCAAGCGCTGCTCCTGCCATGATCAAGCCGAAGTCGTTGGACATTTCTGCCTGCAGCTTGGCAATACCAAGCGCGATCGTCAGGTTCTTGCTGGAATTCAGCATGATCAACTGCAGGAAATAATCATTCCAGGTCGTAATAAAAGTAAAAATCGCCAACGCTCCGATGCCGGGTTTTACAATCGGCAGCACTATAGTCAAAAATGTCTGAATCTCACCGGCACCGTCGATCCTTACCGCCTCGAGCATTTCCGTTGGTATCGTCTCTGAAAACTGTTTCATAAGAAATATGCCGAAAGGCCAGCCGACAGTAGGCAGGATTACCGCCCAAACGCTGTCATGCATCCCTAAAAACGACATTTCTTTTAATAAAGGAACAAGAACGACCTGTTTCGGCAATGCCATAGCGCATACCAAAAAGGTAAACAGCATTCCCCTTCCCACAAATCTTTTTTTCGCCAGCGCATAACCAGCCATAGCCGCGGTAATACAAGTCAGGCCCATGGACATAAGTGCAATGAATATACTGTTAAACAACCATTGCATCGCCGGTTTATCAAAAAGTCTTACATAGTTATCCGTTGTCGGATTCTTAGGGAACCATTCCGGTATCGCCGCATTGATCGCAGCCGGATCCTTAAAAGATCCTGTTACGATCCAATATACAGGGAAAATAAATAAGATAGCCAGAACAATCATAATGATCATTACTATTACATCATAAGCAGTTGTACGTTTTACTCCACTATTCATTATTTATTCACCCCCCTAATCTACGCTTCCTGATTTGGTTACTTTAAACTGCAATGCGGAGAATATCGCAATAACCGCCGCAAGGAAGATTCCCATCGCATTTCCGTATCCATAACGGTTCAGTTTAAATGCTTCATAATAAATATAATACATGATCGTATCCGTAGAATGCTTCGGTCCGCCGGATGTCAGCAGCTGGATCAATGCAAAACACTGGAAAGAATTGATCGTTGTAATGACTAAAACATACAATGTTGTCGGCATAATGGAAGGCCACTTAATCTTCCAGAATGTCTGTACATCAGTTGCCCCGTCCACTTCCGCCGCCTCCACCAAAGAGGGATCCACATTACCCAAAGCGGCAATATAGAGTACGATCGGCTGTCCTATGGACGTTGTAAATAAAATCAGAATAATACACCAGATAGCCGTTTTCTCATCTCCCAGCCAGCTGACATTCTGATCGATCACGCCTGCACCGGACAGAACCATATTAAACAGTCCCGTGTATTTATTAAACATCCATTTCCATACTACGGCAACCGCAACCGTACCGGTAACGACTGGCAGATAAAATATACAACGGAAAAAAGATCTGGTAACCGCATGCATCCTATAAATTGATGAGCCTACCCACAGTGAAAATATAGTTACCGTAGGAACCGCTACGACAACGATAAGCACTGTATTCCAAAATGCCCGCTGGAAAATTTCATCCTGGAACATTTCCACATAGTTTCCAATTCCAACAAAGCTAAAATCGCTCATTGTATAATTGAAGAAACTGGTAAAAAGGCACATAAACATAGGAATGATAACAAAACCTATAAAGAAAAACAAACTTGGTAGAAGAAACAGGTAAGCAGCCCTGGTTTCACGCATAACCAGCACTTTGCTTCGTGTCGTCACATTTTTTTTCCCCATATCAACATTCCTTCCTGAACTAATTTTGTCCACAACGCTGTGGCATTTGCCTGTCTTACGAGAAAGACTGCTGCACCCCTGATTTTCCAATCATTGGTGCAACAGCCCCTATGAAATATCAGTTAACCAAAACCTGACAAAATCCTTTAGTTTGCAGAAGCGTCTGCCGTAGCCGTATTACATGTCTCTACATAAGTATCTGCTGCTGTCTGAACATCTTCACCGTCAAAGATCTGCTGAAGCATATTCCACCATGCGGTACGCTGTTCTGCCCAGCCGAGCGTTACGTTGTAGTAATCGCCCAACCACTTCTGGAAGCTTGCGTACATTGCCATACGCTCTTCATCTTCTGTTCCTGCATAGATATTGCCGTAAGAGGAACGTACCGGGAAGAAGCCTGTGCTTGCTACGCTGGCAGGACCCTGTGTCGCATCGTCACAAATAAATTCAATAAAGAGTTTTGCTGCTGCGATCTTATTCGCATCGCCGTTATCAAAGATACCGAATCCCCAGATACCACCGCAAAGTTCAGGTGTTCCGCTCTCGGAAGGGAATGCTACCGGATAAGGAGTGAATGCCGTCTCTGCCGCATATGTCAGCTGGTTTGCTGCATTCCAGCAAAAGCTCATTGCGATCGTTTCATTTGCAAATAACTGGATCTCATCGGATGCAACCGCACCTGCGTCATAGCTTAACAAGCCTGCATTTGACCAGTCAACCAGCTGCTGCAAGCCTTTAACGCCCGCTTCACTGTTCATCGTCCACTCTGTATGCTCTGCATTTGTAAATTCTGCATTGTAAAGGTTCATTGCCAATGCACGGGTACCCTGGTCGCCGCCCTGGCCGCCGCAATATACAACGCCGGTTGTATCAACGCCGTAATCTTTCAAAGCCTGTAAAGCTTTTTCAAAGTTCTCGGTCGTCCATGTACGGTCGTCATTTATGTACTGCATAGCGTCTGCTGCTTCGAACAATTCCTTATTAACCGCCATCGTATGAGTCGTCATGCAAAGGGGATATTCATAGTAAGCGCCGCTTTCGGATTTACAAGCTGCAACTACCGCTTCGCTCGTTGCGGAGATATCTGCTAATGCTTCATCATCCCAAAGATCTGCGAGGTCAACCATCTTGCCCTTTGCTCCCCAGTTACTTACCAGACGCTCCGGTCCTTCCATAATAACATCAGGCGTCGTTCCTGCTTCGATAGCTGCCGTTACCTGATCGTCGCCGGACTGGTAATCCAGGTATTCTACCGATACATTGATATCCGGGTATACTGCGTTGAATGCTGTAACAAATCCTTCCACTGTTGCTGCATCGCCAAACTTACCGATGGGATATGTCCATAAGGTAATGTCTGCCGCTACGCTTTCTGCTGCAGGAGCTTCCTCTTCCGCGGGAGCCGCCTCTTCAGCAGGAGCCGCTTCTTCTGCGGGAGCTGCCTCTTCTGCGGGAGCTGCCTCTTCTGCAGGAGCTGCCGGTTCTTCAGCAGCAGGAGCCGGTGAACTGCCGCATGCTGCTAATGAAAATGTCATGGCTCCAGCCAAAAGTAATGCTACTAACTTTTTCATTCTCTTTCCTCCTTCAAATTGTTAAAAATTATGAATTGCTTTCAATAGCCTAACCGCTATTTGTTAAAATTGTACAATATACGTTTCCTTTTGTCAATATATTTCCAGGAAAATTTTTTTAAAATATTTTTTTTGCAGAAATTTATTTTCATTTTAATGACACCAAAAGGCACTTATGTTATAATCAGTAAAAAGTTATGAAAGGATCTGATTACGATGAAACAAACTCTGGAAGAAATCTTAGCTGCAACCCGTCATTCCATTATCGTTTCCTGCCAGGCGCTTCCCGGCGAACCCTTATATTACGAAGAAATGTCGCTGATGCCCTATATGGCAAAAGCTGCACAGATGGCAGGCTGCAAATGTATCCGGACCAGCAGCGTCAGGGACGTGGAAGAAATCAAAAAAGCGACCGGTCTGCCTGTCATCGGCCTGATCAAACGCGTCTATGAGGGTTATGACGCGTATATTACACCCACCATGAAAGAAATCGACGAACTCGTCGCAGCGGAATCCGACATCATCGCATTGGACTGCACGCTGCGTACAAGGGGCGACGGAACTACTATTAATGAATTTCTGGCACAGATCCGCGAAAAATACCCGGATATCGTCCTGATGGCAGATGTTTCCACTCATGAAGAAGGCGTAAACGCATGGAAATGCGGCGTCAATCTGGTAGGAACCACTTTAAGCGGCTATACCCCGTATTCCCCTAAAGTTGACGGCCCGGATTTTGAACTCGTTTCCCGGCTTGTCCGCGATCTGGAAATTCCCGTCATTGCAGAAGGCAAAGTACATTATCCTGACCAGGCGAAAAAAATGCTGGAACTCGGCGTTCACGCCGTAGTTGTAGGCGGCGCCATCACGAGACCACTGGAAATCGCCCAGCGCTTTTATAAAGCGATTGAATAGCGATAGCCCGGAGCGGAACATGCAACGGCCAACACCGGAAAGGAGAACTGCCATGATTTATGATAAGCTTGAAAATATCGGCCGGTATAAAGGAATGAACAAACATCTGGATACCGCCATCGATTATATTCTGCACAATGACCTTTCTTCCCTCCCTTCGGGCAGGACAGAACTGGACGGCGACAATGTATATATTAATGTAATGGAAGCAGCCGCCGGCCCTCTGGAAACAAGAAAATATGAGATTCATAAGAAATATATGGATATACAAATCGATCTCGCCGGCACGGAAGCCATCCATACCGGAGACATGAGCGCTATGTCCATCGAAAGCTATGACGCCGCATCGGATTTTGGCTCAGTCCAGTGTCCCGATCTGGCTTCCTGCACCATAGGCCCCGGCAATTTCATCCTCTGTATGGCGGAAGAACCACACAAACCCGGAATTGCCGTATCGGATGATATCCGCTTAAAAAAATGTGTATTCAAAGTACATATATAGTCTGTAAACATTATCAATTTGGAAAGGAGACGGTTCTGGTATGAAAAATCTCGTATTTGACATCGGCGGTACTGCAATTAAATATGGCATTTGTGAAAATGATAAACTGCTCCAGGTAAACGAAATCCCCACCCACGCCAGCATGGGCGGAAGGCATGTTATGGATACTCTGGCCGGTCTTATAAGATCTATCATGGAAAAAACAAAATGCGATGCCATCGGCATCAGCACGGCCGGGCAAGTGGACGCATCCAAAGGATCCATCATTTACGCCAACAGCAATCTCCCTGATTACACGGGCACCCGGATACGCCAGGAACTGGAAAATACTTTCCGCCTTCCGGTCATGGTAGAAAACGACGTGAATTCCGCTGCCATCGGCGAAGCCATTTACGGAGCCGGGCAAGAATATCCCGATTTTCTCTGCCTCACTTACGGCACCGGAATAGGCGGAGCCATTATCCATGATAAACAAATATTCCATGGCTCCAGTTTTTCCGCAGGGGAATTCGGCGCTATCGTAACCCACGGAACAGCCAAAGCCTTCGGTTCCGATTTCTTCGATGGCTGCTATGAACGCTATGCATCTACCACAGCCCTTGTCAACTCCGTCTCCGCCCATGATCCTTCCCTTGACAACGGGAAAAAAATCTTCGAGCGGATTGATGACGAAGAAATACGGGCTATCGTAGACTGCTGGATCAATGAGATCCTTTTCGGCCTGACCAGCCTGATCCATATTTTTAACCCCTCATGCGTCATTCTCGGGGGAGGCATCATGGTACAGCCTTATATTATAGAACAAATCAACTCCAAAATCGGCCAAAGCATTATGCCAAGCTTTGCCCATGTAAAAATCAAAACCGCCGCTTTGGGCAATACTGCCGGATTATTGGGCGCGAACCATCTCGCATCCCAATATAAAAACAAAAGCGACGGCAAATAAATCATATTCCTATCAGATTTTTCTTCCGGCTCCAGGCAGACAGTTTTTCCAGGAGCCGGAAGATTTTGTTTTCTTCATGTCCTCTTCGGAAAAGAAAACTTGCAAAAATCCCCCCTGCTCAGCAATTTCCCGTAAACACGTTTTTCAAATATTTTTTTGCTGTTCCGGCAAGGCGGTATACCAGCTCCACGTCAGTCGCTTCCTTATCCTTGGTTCGGTACTGCGGGAAAAAACGGGTGATATGCAGCGGCATTTCCGCTCCGCCCGCAAGAGATGCGATCCATCCGGCTTCCTCTTCCATCTCTTCTACGCTGTCGTTTTCCCCGGGTACGATCAATGTAGTCAGCTCCACGTGGCAATCTTCGGAAGCTCTGGCAATAAATCTCTTTACCGACTCCAGATCTCCGCCCAGCTTCTCATAATAGCTCTCATTAAAACCTTTTAAATCAATATTCATCGCATCTATAAAAGGAAGAATTTCTTCCAGCACTTCCAGGGATGCCGATCCGTTCGTTACAAGCACATTGTCCATGCCGGCCTCTTTTACCAGCTTCGCCGTATCCCGCACATATTCCCAGCCAACCAACGGTTCGTTATAGGTAAATGCAACTCCTATATTGCCCATGGGTTTACATGCCAGCGCTTTATCCGCCAAAACCTCAGGGGAGAGAAAAACCGCACCCACTGTTTCCTCCGCCTCTTCCCTTCCCACCATGGAAATTTCGTGATTCTGGCAAAAGGGACATTTTAAATTGCATCCGAAGCTCCCAACGGATAAAACCAGGCTTCCGGAGCGGAACATTTTCAAAGGCTTTTTTTCTATGGGATCCAGCGCCAGGGATGTGACCATCCCATAATTATCACATACAATCCGCCCGTCTGAGTTCTTTCTCGCCAGGCAGATCCCTCTTTGCCCCGGCGACAGGCAGCAGCGGTGCATGCATGTATGACATGTTATTTTCATGGATGATGTTTCCGTAAACAATGTATTCATAAAGTTCCCTCTTTCCGTTCGGATCAGTAATGCCGGATCACTTCGAATCTTTCCAGTTCCACTTCTTCCCCTGTTCCAATCCCGGCCTTATCCTTCGCTATGGCTATCTGCTCCTCCACAGTATTCACTCCGTCCAGATCCGGGAGCAGCAGACCGCGTTTGTATCCTTTGGTTACAACGACTCCATACTTCTTTACATCCAGTTCCTCCGGGGAACTGATCCGTTCCATATCCCCCAGTACATCCACACTGATCACGAGCCGATCCAGTTCTTCCGGTTCTATAGGAGAAAACCGCGGATCTCTGGTGGAAGCGCTGACGGCGTTCTCTATAATTTCCTCCGCAACACAGGACTGCACCCCGCAGACCGTTCCAATACACCCCCGCAGCCTCCCATCTTCTTTAATAGAAACAAAGACTCCCGCTTTTCTGCCATACATTTCCTCCGGCAGCCCTTCCGGCGCTTCTATTCTTTTTCCGCTGCGTATATACTCTTCTATGGTTTTCCTGGCCAGGCTCACATAAGCATCCTCTTTTGCTCTCCGTTCCCGCATCTCTTTTCTTTCTTTTTCCTCGTGCTGCTCCCCAAAGTTCCTTCCGGGATCACCGCCGCAGGGCGCAAAACAGCAAATGCCGTAGCCCACGCCAAAAGGCCCCTCATAAGAAAGAACTTCCGCCTCAACCCTTATCCTGTCCAAAGCCCCCGCCATCATCGTAAAGGAACGATGCCCGCATTCCCCTGCCTTTTCGCAAAAATCTTCCGAAAATTCCAACAATTCTCCAAAGGCCGCTCTTCCCATCACATCCATAATCCGCCTGTCATAAGCCGGCCCCTCCTCCCGGTACCCATAAGGTCCGTCCTCTTTCAGCCGGTGGGAAAGATCCCCGCTGCCGATCAGCACCGTTTTTCTGTCCAAAGCCTCCGCAGCTCTTTGGATACACTGCCCAAGCTCGTAATGCCGGATCAGCGGCAAACCGGAAAGGCCGATCCTGACCAGCCGGTATTCTTTCCAATACTGTTCCACGAAATATAAAGGCACCATGGTTCCGTGATCCAGCTTTTTCTCCCGCTCTCCCATAGTTCCCGCCGGAAGTCCCCTGATATCCGCCAGTCTGCACAATTTTTCCACAAATTCAGTATCATACCAAACCTCTGTTTTCACTCCCCCCGCCCGGAACTGTCCCAAATCCCCCTCGGCCTTCTTCCCCGGCGATATATGGAAATAGTCCGCATACATCGTCTGGTGAGGAGATATCAGCACGATCGTCTCAGGCTTGATTTCCCCGATCCTTTTGGCTGCTTCCCGGTAGGCGCAGACCGTATCCTCTATTTTCTTTTCCTCCCCTCTTCCCACATCCGGCACGATCAATGGCGGATGGGGAAGCATAAATGCCCCCGCAACAAATGCCTCCGCAACAAATGCCTCCGCAACAAATGCTCCTGCAATACTCATTTTATCCCCACTCCTTTCCGATTAAATTCTCATATATGATCCGGTCTTCATCCTTAAATACATTAAAAACCACCCGGTCCATAGCATTCTGATGTCCCTTCAGAAAACGAATGACCGTATCTACTGCGACCCTTGCCGCCTCGTCGTTCGGAAAATGAAACTCGCCGGTAGATATACAGCAAAAAGCCACGCTGGAAATATGATGGGCCATGCAGCATTCCAGTACATTTTGATAGCAATTCCGCAAGTCTTCACAAAGAGCGTCTGTCAGTCCCCCATATACGACCGGCCCCACCGTATGGATCACATAATCGCAGGGAAGATTATAACCCTTTGTCAAGGTAGCCGTTCCTGCCGGCTCCTCGTATCCGTCTCCATACCGCATCCGCCTTCTTTCCATAATACGGCTGCATTCTTCCCGGAGCTGCATGCCGGCAGCGCTGTGAATGGCATTATCAATACACCGGTGACAGGGTACAAAGCATCCCAGAAGCTGCGAATTGGCGGCATTGACGATAGCTCCCGTTTTCAGCCTCGTAATATCCCCCTGCCAGATGGATATTCTGCCGGCCAGCGGGTGAGAACTTCCATATTGTTCCTCGACAGCAGGAATTTCCGCCAGGGATACCACGCCTTTCTCTTCCAGTTCTTCCTGCAAATATGCGTCCTGCGCCTCCAGCATTTCCTCCGAAACCTCCCTTGGCATACGGATATTCATCAACGAGCGAATTTCCATTTTAGCTCTCATTCTCCCCCTTTTTAAATTCCGTCCCCTGTTTCCTTCCATCCCCCCTTCCCTATCATCCTCCCTCAGCATTTTCAAAAAAAGTTCCGCCTTATTTCCGTCCATTTTCGACATCCTCCCTCCTCTTTAAAAAAGAGACCAACGGCATGATATATTCTTTGCATTAATTATTTATACTATGGCAGACCACATTGTCAATACCGCATGAAGGAACCGGCACAAATTAATTTTTATGGTTGAAACCGCCCCCGCGATTCAACAAACCGGTGATTGAGATATGATTCCTATACTGATAATATAGTAGAAAAAGATATTAGAATAGGGAGATCGGACATGGACAATCATCTTGGAACAGCCATTATGAAAAGAAGAAAATTAATGGGGCCTTAACCCCAGCCACTTATGCTATGAAATCATGAAAATCATGCCTCCGACCAAGCCATACCGAGTTCTGGACATCGGCTGCGGCGAAGGAAAAGACGCCGTATTTCTCGCCAGAAACGGATACATTGTTTCCGCCTTCGACGCTGCGGAAACAGGGCTGGAAAAAGCCCGCGCCCTGGCAAACGCCCATGGAGTTCCGATCGATTTCTTCCGGGCAGATGCCCTTGATTACAGGCCGGACGCCTGTTTCGACATTATTTTCAGCAGCAGCGTGTTCCACTATATCCCCCTGCACTTGCGGGAAGAGTGGATATCGTCTTTCAAAGAACACACTTCCCCGGGAGGCATCCATGCGGTCAATGTATTCGTGGAAAAACCTTTCCTCGCGCCCGCTCCCGATACGGAACCGTCTGAAACGGCCGGCCCTGGCTGGCGTTCCGGCGAATTATTCACCCTTTACCACGACTGGCTCTTTCACAGCATGAAAGAAGGATTCCTTTTCCAACCAGAATCGGTACTGCAATCCCAGCCAGCAGATAAATCCACTTACTCTCTTCCGCTCCCCCTGCTATATAAACATAACCAATGTCCTGAAAAAACATTTCCTGATCAAACTCCGCACAAAAAGATGATACACGGCTACAGTAATAAAAAAACCCCTTCACCAACATAAACACTGCCGTATGATGCATCATGATGGAAAAAGTGTTCCGCCCGATTCCAACCATCTTTTCCGAAAAAGAAGGAATATCTTTCATCATCTTCGCGATCCTCAACCAAAATGCAATTCCCGTCATTACCGTAAGGTAAGGCACCACAGGCCCATTGGCAAAACCGGTAACCCATACCGTGCTGAACGCCAGACCCGCGCAGAAAATTGAAATCAAAATCTGCACTCCCACAACAACCAGAAAATAAGCCCCATTTGACAACGTATCATGAACTTCTAATTTTTCTTTATAAATCCTGCCCATTTGAAATCCTGGCAGCATAAGCAAAATCCTTCCCGGCAGTTTATATATCCCCCAGACATGTCCCCCGACCGCCAGCCAGATCGTGGCCATTCCGGCAAGCAGACATCCGGCAAAAATCAAATATTCATTTTTCCAACGCAGCAATCCCAGCACTTTCCTCATGCATACATTTACTATCTCAACCAAAAATAGCGCCGGAACAAACCATGCCGCGAAATTAATCCAAAACTGATGCCCGCCGGAAAACGGCGAAAGAAAAAGTGTCCGAAAAGATAAATTCTCGCCGAAAGAAAAGCCTATCTCGCGAAGTATTTGCGCCAGGATCCCGTACAACAGGTTCCATAAAAAATAAGGAATCAGTAAAGTAACACATTTTTTCAAAATATAACCGGCAATATTCTCTTCGGCTTCTTCTTTATAAAAATATCCCGATACAAACAGGAAAATAAACACGTGAAAAGAATAGTAAGGAAACAACCCGCCAATCGTAAACACATCATATCCCAAATGCCCGGCCACAACAAAAATAATTCCCAGTGCAGATAAAATTCGGAACTGTATATTCTCTTTTGTATCCGTTTTCATATTTGCACCTATTCCCTTTTCTTCACACAAACAGTCTTCCCTACTGTGATCCATTGTCATTATTATAATTTAAAAACATAAAAGACACAACTGTCCTGGCAAGCCTTACTATATCCGCCAATTCACGTCCCATTCCCTTTTTCCCGCTACGCCCATGCGGAAGACGTAAGCCCGGTCTCATTTTTAAAAACACGGCTGAAATATCTGGCGTCCTCGCAGCCTGTCATAGCAGCAATTTTTTTGATGTCAATGTCCTGCAAAAGCAGTTCTCTGGCATGCCCCATCCGCAGGGCGGTGACATATTGCAGAGGGGTTGCGCCGCAGTCTTTTTTTAAATGCGGTTAATATAAGAAGGCGTATAACCCTAGCGTTTGGAAAGACTTTCCGCCGTGATTTCACGGTCCGCCGGAGGCAGGTCGGATTTCCGATAAAGTTCAGCATTATAGTTTCCCCGCCTGTTCCGGTGTGATATAGCCGTCAATGGCATCACGCAGTTCGGGAAGCTTCTTTTTCAAACTTTTGAAAACAAGGGGTTCAAGGCCAACTGGATATTGGAAAACGTGAGACAGTTCTGCAAACGATTCTTTTCGCTTGATTTAAAGCAGGTCAGTTTGAAACGGTAACGCATCAGGTCACGAAGCTGTCGGATGTCAGCGGGCGGCATAAAGCTTCCGGCAACAAGATCATGCTTGAACAGGTCAGCAATCCATTTGGCATCTTTCTTGTCAGTTTTCTTTCCACGGACAGCCTTAACATATTTAGGATGGGCAAGGATAATCGAACAATGATTTTCTAAAATGTTGTAAACAGGAATCCAGTATTTACCGGTGAATTCCATACAGACATCCTTGCAGTTTCTTTTGAGAAGCCATTGTAACAAATCTCTCAGACCTTTCGTGTAGGTCGAAAAACGGTGATTCTCATAAGTGGCGACGCCTTTATCATTGGTAGAGGCGATGCAGGCCACTACAAAAGTCTTGTGGACATCAATGCCACAGCAGATTTTGTACACGATTTTTAAAGCCATAGGGACTCCTTTCAGAGCCATAGAGGTTCGGCAGGGATTATAGGGGGAAACGGCATTGACTGGCTGTCTAAGCCATAAACGAAGTTGTTTAAACAGAGATAAGATTTCGTGATCAGAGTCACTCTTATTTGTGCCTGAAAAGACAGCCTACACATATAAAGATACGGTCATCCGGTAAGCCGGACAGCCCACTCACCTCCCCGTGATTTATAGTATACCGGGTTCCCTATAAACAAGATTATAAAGAAAAAAATACGCTCAGGCAAACCATTTTCATTGCGTTTTGTGCCTTGGGAGAAGGGAAAGATTCGACGATGCCCACCATATCCCCGGGGAGGACAGGTATGAAGACTGGCGGAAACTTCTTGACAGAGGGTACGAACTGGATGGCATTATTATAGCAACACAGGATCGGGAACATTATGAACCGGCTATGGCGGCGATCGCGAAAGGATATCATATCCTGCTGGAAAAACCGATGGTGGAAACCGCAGAAAAGACGAAGGAAAAATCGGTGAGATACAGTCGATCCACCATATAGAAAATATCGGATACTGGCATTTTGCCCACAGTTATGTGCGGGGAAACTGGAGAAACAAAGAAAGCGCCACGCCAATGATCGTTGCAAAATGCAGCCATGATACCGATACCATGAACTATCCCTACAAGGGCATATAATGGCTTATGCTGCGGAAGAGTCGCAGAAGAACGGGGGAAAAGCGATAGATATGCTTTAGTTTTGAACCCTGCTGCTAGATATGCTATATCAAAATTTCCAGCAGCGCGGAGACTTTGTATCCCTTATAAGAGCAGTCGGCGGGCAGACTTTCCAAAGCCTTTTTGGCAATATTCAGTTTTCCCGCAAGCATATCCTCTCTTGCCAGCATCAGCACGCAGGCATTCGCCATCTCATCCGTGTCCAAATATCCTGAAATTTTTTTAAAAGCCGTTTTCGCATCACTATATTCTCGAGATTCAAGTTTTTCATTTGCGTCTTCAAAACCGTTGGCGGCTTTCAATGCAAGCGCCGCATTCTCATAATCGCCTTGTTCCATCAGATTCACGCCGTCTTCATAATGACAGGTCGTTTGTGCTTGTTCGAGTTTTTCCTCCGCATCACGATAATCTCCTGCTGCAGTATAATACTCCACTGACTTTTTATAGTCACGATTTCTATACGCCTTCTCTGCTTTATTATATTTTGCCTCAGGCGTTGTATTCATATAGGCGATTCCCCCGCCTCCGGCAGCAATAAGGGCTATCACTATGACGACGGCAATTCCCTTTGCATTTATTTTTTTATTTTTTGTTTCCGGCAGCTGCCCACCAATTTTAAGTCCGCATCCCGAGCAAAAAATAGAGTCATCTGCAATATCCTTTTTACAATTCGGACAAATCATATGATTACGCCTCCATTCTCTTTCGTCTTTTCGTCTCTCAGCCTTCCATTTCTAAGACTGCCATTTCATCTTATTCCTCTATGATCTCTATACTGCCAACCACATTTTCAACTGCATTTTTAGACGATGCAAAAAACAATTTACTTGCAGAATCCTTGGTGCTAAAATCCCATGTGCATGCCTTTCTGCCATTCCCCACCCACCAGGCACTCATCCAAAACCTCCACCTCATCTCTCATTTCATTTTAACCATAACAAAAAGACACTTCCCTAAAATTTTCTTTTAGAAAAATGTCCTTATCGTACAAAATATTCACTTAGGCTGACACGAGTTTCATTTAAAATCATTTATTTTTTAAATCTGAAGAAATGATCTTTCTCTTTTAAAATCCTGCCGCCTAAAGACTGCATTCTAATTGACAATCATATGGTTCATCTTCGACATATTTTTGATTATAAACTTCCTCCTCAACACAACTCATTGATTTATAAAAGGCTTGGCTCTCAACGGCTGAGTGCGCAGATATGCAGAGTTTTTAGCCCCTTTTTGTTTCGCCCATTTCTTCGCCTCTAGAAAAAGGAAGAACGGGAGAAAAGCAGTCGATTACATCATTGTATCATCCCGTAAAACCTCAGCCAAATTGATTTTACGTATATTACGCCAGCCAAGATAATATGCAAATGCCACAGTTCCCCAAATAGCCAGCATAAAAGTCATAATCGGAATGATTGGTGCTTCGGCAAGAAAGGTTCCCACTTCGACATAGCTCGCCTTCAGCAAATACCCCACTATAATAACTGCAAGCGGAAGGGTAATGAAAATCGGGCGCCCTGCAATGGTAAGCGCTTCCACACAGAACATTTTTCTGATTTCCCCTTGTGTCATTCCAACAGACATATATCTTGCAAATTCTCTTTTTCTCTGACGAACAAAGCCCAGCGTATTAGAAAACACATTTCCAATGCCAATAATTGCAAGCAGAACACAAAAACCGCCAAATATTGTCATCATCCCTTGTATCTGCTTATCATTCGCTTCTACTTCCTGAATACGGTTCTCACTTTCTGTCTTATAGTTTCCCGCAATAAGGCTTTCCACCTTCCCCTGCAAAGCATCCAATTCCTCTAATGTCACATTTTCCCTGCCAAGCATGCAGATATAGGTATCTTCCCCACTGCCTCCAATCTGTCCCTTGATTTCCTTCCACAAAGATACGGGAATAAAATGCACCAGCTCATAATAATCAAGCGTTGCGTATTCCTCTCTTAAAACAGGCACTTTCTCCGTATAGGACAAAACAGGAATCTCCACGGAAACATCTGTTAAGTTTCCGTTGTCATTCTCTTCATCGCCGGACTGTCTTAAAATACTTATCGCATTTTCCCCTTTCAAATAGGGCATATATCTCGGATGTCTGAAATTCGGATTTGTAACATCGCGTATCCTATTCCATATGACGGCTCCATCAAGCCTCGGTGTGATACCAATCTGTTCACAGTACGCAGAAAAACTCGCATCATCCAGTATGACAATGGGAACATTTACAAGCCATCCCCCATCCGTCTCTCTTACATAATTATTCCCTGCTTCAGCAAAACCGCCAAAGGACTTCATATCTTCGCTTATTTCTTCCTCTGCAATGATTCTTTTTGCCACCGCTTTCTGATATACAATAGCACTTCTTATTTCAGGAATCTCCTGCATTTCCTGAATTTCACTGAAAGAATCCACATCTGTATCCTTTACAGTAACCATGATGTCCCAAACACCCTGATAACGTTCAAAATAGGTTTCTCTCGTGCTGATTCCTGAAAGTGCAAAAAAAGATTGCATAATGGTGAAAGCAAGAAAAGAGAATATCAGGCTAAGTGATGCAGTCCGTAAAGCTTTTCGCTGTGCTTTCAATGCGTTACCTGCCAATTCTCCTTCCATTCCAAAAAAACAAGTAAGCAGAGGAGATTTTTTCTTACGCTTTAACTGTAATTCACCCGTATTTCTAATCGCTTCAAGCGGTGTCAGTTTGCTTAATTTTCTGGCTGGCATCCATGCGGAAATCCAAATCGTCACTACTGTCAAAAGAAGTGTCACCGCCAAGACCAATGGATGATAGCCAAATACTGCTTCATGTCTGCCGGCCACACCATTTCCCAATAAACTGTTCAGCATATGTATAAGCCCCATACTGATTAAAATGCCCAACAGATTTCCAATTAAAATCGGCAGAATACATAATGCCGCCGCTTCCTGCAAAAGACATGACCGTATCTGTTTTGGTGTGGCTCCAATACTGGAAAAAATACCAAACTGACGGATTCTGGCATTCATAGACACGGCAAAAGAATTATGTATTACAATAATTAATGAAAAAGATGCAATTCCAGCTATCAGCATAAACAGCGGAAAAAGCAGCCTTGGTGCAGTGTCCTGCGGATCACGTATCATATACATTGCCAAAAGTTCATGGTTATAAATAACTTTTTCTGATGAAACTCCCAGAGTTTCGGCGATCCGTAACGTATTGTCAAGAACAGCCCCCATGTCATCAAAATAAATATCTACCATGATTTCCGGAATCTGTACTCCCTTTTCATTTATCACTATATCTTTTACACTAGCAAAATTCTTTATGGATTCTATATCTTCCTGGGTAAATTCTCCGGCAATTCTGCTCTGCCAGCCACCTTCTTCCTGCTCAATACTTTCAATTTCATACTTCCATGCATTATAAAATAACCCTAAGAGCAATGATAACAGCAAAGCTGATATAAATGCTGCTATCATAACAGACATCCCCGACGAACGATTATTTTTAATATAGCCTGATGAATAATCTTTCCACATAGCCCATTACCTCCGCTTCTCGTCGCTTATCATATGCCCGTCCTCTATGGTTATGATGCGGTCCGCTTCTAAAGCCACTTTCTCATCATGGGTAATCAACACAATCGTCTGTTCCAAATTACGATTGGATAATTTCAGCATATCAATAATTTCTTTGGAATTTTTCTGATCCAAATTTCCAGTCGGCTCGTCCGCCAAAAGCAGAGCCGGGCGATAAATCAGGGAACGGGCTATGGCAACCCTTTGCTGCTGCCCGCCTGATAACTGGTTCGGCAAGGCTTCCAGCCGGTCAGCAATGCCAAGCGAACTGACTATCTTTTCAAAATACTCTTTGTTTGGTTTCTTCTTATCAAGGGCAAGCGGCATAAGAATGTTTTTTTGCACTGTAAGTGTTGGAATCAAGTTATAGAACTGGTATACCAAACCCACTTTCCTTCTGCGGAAAATCGCTGCCTGCGTCTGATTAAGTTTAGATAGATCTGTTCCGTCTATTGTAACTTTTCCGCTTGTAGGTTTATCCACACTTCCCAAAATATGCAGCAATGTAGATTTACCTGAACCGGACGCTCCAACAATCGCCACAAATTCTCCCTTTCCCACCGCCAAATCAATTCCATCCAGTGCAGCTACCTGATTATTGCCGAAGCCATACATTTTGCGAACTCCTTCGCATGTTAATATATTCATTTAGTTTCCTCCTTACGGATGTTCTGAATTTTTACGCTTGCAGCAAATCTACTCATTAGTTTGTAAACTTTGTTCCTGTAAGCAAACTATTTACAAACTATATTGTATCAAATGAAAGTTACAACTTAGTGACTGAAACAGAATTGATATAAAATTTATTGTTTATATAACCGGATTTCAAAACATGCACCACCATTTGGCTGATTTTTAGCCCTTATTGTCCCATTTTGATGTTCTATAATCTCTTTTGACAATGCTAAACCTATTCCAATACCGCTGCTGCGGATATTACCTCCCGCACTTGCGTTCTGTCCCCGGTAAAACCGTTTAAAAAGATATGGAATATCCTCTTTGGCAAATCCATCCCCCTCGTCCCAAATAAGTATTTCTGTATATAGTAGATTCTGCCCGTAAGAGCAATGGACTGTTCCACCCGTATTATGTTCCATACAATTTTTCATTACATTCATAATTGCTTCCATAGTCCAGTCTAAATCAGCTGTTACTGCCATCTCCCCTAATTCCGGAATATCAATGGAAGTTCCGGAATCTACAAATAATTCCTGCAAATTATCTGCTGCAAGGACAAGCACAGTAAAAACATCCACATCCTCTTTTTGAAACACCAATGCACCTGCATCAAGACGAGATAAAACAAGCAGAGATTCTTCTAAATGAGCAAGTCTGATTAACTGCTTTTTTATCTGCTCCACCTTGTCTTTTTCATATTCTGTTTTCATTGGCATTTCAGATAATGTTTGCAACAATAAAGAAATCGCAGTGATAGGAGTTTTGATCTGATGTGCAATATTTGATAAATTCTCAGCAAAATCATTTTTTGCCTGTACTGCCGCATCCCTTGTCTGGTAAAGAAATGTCACAGTCTTATATATTTCATCTTCCAATTTAGAAAAAATACCTTCTCCTGAAGCAGAAAGGACAGCCGCTTTTCCAATGTTCACCTGCTCCAAATAATCTGACAGCCCCTCTATTCGTTTCTCTTCTGTTTTGTTACGGAATACAAAAGTAACGGCAAAGAGAAGGATTCCTGTTATAAACCCTGTGATTGCCAGTCCAATATGATATGTGATAGCAGAATCGGAAAAATCAGATATACGATATCCCAAAACGGATAATACATCCTTCACTGCCACACCATCGGCATTTCCACTCGTATATTCCTTCAATGCAGCAGAAACTATATTCTTCATTTCCGGCTCTTGTTCCAACACTTCGCCACAAATAACATTTACCAAATCAAATTGAATCCTGCTGTAATGACAAGAAACCAGCATTGCTGTAACAGCAGAAGAAATCAAGCTGACGGCCGCTGCAAATCCAAATATAATCACCAAGTTTTTTCGCCCGCTCATATGGTTTCCTCCATACGGTATCCCACACTTCTAATTGTTTTCAAACAGGACGGTTGGTGTAATTTGTCCCGCAATCGTTTCATCGTAACTGTCAGAGTATTATTATTCACGTAGTTGCCATTTATATCCCATACCTGTTCTAAGATTTTTTCTCTTGTAACAGTCTTTCCTTTATTTTGCAAGAGATACAAAAGCAGCCCGTACTCTGATACGCTTAAATCTATTTCTTCCGAGCCACAAGAAACTGTCCTGCGGTTTAAATCAATCATAATCCCATCACAAGACAGATACTGCTCCGCTACATTTCCCGTTCTTCGAAGTACCGCCTGAATCCTCGAATACAAAACACTTAATTCAAAAGGCTTTACCACATAATCATCCGCACCATTTTGAAACCCTGAAACAATATCATGGGAATCACTCCGAACCGTAAGAAAAATAATCGGCAATTCCTCCCATCTACTGCGAATCCATTGACAGAGGCTATCTCCACGACCATCCGGCATATTCCAATCCAGCAAAACAACCGTTGGCACATGAATTTCCAAAGCTCGTCTGACCTCTGAAATCGTATGGTATATCACTACCTTAAAGTTTTTCTGTTCCAGATATTCTTTTACAACACCCGCAATATTAGCGTCATCCTCAGCATAAAATAATTCGACCATTTTAATTACCACCTTACCCCGTTTCTTCTAAGATTTTACCATGTTTACCTTATGAAGGCTATCCACATACACCAGATTTTCACTTTGCTTATTCTTCCTATTTTTTATGCTTTGTGATGTCAAATTCATTGGAGATGAAAGATCCTACCCCTTTACCCTATCGACAAAATCAATATGATTGATAAATCCAGGAATATAAGATATAATAAATTTATAAATATCGTTTACAAAGAAGCGGAACGAATTTCTATTGCATTGTATTGTGGGAGCGTAAGTGAAATGAACATAGAAATTATCGGTTGTATATTTTTTGCGATATGTATGAGCGGAGTATACATATTGCATATGTATACAAAAGAAAAGCTGATTAAAAGAAAGAACGCAGTTTATTTAATCTTAGCATTTTTTCAGATTAATACGGGATACCATATGGTCGTTAAGAAGATTTATGAACAGAATCTATTTGCTAATCCGTGGTATCTGACGGCTTTGATATTATACATTTTAACTCAAATATTATTAATTGTCACATGTGTAAAGACTAAGAATGGAGCATAAATGAATAAGATTCTCGGATATAAAGCCGCCGGGACTATGAGAAAATCTCTGTCATCTTGCTTCCTCAAGAAATTTATTTTCTTCTTTCAGGCGGCGGATTTCTTTATCTTGCTCTTTGACTTGTCTGCGCAAGATTGGCAATTCCTCTGCGAGACTCATTGCCGTCTGTGGCGTGTGCGAGCCGGAACCGGCATCCAGCCGTCCCTCCCCTGCCGCTTTCTGACAATTCTATTGACAACTCTGTAGATTCACAGGTATTGTTACACAGGATAATCAGTATTTTGTTCTGTAACCGGATATGGATTTCAATACTTTTGTTTTCTTTTCCGGATTCCTGACATCCATGCAGGGCATTCTCCAGCAGGTTTCCTAAAAGAGCGATCAGGTCGATTCCCCGCACCCCCAGTTCTCTTGTCACATTACACTTGACTGAAAAAACAATACCGTTTTCCTCTGCCTTGCCCGCATACGCGGAAAGTATGCTGTTTACCGTTCTGTTTACAGAATACTGCTTTACCGCCGCTTCTGAGATCTCACTTTCGTATTCCCCGATATAGGAAAGGATTGCGGCATTGTCTCCTGTTTTCGCATATGCCGCAATCATATTGATGTGATGCCTCATGTCGTGCCGCAGCCTCCGCATCCCTCTTCATATAACTGATGTTGCTGAATACAACGGCATATACTGCGTACATCACAAGACTGATCGTAATAAACAAGAAAAGAAGGTATAGTCTGACATGGCATTTCCTACATACAAAACGGTGATTGCCGCCTGTAGCAGATAGAACAACAGGGCGATCAGCGCCAAATTCCACCATCTGCCTTTTCTAATTTCTGCAAGGGACAGCATCACCGGTGCCGCATATCTTTTATACAATGCCAGCGCCAGGAACAGCACTGCAGTACGCAGCACATTTACCAGATAAAACTCTGCCAAGACGGACAGATGCGGCAACCATAAGCTTCAGGCTGTTGTCTATGATGGAAAACAGGCCAAAATAAGTAAGAAACAAAAAGCTTTTCTTAGGAAAACATTCCTTTGAGACAATATGGAAAAAAGGAACAGGTATACCGCAACTCCCAAATATGTGAGTAACATGGTTATACCACTCACCGTATACATATACGCGCCCATGGAGACAAAGCCGGCCGCATACAGGCAGCTTAAAAGCACAAATTTCCTTTTGCTATGTCTGCGTTCCAGCAAATGGTAAATGACAACCACATGGCACAATACCATAAGAAACAATCCCGGAATCCGATGCACTACACTCATTTTCTCACCGCCCCCCAGCAACACGCCATACTTCCCCAATACTCCTCCGCGGAACAGGTATCTTCGTGCCGCCCTGCGTTTCTCCTTTTTCCATTCTGTGCAGGGCATCTGTTTCCGCATCGTATTCATCAATTCCAACATGGTATTTCGGGTGTACAGTTGAATAAGCATCCAACTCTCTCCGAATAGTCCCCATGTCCTTTTGTATATCATCACATATTACTACCCGCATAACATTTCCTGCCTTCCATATCATTCTCTGCTATTTTATCATACTTTCCAAAAGCATACATAACCAAATAACTCCATCTCCCCCTTATTATTCATCGCTCTGCGAAAATTGAATTTTTAAACCCCACTCCCCCATGGGCATGCGAACGAAAAGTTAGACTATATAATGCCTGTTATGCTATGAGGTATACACAAGAACAAATATCAACAGCACTCGTATTGCTAAAAGCGACAGGTTCACCAGATAAAGTCATCCAGACCTTAGGTTATCCATCTTCACCGATGCTTTATCATTGGCGTGGTAAATACCCTGAATATTATGATGCTCCAAGTCAAAAACATTGGAAACAAGCTCCAAATTTTTCTGCCTGCAAGAATATTTGTATCCACATATTCGGGATATGCCGGCTCGATATCCCTCAATAGCATGTCGAAGTTCCGCAGCACCGATTTCAGACATATAACCGTTGAAGGTTGCGGCATTCGCCTGGTCGTGAAATGCCTCTATAACAGCATCACACAGCGGGAGTGATACATCTCCAACTCCCATCTGCAACACTTTTTTATCTGGATTTGCCGTAAGATACTCATTGGTTTTGCGATAAATCGTGTTGAACAGATAGGTATCTTTCAGCTTCTTATAGCTCGTGTTTGGTTTGAACATATCTCTGTTTCTCCTTCATATATGGTTTGTGCCAGTCTGGTCATTTGAACGGTGTTGTCGGGTGCAATATCCGCATCTTAAAATCAGCAATGCCAGATTTTGAAATATAGATCATCCCATCTGAACCAGCTCCGAAATACCGATCAGAAAGTTTTTGCGAAACCTCTGAAATGTTCTCAGGCACTTCACCGTAAACATACAGATAGTCGTTACCGAAGCCATGCATTTTTGTAAATTTCACCAGATTCACCTCAATTTGCATCAATCGTGGAAATCCCCAGCGTGACCTCCTCCAACACATCAAGCAACATTCTCACTGTATCAAGCGAGGTCAGCATAGTAATATTATTTTGTGCTGCACACTGACGGATAGCGATACCGTCTCCAAAATGCTTACCCGAAAGCATGGCGCGAGTATTGATTACATAACTGACGTAACCGACACGAATGGAATCCAAGACTTCCTCGCTGCCTTCGCTGGGTTTATGGCGGATTCGGGTTCTGATTCCGTTGGCTTTTAAGACTTCACCCGTCAGTGTTGTGGCTTCAATATTAAAGCCCATATTGTAGAAACGGCGGACAAGCGGCAGTGTTTCTTCTTTGTCCTCATCGGCAACGCTCACCACTACCGTTCCGTAGCTGCGAAGTGTAAGCCCCGATGCAACCAGAGCTTTATATGCCGCACGGTGCAGTTTTTTATCATAGCCGACAGCTTCGCCCGTAGATTTCATTTCGGGAGACAAATAAGCATCCATACCGCGCAGTTTTGAGAAGGAGAACGCAGGTGATTTCACATAAAAACGCTCCTTTTCCTTCGGATAGATGTCAAGATTTCTTGCTTGGGCAGAGACATACTGTGGTTACATCGGGTTGCAATATCCGCAAGACTGAAGCCTGTGGCTTTTGAAAGGAACGGCACTGTTCTTGATGAACGCGGGTTGACCTCAATGATATACACATTATCGTACTCATCTACAATAAACTGAATATTGAAAAGACCGATAATGCCGGGGACAAATACACGCTTGCCGTCACAAACAGCATCTACCTCAACCTCTTTGCCGCGGATGTACTTATCCACCAAGACAGGTTTATCCTCGTCAATCTCAACGTCGGTCTTCAGATAGTTTTGGAGTGCTTCCTCTTTGGCGACGATCTGCATGGCTCTGCCTCCAAGCACAAAGCTGGGACGGACGAGTACGGGATAACCGATTTCTTCTGCGGCTTTTATGCCCGCTTCAATGCTCGTAACCGCCTGACCTTTTGGCTGCGGGATATTAAGAGAGATAAGCAGTTTCTCAAAGGCATCACGGTTTTCCGCACGTTCAATGGCTTTGCAGTCCGTACCGATAATATTAACCCCACGAGCCCTTAGAGGCTCTGCCAGGTTAATTGCTGTCTGACCGCCTAAGGTTGCAATAACGCCCTGTGGCTGTTCCATCTCAATAATGTTCATAACATCTTCTACACACAGCGGCTCAAAATAGAGCTTATCCGAACAGGTGTAGTCGGTGGAGACGGTTTCGGGGTTATTGTTAATAATAATTGCCTCAAAACCCGGCGCCTTAATGGTTTGTACCGCATGAACGGTAGAATAATCAAATTCTACGCTCTGACCGATACGGATAGGACCTGAGCCGAGGACGATTACTTTCTTTTTGTCTGAGATAATCGATTCGTTTTCCTCCTCATAAGCGGAATAGAAATACGGAATATAGCTCTCAAACTCGGAACCGCAGGTGTCGATCATCTTATAAACCGGAATGATGCCGTTGACTTTCCTTAAAGCAAATATCTCGGTTTCAAGCATATTCCAGAATTGTGCGATTACCTTATCGGAAAAGCCCTTTTTCTTTGCTTCTCGAAGCACCTTGATATTTCCGATATTTGCCTTGACTTCTTTTTCTTCCTCCACGATATTCCGTAGTTTACGGATAAAGAAAAGGTCAATAGCGGTTGCCTCTGCAATGCTGTCAATGCTTGTACCAAGTCGCAAAAGCTCAGCAATGGCATAGATACGGTCATCTGTTCCGATTCTGATATAATTAAGAAGTTCACCCTCACTCATACCGTCAAATTTGCGGTGATATAGGTGGCTAAGTCCGATTTCAAGCGAGCGTATTGCTTTAAGCAGACTTTCTTCCACCGTTCTGCCTATACTCATAACCTCACCAGTTGCCTTCATTTGCGTAGAAAGCGAGTTGTTGGCATTCGCAAACTTATCGAACGGAAAACGGGGCATTTTGGTAACCACGTAGTCCAGCGCCGGCTCGAAAGAGGCAGACGTATTGGCAATACGGATTTCATCCAACGTCATACCTACGCCGATTTTTGCCGATACACGGGATCGTTACTGTCACGCATCACTTCATATTCAATTTCTTTATAACCTTTGATACTCTTCTCAATCAACACCTGACTTACCGGAGAGAGCGAAAGAGCATTTTTCATCAGCGGTAAGAATTCAGCCTCGTTGTCGGCAAAGCCACCGCCTGTACCTCCAAGAGTGAATGCAGGACGAAGTACAACGGGATAACCGATTTTCTGTGTCACCTGCAAACCTTCTTCCATAGAGCTTGCAATATCGGAAGGTAGTACCGGTTCACCAAGACTCTCGCAGAACTCCTTAAACATTTCTCGGTCTTCCGCACGTTCAATGGAACTGCTTTTTGTTCCAAGAAGTTCTACACGACACTCTGCAAGAATACCTTTTTTTCAAGCTGCATCGCAAGGTTAAGACCCGTTTGACCGCCGATGCCGGGCAAAATGGCATCAGGACGCTCATAGCGGATTATTTTTGCGATATATTCAAGCGTTAGCGGTTCCATATAAACCTTATCCGCTATGGAGGTATCGGTCATAATGGTTGCCGGATTAGAGTTGCAAAGTACAACCTCACATTGATGTGGGTTACGGTAAGTGATGTTCCCGCCAAACTATCCATATCCACAGCATAGGAGTGATTCTGCGAAGTAATTTCAATTTTGTTTGTTCCAAGATTTCGCACGGGATGATTACCGCCGCGATGCCCGAATTTTAGCTTGTAGGTTTTAGCACCGTAAGCCAAGGAAATGATCTGATGACCGAGACAAATACCGAAAATAGGATATTTGCCAATTAACTTCTTTATTGTTTCTATTGTTTGCGGCACATCGGCAGGATCTCCCGGACCATTGGAAATAAAGACGCCTTCGGGTTCTAAAGCTACAATAGCATCTGCCGGAGTATTCCACGGCACGATGGTTACTTTACAGCCGCACCGACTCAGTGACCGAACGATATTCATTTTCATACCGCAATCAATGGCTACCACATGATATTTGGAGTCTTCTATGTTGGAAATGATGATTTTATCTCCGCTCACACGGGATACCGCATCGGTGGGAATATCTGTGGATTCCAAAATCCTCAGCCCCTCAGCCAAAGATATATATATCGGTAATCAGTACCTTGCGTGAGCCGTGGTCACGGATAGAACGATTCAATTTCCTTGTATCAATACCGTAAATTCCTGGAATACCGAACTCTTTCATAACCTCCGACAAAGTGGTGTTGCTTCTGAAATTCGAAGGTTCGTTGTTATATTCACGTACAATAAGAGCTCCAATAGTAGGTGTATCTCTTTCGTAGTCGTCGTCTGCCATACCATAGTTGCCGATCAGCGGCTAGGCCATAACCACCGCCTGATAGGTATAGGAAGGATCGGTCAATATCTCCTGATAACCGACCACAGAGGTATTAAAGACAATTTCAAGCACCGATGTCTTATTCGCACCAAAGCCGTAGCCGTAATACTCCTGTCCGTCTTCTAAAATAATTTTTCTGTCAAATTCCTTTACCATAATCGGCACCTCTCTTTATATCTGTTAATCGCTGCTCAAACCGATCTTTTCGGGTATCCGTAGGAATTTTTGTCGGATAATCGCCGTTAAAGCAAGCACTGCAGAATTCACAGTTTCCTGTAAGCTGATGTAATTCTGCGGCCGAAAAATACCCCAGTGAGTCGGCACCGATGATGTCGCAAATTTCGGGGATGCTGTATTTACAGGCAATCAGATGCTCTTCGGAGTCAATGTCCGTTCCGTAATAGCAAGGATGTAAAAACGGCGGTGAGGAGATACGCACATGTACCTCTTTGGCACCGGCATCCCGAAGCAACTTTACGACACGTCCCATTGTGTTGCCGCGAACGATAGAGTCGTCAACCAACACAACCCTCTTATCTTTTACACTTTCCTCTACGGCGGCGAGCTTAATTTTTACACCGTCAAGTCGTGTGCCTTGTCCCGGCGAGATAAAAGTTCTTCCGATGTACTTATTCTTAATAAGTCCGATACCGTAAGGAATACCGGATTCCTGACTGAAGCCAAGTGCCGCGTCAAGTCCTGAATCGGGAGCACCGATCACAACATCTGCCTTTACCGGATGTGTTTTCGCAAGGATCTTTCCCGCAGTAATTCTTGATGCGTGAACGGATACACCGTCTATAACCGAATCAGGACGGGAAAAGTAGATATACTCAAAAATGCATAGCTTTTTATCTTTTTTGCCGCAATGCTCACGTCGGGAGACTACACCATTTTTACTGAATATCAATATTTCTCCTGGCTCCACATCCCATATCAGTTCGGCTCCGACTGCTCTGATTGCACAACTTTCAGATGCAACCACATATGTTCCGTCAGCGGTCTTGCCGTAGCACAAAGGACGAAATCCATAAGGGTCTCTCGCACAGATAAGCTTTTGCGGCGACATCAGAACCAGTGAGTATGCACCGTCAAGGGTATTCATCGCACGGCTTACAGCCTCTTCGATGGAAGGCGCCTGCAGCCTTTCCTTTGTGATAATATAAGCAATCGTCTCTGTATCGCTTGTGGTATGGAAAATGGCACCTGTAAGTTCCAGTTCACTTCTCAGCTCTACAGCATTGCTCAAATTTCCGTTATGAGCCAGTGCCATTCGACCTTTTTGATGATTGACTTCAATGGGCTGGCAGTTGTTTCGATTTGTTCCTCCGGTTGTGCCGTAACGTGCATGCGCAACCGCCATCGTACCTTTTGGCATACGGGTTAAGATATCTCCCGAAAAAACCTCGCTGACAAGCCCCATATCCTTGTGAGACACAAACACCCCGTCATCATTGACTACAATACCGCAGCTCTCCTGACCTCTGTGCTGAAGCGCATACAGTCCATAGTAGGAAATGCTTGCCACATCACAGGGTTCAGGTGCTATAACACCAAATACACCACATTCTTCGTGTATGCTCATGATTCACCTCCGTTTGTACGCTGAAAGGCAGCACCGACAAAGCCCTTGAACAGAGGATGCGCTTTATTCGGTCTGCTCTTGAATTCAGGATGATACTGAACACCAACGTGGAAAGGTCTGTCGGTAAGCTCCACCGTTTCAACCAATCTTCCATCAGGGGAGGTGCCGCTAAGGGTCAGCCCTGCCTTTTCAAATGCTTCGCGGTATTCGTTATTAAATTCATAGCGGTGCCTGTGCCGTTCGCTTATGTTTGTACTTCCGTAGCACTGTTCCATCGTTGTATCAGGTTTAATATTGCACGGATAAGCTCCAAGGCGAAGTGTACCGCCTTTATCAATATCATCACTTTGACCCGGCATAAAGTCGATTACCTTATGCTTGCACAGCTCATCAAATTCACCGGAATTAGCGTCCTTAATACCAAGGACATTCCTTGCATATTCGATGACAGCAATCTGCATACCGAGACAAATACCGAAGTATGGTATCTCATTTTCTCTGGCATATTTAGCGGCAAGTATCATACCCTCAATACCACGGCTGCCGAAACCGCCCGGAACAAGAATGCCGTCAAGACCGGAAAGCATCTCTTCAACATTTTCGGCTGTGATTTCTTCCGAGTCGATCCAGTGAATACAGATATGGGTATTGTGATAATATCCGGCGTGGCGTAATGCTTCCGCTACCGAAAGATACGCATCATGCAGTCCTACATATTTTCCCACAAGTCCGATATCTACATAATGCGGTCTTGCCTTGATACGCTCCACCATTGCCGTCCACTCGCCAAGATCAGGTTCAGGCGCATTGATACCAAGTTCACGGCATACAACAGAAGAAAAGCCCGATTTTTCCAGCATAAGCGGCGCTTCATAAAGATTCGGTAAGGTAATATTCTCAATTACACAGTCCAGCTTTACGTTGCAAAACATTGAAATCTTCTTGAATATGGATTCTTCTAGAGGCTCATCACAGCGAAGCATCACGATATTTGGATTGACTCCCATACCTTGCAGTTCTTTTACTGAGTGCTGAGTAGGCTTGGATTTATGTTCGTCCGAACCTCTGAGGAACGGAACCAAAGTTACGTGGATAAACAGACTATTCTCTCTGCCTGCTTCAAGTGAAATCTGGCGTACCGCCTCAATGAAGGGCTGGGATTCTATATCACCAATGGTTCCGCCGATTTCGGTGATAACTACATCGGCTCTTGTTTTCTTTCCCACACTATAAACAAACTCTTTAATTTCGTTTGTAATATGCGGAATAACCTGCACAGTAGAGCCAAGGTATTCGCCGCGACGTTCCTTGTTCAGCACATTCCAGTAAATCTTACCTGTGGTAAGATTGGAATATTTGTTGAGATCTTCATCAATAAAGCGCTCGTAATGACCGAGATCCAGGTCGGTTTCAGCACCGTCCTCGGTCACATATACTTCACCGTGCTGATAAGGGCTCATTGTACCGGGATCAACATTGATATACGGGTCAAGCTTTTGTGCGGCAACCTTGAGACCTCGTGCTTTTAACAACCTTCCCAAGGAGGCAGCCGTGATACCCTTGCCGAGACCGGACACAACGCCACCTGTAACAAATATATATTTCGTCATATTCTTACTCCTTCCAATCGATTACTCAACGGTAACCGATTTTGCCAGATTTTTCGGCTTGTCAATATCGCAACCGTTTTCTTTGGCAACTAGTATTTCATCTTTTAATTAAATCGACTTTTTGACAGGCAGAGTATCAACAAT
>OFGX01000208.1_pt1 | contig 50260 bp, 45 predicted proteins | sample 1521831 | NCBI WGS metagenome assembly OFGX01 (sample SAMEA3504080, study PRJEB24116) | mouse gut metagenome | biome: mouse gut; feature: mouse-associated habitat; material: faeces | place: Denmark | collected 2011 | reverse complement strand
CTGACGGCATCTACTTCTCCGCGGACGGGACCGTGAGCATAGACGTGGTGAAGTATGACCTTATGTAAGGAAATGTCTACAAATAACTGATACGAGTTTAAAGCTGTTTTCCTTGTATTTCCGGGTTTTTCTCTAAAGCAGTTGTATCAGTTATTTTCCGACAATTCCTAAGAAAAAACAGACGCGCTATGCGCATGGGAAAGCCAGGCTGCTGATGACGGCAGTCTGGCTTTTTGGCATTTTTCTTTTTTGGGGGCTGCAGCTGCTGGAGCCGGGTTCGCCATCGGCATGGAAAGGAATCAGAAGTTCACTGTGCTTTGCCTCGCATATCCGGCAGAGACGGCGATTGCGCGGCCGAAAGCGGGGAAGCGGCAAAAACGTCTGCCGGAAAGCCGCAGGGTAAGGGGTCCGGGGATTCCGGAAGCGCCTGTTCACGATGCCGGCTCCCGGGTGCTCCCTCCGCAGACATAAGTGACAGGAAGACAATAAGTGTGGAGCCTGGCGGAGGAGGGCTCCTGGAACAAAAGGCCGATGCTTATCCGGGCCATTTCTTCCACCGGTTGGACAATGGTGGAGCAGATATAATCGAAATCCCCCATCTGGCGGATGCCGTCGAATCCGATTACCTGCACGTCTTCCGGAATCCTCAGGTTCATGCGCCGCAAGGCTTTCATCACGTAATAAGCCACCTTGTCCGTCACACAGAAGATGCCGTCGATGGACAATCTGCCATGGGTCATATGCCCGGCCAGAAAGGTGTCAAATTTTTCATAAAGCTCGCCGTCGTCGCTTTCTTTTGACAGGGGCAAGACCTCCGGCGTCATCTGCATCGAAACGCTGGACCATCGGTACTGTTCCATGCTCTGCGGCCTGGATATCCCTGTCCTTTTCGTGGATTCGCCGGTGACGGAACTGGGCAGCCGCTGAAAGCGGATTTCATCTATCCGGACAACCGGTCCGCCGTATGCTGTCTTGTAAGGGAGATGGTACAGCGCGGTAGGAAACGGATCGGGTTCATCGGGGAATATATGCATTGCCGGTCTTTCTTTGAGCGTTATATGGGGTACCGCAATGCCATGTACCTGTGCGGGCTGCCCTGCCCGGAGGAGATGTGCGTCACCGGCAATCAGGAGGGCGTCCAGAGGCCCGCGGCGGAGGAGTACCGGGCGTATCTGAAAGCGAGTTTCCGGAAGATGGCGGAGCTGCCGGAGGTATTTGTCTGTGCCAATGACTATGTGGCCTTTGACGCCATGCGGGTGCTCAAGGGCCTGGGCGTGGCGGTGCCGCAGGATGTGTGGCTTATCGGCTTTGACGATACCGTGGAGGCCAAAGTCAGCACGCCCTCCCTTACCACGGCCTGTATCCACGGCCATGCCATGGGAGATTCCGCAGTCTATCTGCTGGCCTCCAGAATAAAAGAACCGTCTCTGGACTGCCGCGCCATGCATGTGCAGACAAGCCTGATTTACAGGGAATCAACCTCCGATTGAAGAGAATCATGCAAATGATCCATCGAAAATGAGAAATTCTGACAAGATATTCTGAAAAAATTGCCAAAAAAGCCTATTATTTCTTCTGATTTTGTGGTACAATGCATAGGAAGAACTAAAATCAGGAGGGTATAATATGGCAAAAGAAATGATTGCAATGCTTCTTGCCGGCGGACAAGGCTCCCGTCTGTATGCTCTGACAGAGAAGCTTGCAAAACCGGCAGTTCCTTTTGGCGGGAAATACCGCATCATCGATTTCCCCCTTTCCAACTGTGTCAACTCCGGAATCGATACAGTCGGCATCCTGACCCAGTATCAGCCCCTTGTGCTGAATGAGTACATCGGAAACGGCCAGCCCTGGGACCTTGACCGTCTCTACGGCGGCGTACATGTGCTGCCTCCTTACCAGAAAGCCAGCGGCTCCGACTGGTACAAGGGCACGGCCAACGCAATCTATCAGAACATTTCCTTTATCGAGAGATACGATCCCCAGTATGTCATCATCCTTTCCGGAGATCAGATCTGCAAGCAGGACTACAGCGATTTCCTGAAGTTCCACAAGGAGAAGAACGCGGAGTTCAGCGTGGCCGTCATGGAAGTGCCCTGGGAGGAGGCGTCCCGCTTCGGCCTGATGGTGGCGGACAAGGACGACAGAATCACGGAATTCCAGGAGAAGCCCAAGAATCCCAAGTCCAACCTGGCGTCCATGGGCATCTACATCTTCAACTGGGACATCCTCAGGAAATACCTGGAGGAGGACGAGGCAGACACCAATTCCGAGAATGATTTCGGCAACAACATCATCCCCAACCTCTTGAAGGACAACCGCAGGATGTACGCTTACCACTTCAACGGCTATTGGAAGGATGTAGGGACCATCTCCTCGCTCTGGGAGGCCAATATGGAGATTCTGGATCCCGAGCACAGCGGCATCAACCTGTTCGACGAGGACTGGAAGATTTACAGCCGCAACAGCGGCATGACGGGCCATAAGGTCAGCGCAGGCGGCGTGGTGGAGAATTCCATGATCACAGACGGCTGCAGGATTAAGGGCGAAGTGAAGCACTCCATCCTTTTTGCCGGCGTCAGGGTGGAAGAGGGCGCGGTGATCGAGGACGCGGTAGTGATGGGCGGCACGGTGATCAAGGCAGGCGCGACGGTGAAGCACTGTATCGTGGCGGAGAACGTGACCATCGGCGAGAACGCGGTGGTGGGCGCCATGCCTACGGAAGAGGAGAACGGCGTGGCCACTGTGGGCGCAGGGGTGACCATCGGCGACAATGCCAAGGTAGGCCCCAAAGCCATGGTGAATAAAAACGTAGGAGGCGGTGAAGAAGAATGGTAAGATCAAATACAAGTGCCCTGGGCATTATTTTCCCCAACAGTTACGATGCACTGGTTCCGGATCTGGTGAATGTGCGCCTGATGGCTTCCATTCCTTTTGCCAGCCGTTATCGTCTGATTGATTTCATTCTGTCCAGCATGACCCACTGTGATATCAACAATATCTCCGTGATGGTGAACAACAATTACCACTCCCTGATGGACCATCTGGATTCCGGCCGCGAGTGGGACCTGGTCCGCAAGAACGGCGGGTTACATATCTTCCCGCCCTTTATGGAGAAGAGCGCGAAGCCGTATGTGGGCCGGGTGGGCGCATTGTCCAACATCCTGGACTTTTTGCGGGACGAGAAGGAAAAGTACGTGGTGATCACGGACACCAATATCGTAGTCAATTTCGACTTCGATGACATGATCCGGGCCCATATCGAGAGCGGCGCGGACGTGACCATCGCATACAATGAGCAGGAGCTGCCTGAGAGCTTCCTGAAGAGCCAGGCCAACGATCTGGGCTATTATTACACTTTCGGCCTGGAGAAGGGCAGAATCCGGAAGATATATGTGAACGCCAAGGATGCGGGCGTCCAGAACGTCTCCATGAACATGTTCGTGGTGGAGCGGGAGCTTCTGATCGACATGATCAACACGGCTTTCGTCCGGGGCCAGGAGTATTTCGAGCGGGACGTGCTGCTGCCTCAGCTGGATAAGCTGAACGTACAGGCGTACAAATATGAGGGATATATCGCGCGCATCTGCGATATGAAGAGCTATTTCGATGAGAACATGAAGCTTCTGGACGACTATAATCTGGACGCGCTGTTCTCCGGCGGGCCGATCTACACGAAGATCCGTGACGACAACCCTACCAGGTATATCGAGGGCGCGAAAGTCCAGAACGTCATGGTGGCTGACGGCTGCGTCATCGAGGGCGAAGTGGAGAACAGCATCCTCTTCCGCGGTGTCAGGGTGGCGAAGGGCGCGAAGGTCAGGAACTGCATCCTGATGCAGGATACCGTGGTGGACGCAGGGGCCAATGTGGAATACCTGGTGATGGACAAGAACGTCACTATCACTGCCGGAAAGGAAATGAGGGGAACTTCCACATATCCGGTCTATATCGGAAAATTCCAGACGGTTTAAGCGGCATATCCTGAAGCGGATGATTTTTTGACGACATTTCGGGAAATCGGATGAGAGAATTCGGTCAAACAGCCGAATTCTCTTTTTTTCTTGCATTTCTTTCTTGCCTTTCATATAATGGTACTGGGAATCCGGACAGGAAAGGTTTCCCAGGGAGGAAAAAGGCGCGGCCGGAGCCGGGCTTTGCGAAAAAGTGATCTGTACAGGAACCCAAGAAGCATATTCTTTGGGGAAGGGGATGTGGAACAGGACAGGAGGATTTGCGTTATGGGATTTGACGATTATTCGAAAGCATGTCGATTAGGGAAAAAAGATTATCAGGCAAGGATGATGCGGGGAGAGAAGCCTACTTTGGCGGTTCTGGACGACATCATGCCGGACAGCCGCTATTATGAGGTGCCCCTTGGATTGGTGCAGGTGCCCATAGACCGTATCGTGGGGACGAAGACCATGGGAAGGAGCAGTTCTTTCGCGGGCAATTTCATGCCCATACTGAACGATGGTTCGGAGTTCGCCGCGAAATGGATCAGGCTCAGCGACAGTCAGAAGGAAGAGGGCATACGCGACCCGATCAAGGCCTACGAGTACATGAACTATTTCTATGTGGAGGAGGGCAATAAGCGGGTCAGCGTCATGAAGTACTTCGGCGCGGTCTCCATCCCGGGGAAAGTGACCCGCATCGTGCCTCCGCGCACAGACGAGAAAGAGAATAAGATTTATTATGAATTCATGGACTTTTATCAGGCATCGTCGGTGAACTATATCTGGTTCTCCCAGGAGGGCAGTTTCACGAAGCTGCAGAAGGTAGTGGGGAAGAAGCCCGGGGAGGAGTGGACGGATGACGACAGGCTGAAGTTCAGCGACCTCTATACGCGTTTTTCTTCGGAGTATGAGGCCAGGGGAGGCGGCAAGCTGTCCATTACCAAGGGAGACGCGTTTCTGGCCTTCATCACTTTGTACGGCTATGATGAGATGGACGCGAAGACCACCAGCGAGCTGAGCAAGCTGATCGCAAAGAGCTGGGAGGAATTCGAGCTTCTCCAGGAGGAAGGGGACATCGACCTGAAGATGAAGCCCAGCACCGAGAAGAAGCCGCTGCTTTCCATGCTGCTTCCTGTGAGCGCGCCGAAGATGAAAGCGGCGTTCATCTATGAGAAGACCCCCGGGACTTCGGCCTGGACCTATGCCCACGAGCTTGGCAGGCTCTATCTGGAGCAGACCTTCCCGGACGAGGTGAGCACCGTGGCCTATGAGAACGGAACCGAGGAGAATGTGGAAGGGCTGATAGCGGATGCCATCCGTTCGGGCTGCAACCTGATATTCACCACCACGCCGCCCTTCGTGCAGGCCAGCGTGAAGGCGGCCATCGCCAATCCGGAAGTGCGGATACTGAACTGTTCGTTGAATACTTCTCATCGATATATCCGTACATACTATTCACGTATGCACGAGGCGAAGTTTTTGATGGGGGCCATTGCCGGGGCCATGGCGGAGAACAACCAGCTGACGTATATCGCGGACTATCCGATTTTCGGTTCCATCGCCAATATCAACGCGTTCGCTCTGGGGGCGAAGATGATCAATCCCCGGGCCAAGGTCCATCTGGTGTGGTCCTCCATGAAGGAGCTGGACATGGAGAAGGTAGTGCGGGAGACGTCTTCCACCTGCATCTCTGGAAGGGATATGGTGATTCCGGAGGAGGCTTCCCGGTTTTTCGGCATTTATCATGTGCAGGGCGAACATTCCAGGAACCTTGCCATGCCCCTGTACCACTGGGGGAAGTTCTATGAGCAGCTGATCCGGACGATCATGGACGGCACCTGGAAATATGACGACAATGCCTCCACCACCAAGGCGATCAATTACTGGTGGGGCATGTCGGCGGGGGTCATCGATGTGGTCTGCTCCAGGCATCTGCCCATCGGCACCAGGCGGCTGGTGGAGCTTCTGAAAAAGACAATCATGTCGGGAGAATTCAATCCCTTTGCGGGCATCCTGTACTCCCAGGACGGCTTGGTGCAGAAGGATCCCGGCAGGGTCATGCTGCCGGAGGAGATCATGACCATGGACTGGCTGGCAGAGAATGTGATAGGCGCCATCCCCAAGAAGGAGGAGCTCAAGGAACAGGCAGAGCCTGTGATTAAGCAGCAGGGCGTTACGAAGGAATTAAATTAGGCGGCGGTACCGGAGCGGCAGCGGCACTGGAATAGAAAGGCTGACTTGGAACGATGAAGATTTTGGCGATTGCGGACGAAGAGTCCAAATATCTGTGGGACTATTTTGAGAAAAGCAAGCTGGAGGGAATCGACCTGATTATTTCCTGCGGCGATTTGGATCCGCGTTACCTTTCTTTCCTGGTGACACTTTCCACCGTGCCGGTGCTGTACGTGCACGGGAACCACGACAAGAAATATGAGCAGATGCCGCCCGAGGGCTGCACCTGTATCGAGGACAAGATTTATGTCTATCGCGGGCTGCGCATCCTGGGGCTGGGCGGTTCCATGCGCTATAAGCCCGGCCCTCATCAGTACACGGAGAAGCAGATGACCAAGCGGGTCAGGAAGCTGCGGTTCCAGCTGTTCCGCAAGGGAGGCTTCGACATTCTGGTGGCCCATTCCCCGGCCTATCAGCTGGGGGACGGGAGGGACCTTCCCCATCAGGGGTTCCAGGTGTTCCGGGCGCTGATGGAGAAATACCGTCCCAAGTTTTTCCTGCACGGCCATGTGCATATGACCTATGGCAGGCAGCATAAGCGGTATGACAGATATATGGACACCCATATCATCAATGCCTACGAGAGATGCGTCTTTGAATTCGAGGACGAAGACCCCCAGGCGCATATCCGCTGAAATGACTCTGGTGGGAACGGGCGCGTCCTGTGGGACAGCGAGAGTTTTGGCATCCGGGACAGAATGATGCGATGAAGATGCAGGAACTCGAATTCCTTGGGAGGTGGCTGACAGGTTTTCGGAAAGCCGGAGGGCACTGCTTTTAGTGCCCATTAGCGCCGATTGCTCTCTCGAATCTTAAGTGGAAGTTCCGGTCGAGGGACGTCCTGAGAGAAATTGCGCAAAAGACTAAGGCGCTTGCCCTAGGGGAGAATGCGCTGGATCAGTATTTGGCAAGAAAAATACGCTGAAAAAAGTGGTGGAATCAATGAGCCATGAGGTGTATAATTATAATATGTGCGGCACAGAGGCCGCCAGTATCCGGAGAGAGATCCAAGCCGGAAAAGCAATGTGGCAATATCAAAAAGCATGTAACTGCATGCGGAAAAGAGGGAAAAATGAACGCAGTATTGGAACAGATCAGCAAAATCGGCATCGTTCCCGTTGTAAAGATTGACAGGGCTGAAGACGCGATTCCTCTGGCAAAGGCGCTGTGTGCGGGAGGGCTCCCCTGTGCGGAGGTGACATTCCGCACCGACGCGGCGGCGGAGGCCATCCGGCTCATGACTGCCAACTTCCCTGATATGTGCGTGGGCGCGGGCACGGTGCTGAACGCGGGACAGGTGGACGCTGCGGTGGAGGCAGGCGCGAAATTCATCGTCAGCCCCGGCCTGAACCCCAGGACCGTGAGATACTGTATCGAGAAAAACGTACCCGTCACTCCCGGCACTTCCAGCCCTTCCGACATTGAGCAGGCCATTGAGCTGGGGCTGGAGGTAGTGAAGTTCTTTCCCGCAGAACAGTCCGGCGGCCTTGCGAAGATCAAGGCCATGGCAGCCCCCTATGGAAACATGAAGTTCATGCCCACCGGCGGCATCAATGCCAGGAATCTCACGTCCTATCTGGATTTCGGCAAAGTCATCGCCTGCGGCGGCTCCTGGATGGTTCCCGGGGATCTGATGAAGGAGGGCGCCTGGGACAAGATTGAGCAGCTGACCAGGGAAGCGGTTCAGACCATGCTGGGCTTTGAACTGGTGCATGTGGGCATCAATTTCCAGAACAAGGAGGATGCGGACAAGGCTGTCAGGCGTCTGGGATTCCTCTTTGGCCTGCCTGTGAAGGAGTACCCCGCCGGCAGCTTCGCCGGTACCCTTGTGGAGGTGCTGAACACCCCGGGCAGAGGTACCCACGGCCATATCGCCATCAGGACCAATTACATCGAGAGGGCGATCAACTACATGGGCACGGTGCTGGGCGTGGCATTCGAGGAGCCGATCCTGAGGGACGACGGCAAAATCAACGCCATCTATCTGAAAGAGGAAATAGGCGGCTTCGCGGTGCATCTGCTGCAGAAGTGAAAGGAGGCGGACAAGCATGCCGCGGTGTGGCAGCCGGGACGCGGAAACGGCATAGAGAGACCGCGGCGGTAATGGTGAGGTCCATGAATGATGAGAAAGGATGAAGGAAGATGGCAAAAATAATTACCATGGGGGAAATCATGCTAAGGCTGTCCACCCCCAACTTTGAGAAATTTATTCAGGCGGACGAGTTCGACATCAACTATGGCGGCGGCGAAGCCAATGTGGCGGTATCTCTGGCCAACTACGGGCATGACACGGAGTTCGTCACGGCGGTTCCCGACAATGAGATCGGCGAGTGCGCGGTGGCTTCCCTGCGGAAGTACAATGTGGGAACGAAGCATATCGCAAGGTGCGGCGAGCGGCTTGGCATCTACTATCTGGAGAGCGGCTCCTCTATGAGGCCGTCCAAGGTGGTCTATGACAGGGCGCACTCTTCCATTTCTACCGCTGCTGCTGCGGACTTCGATTTCGATGCGATCTTTGAGGGCGCTGACTGGTTCCATTTCACAGGCATCACCCCCGCTGTGTCCGACACCGCGGCCGAACTTACCGAGGAGGCGCTGAAGGCGGCCAGGAAGCACGGCGTGAAGGTGTCCGTGGATCTGAATTTCCGCAAGAAGCTGTGGTCTTCCGAGAAGGCCCAGAAGGTCATGAAGAATCTGATGCAGTATGTGGACGTGTGCATCGGGAACGAGGAGGACGCGGAACTGGTGCTTGGCTATAAGCCCGGCAAGACCAATGTCACCAGCGGCAATCTGGAGCTGGCCGGTTATCAGTCCATTTTTGAGCAGATGGTGGCTGACTACAACTTTGAATACTGCGTTTCCTCCCTGAGGGTGAGCAATTCCGCTTCCGACAACGGCTGGTCGGCATGTATCTACGCCAGGGACAGCAAGGTGTTCTATCATTCGAAAGAATACAGCATACACCCTATCATCGACCGCGTGGGCGGCGGGGATTCCTTCGCGGCCGGCGTCATCTGCGGGCTGCTGGACGGCAAGAACTTCAGGGCCGCTCTGGAATTCGCCGTGGCGGCTTCCGCGCTGAAGCACACCATTCCGGGCGACTTCAACCTGGTGTCCAGGAAAGAGGTGGAGACTCTGGCCGGGGGAGATGCCTCGGGGCGTGTGCAACGCTAAAAATATTCCACCTGTGCGGTTGGATGCTCATTCGAGCATCCGAACCACTCCCGCATTCGCAAAACTCGCGTTTGCGCGCACTTGCGTCTGCATTGCAATAGCTTGCATGCAGACAAGCCATTGGATTGCAACCGCACAGGTGAAAAATATTTCATTTTTAGGAGGATTTTTGAAATGAGTTCTTATTACAAGCATAAAAGGACAGAGAGCGCTAAGGTACCTTATTCATTCAGGTGTGAGCAGTGCACGAAGGAGAGCGGCGCGCTGCAGGCTACGATTGTGGGGACGGAGGCGACTCATAATAGTATATCCAGGTCTTTGTCCCAGAAGGAGGAGACGAAGCTGGGAGAGCAGGCTTTCCAGAATTTGAAGAATACTCTGCAGGAGGCTTATGAGAATGCGGAGGGGAAGCACATCTATAATGCGGCGTTCAAGGATATATGCCCTCATTGCGGGAAGCCTCAGTCCTGGGCGGTGGCTAATCTGAAGAATAAGCTTTTTGAGAATTCTATCATCAGCGTCCTGGTGGGGCTGATATTCAGCGTGGGGTGTTATTTTTATATAAAGAACGAACCTGGCCGGTTCGATCCGTCCTGGCAGATGGGGGCGCCTATGGCGATCATGGGGATAGCTGTGGTCATTGCGCTGGGGTTCCTGGTGTTCAATGCGGCCAAGATGAGCTCTAAGCAGAAGATGACGGCGGACGTGATGCAGAAGAATCTGCCGGACATCGACTGGTCGGCTGTGGAAGGCATGATCGATATGAGTAAGGTCTGAGGTTCGGAAGAATAGAGTTGTTTTGAGAGACCGCCGGAATGACAGGTTCCGGCGGCTTTTTGACAGGGCGGATTTTACAAGTCGGATACATTTTTTGGGTATACTGAAAAATGGCAGGAGGTGGTTTTGTGACGGATATTCTCGTGGTGGAGGACGATGAAGCGATTTCCAATCTGATCAGCATGAATCTGAGCGCGGAGGGGTACCGCTGCGTATGCGCCTATGACGGCATGCAGGGGGCGGATTATATTGAGCGGAGGGCTTTCGACCTGGTCCTGTTGGACATCATGCTCCCTGAAGTGGACGGCTATGAGCTTTTGGAATATATCAAGCCCACCGGCACGCCTGTGATTTTCCTGACGGCCAAGGGGAGCATAAACGACAAGGTGCGGGGGCTGAAAGCGGGGGCGGACGATTATCTGGTGAAGCCGTTCCAGGTGGGGGAGCTGTTGGCCAGGGTGGAAGCAGTGCTGCGGAGGCTGGGAAAGGGGGACAGGCAGCTGGAATTCGGGGACGTGTCCGTCCAGCTGAGCTCCAGGCAGGTGTTGAAGGCCGGGCAGCCGGTGGTGCTGACGATGAAGGAGTTCGATCTGCTGGTGGAGCTGATGCAGAACCGCAACATTGCGCTTTTCAGAGAACAATTGTACGAAAAAGTGTGGAAGGAGCCCTTTACCGGAGCCACCAGGACGCTGGACAGCCATATCCAGAGGCTGCGGAAGAAGCTGGGCTGGGAGGATAAGATCCGGACGGTATTCCGTATAGGGTACCGGCTGGAGGGGAACGGTTAGATACGGGCAGGGAGTTCGGCATATGCGGTTGTTTACGAAGATTTTCCTGTGCGGGACATTGGTGTTCGGCCTGGCATTTTCGATATCGGGGTATTTTTTGCTCCGTTATTCTATGGAAAGCAGCATGGCGAGGGAAGGGGATTTCGCCATGAAACAATATCAGTATGACAAGTTCACCGTCCAGTCGGCCCTGCTGACATATTTGGATGTCCAGATGAGTATGGTGGTGACGGAGGATGATTTCTCCGTACAGGAAAAATCGTTCTTAATATGGCAGTGGGCGGAAGACAGCTTCGGGAAAGAGGGCGCGGCAAACGGGCAGGGGGAGAGCGGCTTCCTGGAGCAGAATCCTGGGCTTTTGGAGCCAGCGGGGGCGCTGTTTGATTTCCTTGCAAAAGAGATCAGCCTTCCGGTGGCTTTTTATGCTGAGGATAAGACACTGCTGTGCTCGGAGATAGAGGGGATGGATTCTTCTTTCCTGGACAGTCTGGCGGAGGACGCCCATGTGTACCGGTTCCGGAAGGATCCTGAGGGCAGCAGCGTCCTGGTGGGCGGCATGGTGGAATGCAGCGGATGGGATATGCTGGAGGACAGCGCGGAGGACGGTCTCCGTTGGATTTATTTCGTGACCCAGTGGGACATCAGCAAGACCGTGGGGCAGCAGGAGACCCTGCGGCAGTACTTCCTGCGGTGCTATCTGTTTGCCATGGTGATCGGCATGGCTTTGCTGGGGATGTTTTCGGTCCTTTTGACCGGGCCCCTGAAGCGGATGTCGGAGGCGGCGGACCGGATGGCCAGGGGAGATTACGAGGAGCGCCTGGCTATCAGGGGAAGGGATGAAATCGGCGAGCTGGCGGTGAGCTTCAACCGGATGGCCGAGGCCGTGGAGGAGAAGGTGGAAGCCCTGTCCCGGGCGGCCCGGGAAAAGGAGGATTTCGTGGGGAACTTCGCCCATGAGATGAAGACGCCGCTGACTTCCATCATCGGATATGCGGATATGATATACCAGAGGGAGCTTCCCAGGGAGACGGTGCGGGACGCGTCCTGGTATATCTGGAACGAGGGGATGCGCCTGGAGGCATTGTCGCTGAAGCTGATGGATCTGACCGTGCTGGGGCGGCAGAGCTTCCCTCTGCAGGAGATGGCGGCGGACGAACTGCTGCAGGATGTGGCGGAGGGCATGAGGCCGATTTTCCTGGAGAGGCAGGTGGCGCTGCGGCTGGAGGCGGAGCCGGCCTATATCAAGGTGGATTACGATCTGTTGAAGACATTGCTGATCAACCTCATGGACAACTCCATGAAAGCCGGCTGCGGCCGGATCGCGTTGCTGGGAGAGGTGACGGAGGAAGGGTACCGGATCAGTGTGGAGGACGATGGCTGCGGCATGGAGGAGGAAGAGTTGTCCAGGATCACGGAGGCTTTCTACATGGTGGACAAAGCCCGTTCCAGGCAGCAGCACGGCGCAGGCCTGGGCCTGGCTTTGGCGGAACGGATTGCCAGGGTGCACGGCTGTGAGCTTATGTTCCGGAGCAGAAAAGGAGAGGGAACCAGGGTGAGCTTTTGCCTGGACTGTGAGAAAGGCGGGACAGAGGATGAAGAGGACGAAGACTGAAAAGAGGAGCCGTTTGGCGGATTTGCTCGGTATCCTGGCAGCCATTGCCATCGCCTTCGGCGGCCTGGCATTGGTGGAGGTGCGGCTGGCGGCAGAGGAGGACAGGATTTTGGACGCGGGCGGCGAGATGAGGATTATTCAGGTTCAGACCCAGAAGATGGAGGCCCAGGACGTGGACGAAGCCGCGGTGCGGCAGGCGGAATTGACGCAGGAGGAACTGGCGCAGGCGGTGGAATGTCTGAAAAGAGGAGGGGACAGACATCTGCATGAGCCCCAGGCAGGCCAATTGTCCATGGCGCAGGCCGTGGACTGCGGAAAGGGCTGGATGGAGGAGTTCCTGCTGCCGCGGCTGGGCTTGGAGCCGGATGAGGGGGGAGAGGCCAGGGAGTACAAGGTGGGCTGTTTCCTCTGGGCCAGGGAGGAGGACGCCGGGGAGGAGTCCGGGGAAGCGCCCTGGCTCAGCTATTGGGCTGTGGAGCTCAACGCCGCGGGCATAGACGGGATGCTGATTCTGAACGCGGCCACCGGACAGGTGATGAGCGCGGCGGTCACCGTCAGCCATCCGATAGAATATCAGGACCGTGACAGGATAGACACGCTTTTGGATGATTACGCGGATTCATTCGGAATCGTATCCAGCTATTCCACGGTGGGGAGATATGACCTGGGCAAAAAATCCTTCCGCAAGAGCCTCGGAAACGGAGAGATGTCCGCGGTCATTGACATCAGCAGCGTCGTGATGACGTCTGCGGATAACGCAGCCGGGGATATGGACACTCCGGATAGCAGGGCGATATATGAGTATGAGTATGTCTATATCTACCTCCAACTGACAATGACAGCTGACATAGCAGGTTCAGAGGAAGCAAGATAGATATCAGAGCTTTCTGACGGGCTTCATCGGGAGTTCCGTCAGGGAGCTCGTTCTGTTTGTGAAACTTGTGTGAACAGAGGGTATGTGACAACTTAGGCACATCTATGACGCAACTTTGTCACATCTGATTGCTATGATAACCGGGAACTGAGCTGCGGATAGACCATGGGCCCGAAGCGCGCGCTGAGTGGGAATATGTGGGATATGGGAGTCCGCAGGGCAGGCGTAAACGCATTGTGGAAGAATAAAAAGATTACGCGCTCGTAATCCGATAGCCCCGAAGGAGTTGTCCTCGAACGACTGAGAAACAGTTCCTGAGGCATGGTGGACGGATAGCGAAACCGGAACAGGAGGTAACGGAGAAATGGACAGGAAAAATGGCAGAAGATGGCTTGCGGCCCTGCTGACGGCGGCGGTTCTTGCCGGTGCCCTCAGCGGCTGCGGCAAAGGGGAATCCGCGGGAGACAGCAGAGCAGAAGGCAACGGCGGAACCGGCGGGAACGAAGGAACCGGCGGAAACGGCGGAAGCCAGGCAGAGCAGAGCAAGGGAAGATACGTGGAGAACCAGGAGCCCTTGCCCGCGGAACTGGATGGTTGGGATATCATACAGATGTATACGGCGGAAGACAAACTTCGCTTTCTGGCATCGAAGCAGGAAAACGGGAAGACGGTCTTGAGCGAATGGGAAAAGCAGGGGGATAGCTATGCGGAGGTGACGCCGGGCTGGTTTGCCTCGATAGAGCTTCCGGCCGAGGAATGGATGGAGATCGGGCTGGCCCGGTCGGGAGGCGGAGAGTATCTGTACACCGGTTATACGGAGGAAGATGCGTTCAAGACCCATCTGTGGAAAGGCGAAGGGGATACCGTCCGGGAAATCACGCCCGGAGAGTGGAACGTACAGAATGAGGAGACGGGCAGTTACGAGATGGTGACAGGGATGGCAGCGCTGGACAATGGCACCCTGATGACCCTTTCCTACACCGGCGTGGCCCTTTTGTCCGGAGAGGACGGCAGCATCCTGGAGCATGAACAGATGACCGCATTTTATGAGGGCGGTATCGTGACGGACGGCACCAATGCCTATCTGTGTTCCTCAGAGGGAAGCGGCGGCCAGATAGAAGTGCGCAAAGACGGCAGAAAGGATGGAGCGGCGATGATTCCCTATCCGACCGGAGAGGGCGGCGAGGGAGCGGATGCCATGTTCGCCGTCGGAGGCACCGGCAGCCTGGCGCTCAGCGCCCTGAAGGACGGCACCCTGATCGGCGCCTGTGAAAGCGGCATTTTCAGGCTGGCCGGAGGGAATCCGGAAGGACAGTGGGAGCAGCTGGCATCGGGCATAGAGACGGACTTCGGGATGTCGGAATATTATTGCACGGATTTCGCCGCGCTGGAGGACGGGAGCATCTACGCGCTGTTCCTGGCGGACGGGGAGAAGAAGCTGAACCGATATGAATACGACCCTGAGGCGGTTTCGGAAGTCAAAGAGGTTCTGCGGCTGTACACGGTCTATGAGAACACTTTGCTGAAGCAGGCGGCCACCCTGTACCACAAGGCCCATCCGGAGGTGCTGATAGACATACAGTATGTATATCCCATGTATCATTATGAGATACCGGACTACGAGGCGGTCTACCAGGAGCTGAATACCAGGCTGATGGGGAGCGACGCGCCGGATATCGTGGTCATGGACCATCTGAACATGGACTCTTATTCCGATAAGGGGCTGCTGGCAGATCTGGACGATGTGGTGAAGCCTCTGGAGGAGTCCGGGGAGGTGCTGGCCAATATTACGGGCGTTTATGTGCGGGAAGACGGCAAGAGATATGTGGTGCCGCTGCAGTTCGGGTTCAACATGGCCATGGGGCGCGACATCGCTCCGGAGAACATGAGCTCTATCCAGGCGCTTTCGGAATTCCTGGCCCAGGCGGACTACAACTATCTGCAGCCCCAGACCGTGGCGGAGCTGGTGGACACATTTTACCCTTATTTCTGTGACGAAATCGTAAGCGGCAAGCAGCTGGACAGGGAGGCCATGGGGAGATATCTGGAGTATCTCAAGACCATAGGCGACAGCTGCGGCATCATCGCCTCCCGGTCCGAGGAGGATGTGCTATCGGGCATGTGGAATCTTGCCGCGGAGACGAAGCTGGCCTTCCAGGAAGTGGGAGGGTTCGATGACTGCATGTTCCCCATGTCCATGGTGGAATATATCAAGGGCGATTGCGCTGCCTTCGAAAACCGCTTTCTTCCTTCCATGCAGATGGGAATCTGCTCCAAGAGCCAGTATATAGATACGGCCAAGGATTTCCTGCAGTTCGCCCTGTCCCAGCAGGTGCAGGACACGGACAGCAATGGCTTTCCTGTGAACAGCGCGTCCCTGGAGAAGCTGGCGGTCAAGGATCGTTCCGACTATTCGGCTGTAGTCAGCACCGGGACGGATATCGGAGACGGTATGATGTTCGAGAGCAAGCCCTATTCCCAGGAGACGGCACAGAAGCTGTGCGCTATGTGCAAGGCGTTGGACCGGCCCGTGAAAGAGGATGCCAAGATTCGCGAAGTGCTGATCGAATGCCTGGGGCCCTACCTGGAGGGAAGCCGGTCCAGGGAAGATACGGTCCAGAAGATAGAAGGCGGGCTGAAGATGTATCTGGCGGAATGAGGCCGCCGGCAAAGATTTGTGAAAAAAGAAAATAAAAGCTTTATATCTATGCCGAAATAGTATATACTGATAGGACAAAGGCGAAAGAAAAGTCGATTCGGCCATACATGAAAGGAGAAGAAAGGAATTATGTACGATTTTTCGATTGGTGTGATGCTGGAGTCCTTCAGGCAGCCCGTTCCTGTAGCGCTTCGGAAAGCGCGAGAGATAGGCGCGAAAGGCATACAGATGTACGCAGTCAGCGGCGACCTGGCCCCGGAGAACCTGGTGGGGGAGAAGCGGAAGGAATTCCTGGACATGGTGAAATCCGAAGGGCTGGTGATTTCCGCGCTCTGCGGCGACCTGGGAAAGGGGTTCCACAATCCCGAGCTGAATCCCGGGCTGATCGAGCGGTCCATGCGGATTCTGGATCTGGCCAAGGAGCTGGGGACGGACATCGTGACCACCCATATCGGCGTGGTCCCCGCAGACCCCGGCCATGACAGGTACAAGGTCATGCAGGAGGCATGCTTCAGGCTGGCCGAGTACGCGGATTCCCTGGATGCCCATTTTGCCATCGAGACAGGGCCGGAGGAGTCGGCGACATTGAAACAGTTCCTGGACGGCCTCCATTCTACAGGGGTGGCGGTGAACATGGATCCTGCCAATCTGGTGATGGTCACCGGCGATGACCCGGTGCAGGCGGTACACAATCTGAAGGACTATATCGTGCACACCCATGCCAAGGACGGTGTGCGCAACTATTACCGCGCCCCGGAGGAGGTCTATGGTCTTGTGGAGTCCGAGATGCTGGCCAGCCCTTCCTTTACGGAAGTCCCCTTGGGCAAGGGCGGCGTGGATTTCAGGAACTACCTGAAAGCGCTGGACGAGATAGGGTACCGCGGATTCCTGACCATTGAGCGCGAAGTGGGCGACGATCCGGAGGGAGATATCCGCCTTGCCGTAGATTTCCTCAATGGACTGATCAGATAGGGATTGTGCATACGGCGGCGGATCTGGAGAAAGGAACTGAAATACGAGGAGGACAAGGACATGAAATTTGCTGTCAGCTCATATAGTTTTGGACAGTATACGGGAAGCGGCAGGCTGACCACTTTCGGCTGCATCGAGAAAGCGAAGGAGATGGGTTTCGACGCCATCGAGTTCGTGGAGTTCAATGGCCCCAACGGGGAGACGCCCCTGGAATATGCCGGCAAGCTCCGGGCGGAGGCGGACAGGGTCGGAATCGAGATATCGAATTTTGCCGTGGGGGCGGATTTCCTCAACGGCAGCGACGGGGATCTGGAGGCAGAGGTGAACCGGGTGAAGGGCCTGGTGGACATCGCCGCAGCCTTAGGCTGCCCTACCATGCGCCATGACGTCACCGGAGGACCGGCCAACCGTACATACCAGGGCTATGACAACTGCGTGGGACGCCTGGCGGACGGCTGCCGGGCCGTGACAGAGTACGCCGCGCAGAAGGGCGTCAAGACCATGACGGAGAACCACGGCTTCTTTTCCCAGGACAGCCTGCGGGTGGAGAAGCTGATCAATACCGTGGCCCACGACAACTTCGGTCAGCTGGTGGACCTGGGCAATTTCCTCTGCGCGGACGACGACCCGGTGACGGCTGTGGGCAGGTGCGCCCCTTACGCGTTCTATGTCCATGCCAAGGACTTCATCGTGAAGAGCGGCCAGGAGGCCAATCCCGGCGCAGGCTTCTTCCAGTCCAGAGGCGGCAATTTCCTGCGGGGCACAATCGTGGGACACGGCGACGTGCCGGTGGTGCAGTGCCTGCGCGCTTTGAAGGGCGCGGGATATGACGGATATGTGTCTATCGAGTTCGAGGGCATGGAAGACTGCATCCAGGGCATCTCCATCGGCCTTGCGAACCTGAAGAGGTATGTGGCGGAAGTGTACGGATGTTAAGCGTCCGATTTCCGGGAGCCTGTGCCGGGAGGCGGGCTGAGGGGAATCGGGCCGGTGAGAGAGGCAGTTTGAGAAGGCCCTGCTTTTGCAGACAGGGAAGAAATCCGCAGGACATCAATGTGTGCTGCGGATTTCACGTCTCCGGCAGTGCGCCGGGGCGGGAAATGAGGCCTGAACTGGGGGACGGCAGGGGGAAAGTGCCGGTTCGCGCATGTCCCTGCGGCGGATTGGCGTGGCGAGATGACTGGGAACGGATTTTCAGGGGATAGAAAGGAGAGGGACGGAAGATGGGGAAGTATATTCTGGAAGCATGTGTGGATTCCGCGGAATCGGCGGCGGCGGCCGTGAGAGGAGGGGCTGACCGTCTGGAACTGTGCGCAAATCTGATCATCGGGGGGACCACCCCGGAGCAGGCGCTGTACGAGAAGGTCAGGGAACTGACAGAGACCAGGATCCATGTGCTGATTCGGCCAAGGTATGGCGATTTTCTGTATACGGAACATGAGTTCGAAATCATTGCCCGCAGTGTGGAGCTGTACCGGGATCTGGGGGCGGACGGCGTGGTAGTGGGCTGTCTGCTGGCGGACGGAGCCTTGGACAGGGAGCGGATGGCAAGGCTCCGGGAACTGGCCGGTCCCATGCATATGACCCTCCACAGGGCCTTCGACATGTGCCGGGATCCCTATGAGGCCCTGGAGCAGTCGAAAGCCCTGGGAATCCAGACCATCCTGACCTCGGGGCAGCGGGAGAACTGCATGGAGGGCAGAGAGCTGATCGCCGGTCTGGTACAGGCGGGAGGCCCGGTGGACATCATGGCGGGAGCCGGAGTGGACAGCGGCGTCATCCGGGAGATGATACCCGCCACAAAAGCGTCCAGCTACCATATGTCCGGGAAGACTGTGCTGGACAGCGCCATGGCCTATCGGAAGCAGGGCGTGTCCATGGGCGTCCCAGGGCTGGGAGAGTACGAAATCTTCCGCACGATGGAGGAGAAGATAAGGGCTGCCAGGGACGTGCTGCGGGACATGGCAGGCCCGGAAGAGGCTCTGTGAGTGTGAGGGGCGGCCCGGTCAGTCCGGGGAAGGGAAGCCTTTCACGGCCTCCGGGATATCGGTTCCGGCGCCAATCTTTGCCAGCATCTGCCACCAGGCGGTGCGCGCCTGGGGCCAGTTGGGGGTGATCTGGTAATAGCTGTCCATGTAGGACATGAAGATGCTGTATTCCGACATAAAGATATCGTTTTCATAGATATCCTCAATTTCCCGCACAGGCCAGTAGGACGAGGCGCGCACGGCCCTTGTGTAGACCGTGTCGTTTTCCGAGATATAGCGGATGAAGGTCTTGGCCGCCTCTATCCGCTCCTCAGCGCCGGTGTCAAAAATACCGAATCCCCAGATGCCGCCCTGAAGCTTTGGGGCGGCTTCGCTGGTGGGAAACGCCATGGGGAAGATTTCGAAGTCCAGGGTGGGGTTGTTGATGGTCTGCTGGATCTCTATGGAGCTATTCCAGCAGAAGCACATGGCGCTTTCTTTTTTACAGAAAAGGTCGATCGCCTCCACTGAGGAGAGGGAGGGTGCGAAGGTGATTCCCTCCATGCCATAGAGGAGCTCCAGCGCCTTTTGGTTCTCTTTGCTGTCGATGGTATAGTGTGTGTGCGCCTCGTCGGTGAAGGTACCGCCGTAGAGATTGTTCACCAGGGCGCGGGTCCCCTGATCGCCGCTTTGGTTCTTGCAGTAGATGATGCCGACGTTTTCCTGGCCGTAGGCGGTCAGCGCCCGGACAGCCTGGATGAACCCCTCCGTGGTCCAGGTATGGGTCTCCTCATCGATGTAGGAGAGGGCTCCGGCCTCCCGGAACATATCATAATTGATGGCCATGCAGTGGGCGGACATGCAGATCGGGAATTCATAGTATGCGCCGTCCTTGTACCGGCAGGCTGCCCTGATATTTTCATAGATCTCCCCGGCGGTATCGGATTCCCACAGGTCGGACAGATCCACCATCCAGCCCTTTTCGCCCCAATTTGCCACAATACGCTCCGGGCCTTCCAGAACCAGGTCAGGAGCGCGGTTCTCCAGGACGGCCTGGCTGATCCGTTCATCCCCGTTGTCGTAGGTCAGATATTCCACAGAAATGTGGATGTCCGGATATTCCTTATGGAAGCTGTACAGGATGTTGGACACTGCGGTGGGGTTGCCCCAGTTGCCTACCGGGAAAGTCCATAAAGTCAGTTCTACGTCTTCTTTGCCGTCGCCGCCCTCATCGGGCTCCATGATCTGCGGCGCGCCGCAGGAGCACAGGGCAGAGACAGACAGCAGTAGGCATAGGAAAGCAGTGGTTTTTTTTATATCAGAAAGTCTCATATCAGAAAGCTGCCTTTCTCTGGATTTGCGAATCTTCTAGCGGAGATACTGCCGCAGCAGAGAGAGAATCTTCTCCGCGTCAATGGGTTTTGACGTATGGGCGTTCATGCCGTGGTCAAGGCATTTTTGGATATCGTCTTCAAAGGCGTCGGCGCTGACGGCGATGATGGGGATGGTACGGGCGTCCTCCCGCTTCGACCTGCGGATAGCGGAGGCTGCTTCGAACCCTGTCATGACAGGCATGCGGAGGTCCATCAATATGGCATCATACCCTGCCGGCGGGGACTGTTCGAATTTTTCCACGCAGATCTGTCCGTTCTCCGCCCACTCCATCACCAGTCCGAACTCGCTCAGGATCGCATTGGCGATTTCCCAGTTCAGCTCATTGTCCTCCGCCATAAGGATGCGTTTGCCGGTCAGGTCAGGCGCGGCCTCTTCTTCCCGATCCTGGGGAAGGGCCGGTGCCTCCAGGAACGGGCGCAGGCCCTCATATAGGTTGGAGCGGAACAGGGGCTTTGAGATGAAGCCCCGGACGGCGGCAGTTTCCTCGCTTTTCTCCGATTCGTCCCACTCGCCTTCCGTGAGGAGAAGAATGGGCAGTTCCTGGCCGAAGCGCCCGGACAGCTCTTTGGCGATGGCGTTCCCATTCTGCCCCTCCATGTCCCAATCCAGCAGGATCAAATGATAGCGGTCCTCCCGGCCGCGGTGCTCCTCTATCATCCGGAAAGCCTGCTCCGGCTCAGAGGCGGCCTCCGCCTGCAGTCCGATGGATTCCAGGGAGGTGACGGCCAGGCTGGAAGCAATCGCGTCATCATCTATGACCAGCAGATTCCGGCGGGGCAGATCGGGCAGAACCTTCTGCGGCAGGATTTTTTCCATGTCCAGGGTGATGTGGAAATGGCTGCCTTTTCCCTGTCTGCTCTTCACGGTGACGGTGCCGCCCATGGCGTCTATGATGTGCTTGGTGATGGTCAGCCCCATTCCGGCGCCGGCCTCCTTGTCCACGCGGGCATTGTCCTCCCTGGCAAACGCGTCGAAGATCCTGGCCTGGAATTCCTCAGCCATGCCGATGCCGTTGTCCCTGACATGCAGATGGGAGCGGACGTAGAGCTTTCCCAGGGGCGAGGGCTCCTCATATAAGTCGACTTCGATGGTGCCTCCCTCGGGCGTGAACTTTACGGCATTGCCCACCGTGTTCAGGAGAATCTGGCTCAGGCGCACCCGGTCGGAATAGACATTCTCAAAGCAGATGTCATGGGCATAGGCATAAAAGTGCTGCTTCTTCTCCTGGATCTGGGGCTGGATGATCGTGGTGATATTCTGCATGATATCGCGGAGGCAGATGGGATTTCTGTTCAAGACCAGGTTTTTGTTCTCGATTTTGGACAGATCCAGCATATCGTTGATCAGCCCCGACAGATGCCGGCCGGACACATGTATCTTTTTCAGGCAGGAGCGCAGCCGGGCAGGATTGTCCAGATTGCTCATGGCGACAGAGGCCATCCCCATGATGCCGTTCATGGGGGTGCGGATGTCATGACTCATGTTGGAGAGGAATTCGTTTTTGGCCTTGTTGGAGCGCTCTGCGGACAGCATGGCCTCTTCGGCGATCCGCCTGGCCTCGTCCAGGGCCTGCATCTGCTTTTTGGTCAGATGGTAGTATCTCCAGAAGATCAGGAAAAAGGCCAGAAGCAGGGCGCAGATGATCAGGCAGCAGCCGCCGATGGAGATATACGTCCATTTGTTCCGGAGAAGATTGACCGTCTCGTCCAGGGTGCTGTGGGAAATCTTGAAAAGCAGATTCCACTCCGAATTGGGGAGGCGGGTGCAGTAGATGTTCCAGTGTTCGTCCGAAATCATGATCTCGCTGGTATAATTTTCGCCGTTTGTCAGGGCGGTACGCAGTTCCGAGGCATACTGTGCCGGAGTCTTGCCGTTGTATGGCTGATAGAGCCGTTCCACCAGGTCGAAATAATTCTGTTCCTCTATGCTGCCGTTGCGCAGGACATAGCTGCCGTCGCCGCGGATGATGGAGTACTCTATGAGGTCGCTCTGGATGTTGCTCTCCAGGATATCGCCCAGATAGCTGACAGGGAGCCCGGCCACCAGGGCCACGCTGGCGCTGCCGTCGCTCATGGCATAATGGGCGGGCACGCCAATCAACACCACGGGGGTCCCTTTGGCGTCCTTACCGGCGGAGACGTTATATTTTCCCCCCTGGACAGAGCTGTGCAGGGCTTCCGGGACATCCGCCGTCACCTGGGAGCCGTAGAGCATGTGGAAACTGCCGTCGTCGGTGTAGAACGCCAGATATTCGAATCCGATGGAGCGGGCGTTGTAGGTCAGCCCGATCCGCATGGACGTCTCGTTCGAATAGCGTCCGGGCGGAACCGAATTGACGATGGATTCCACCTGGGACAGGCGCAGCTCCATGGTAGTCCCGAAATGGGAGGCGACCTGCTGGCTGATTCCGGACATGTAGAAGACACCCAGCTGACGGAGGGCGTTTTCACCCAGATAATTTATGTAGGCGGCCTGGCCGACAAATATGAGTATGCAGAACAGCGATATCAGAGCAAGGCTGATGCTCAGAAACCGCGAAGTTCGTTTCCCCATGATAGTATTCTCCTCAATGCTTTCCCTCAATGTTGCCTGTCTTCCTTTGGGCAGAGGGTAGTCGTATCTTTTATTATAATGTATCTGGCCTGTTCTTTCAAGGAAAGCGGAAGATTTTCTTCATCTTTTTCAAGGGCGGGTTACCATTCACAGTCTAAATAATTTTTTGCAACACAATGTGATAGGCGGAGAGGGAATGAATCTGGGGGAGTGGAAGTCGGCCATGGATCTGCAGCCCCTTTTGATGATTCAGGTGAAGCCGGTGGACGAGCAGAAGGAGCTGGAGCTGGCCGCGGCTCTGACAGAGCTTTCCGAGGAAGACCCCCTGCTCCATTACGAAAGGAACCCGATGACGGAACAGATGTATCTGCGGGTGATGGGAAAGGTGCAGATTGAGATTCTGGAAGAACTTCTACAGACCAGGTTCGGACTGGAAATCACCTGTTCCAACCCTTCCGTGGTGTATAAGGAGATGCCCGGGCACATGGCGGTGGGAAAAGAGGTCTATACCATGCCGAAGCCTTGCTGGGCGGTGGTGGAGCTGCAGATTGAGCCTTTGCCGCCGGGGAGCGGAATCGTGTTCTCCTCCGCCATCAAGGAGAAATTATTGCCATACCGTTATCAAAATCACGTAAAAACGAGTGTGGAGGATACGTTCCGACAGGGGATCTACGGCTGGGAGGTGACGGACGCTAAGGTGACGCTGACGGACGGGGAGCACCATCATGTGCACACCCACCCGCTGGACTTTTTCGTGGCCACCCCTGTGGCGGCGCTGCGGGCCCTGAAGGAAAGCGATGCGGTCAGGGATTTTCAGCCTGGAAGCGGTAGTCCCCCTTCGGGATGCCATGGATTATCCTGTGACATTCCGTTCTCTGACATCAGGGAAGGGGAGCTATGTGATGGAGTTTGATTCCTATCGTCCCTGCGAGGAGGGATTTCTTGAGACGCTGCCCAGAAGGGGAGTGGATCCCCTTGACCGGGCAAAGTGGATTCTTTCGTGCAGGAGCGCCTATTGAGAGAAAGAACCGTCTGACGGATTCTCTGTGGCGGAAAGGAACCGGATGTTCTTTCCGCCGGGCAATTGCGAATTTTCTATTTTGTGAGATAGCAGTCGGTGAGGAGGAGCCCAGGGGAGTAACAGCCTTTGTTGTCCAGATGGAATGTGATGAAATCGGCGCCGCTTAAGTCGATGTCGAAGGGCGTGGAGGCGGTGGAGCGGCTCATGTCGACTTTTAGGACAGGGGCATCCACGGCATCGTCCAGGTAGATGGAGAGTTCAAAGGTTTCACCGGATCTGGTGTCATTCTCCGGGCAGGAATAGTTGCCTACAATCCTTTCGTAGTCCCTGACATAGAAGCGGGCATAAATGGGGTGGTTCCATCCCAGAATGGAGACTGCTTCCTCGAAGGACTCTCCCAGGGAATTGACAATGTCTTCTTTGACTTCTGCCCCGTCGCCTTCTACGATATTCAGCGAAGTGAGCTTGATGCCTTCGCCTGAGTAGATGGGGGCGGCTGTGTCGTCTATGTCTGTGTTGCCAGTGGCAGCTTTGTCTGTGGAATCGGAAGCATCGGGTTCTCCAACATGTTCGGACTGGGTCAGGGAAGCACCGCTGTCATCCTTTGGAGCGAATACGGTCTTGCCGAATAACAATGCCCCGGCGATTACGACTACAGTCGCGACTACAGCCAGAGCCCAGATGGGTAGCTTCTTTTTGTCCGGTTTGCGCACAGGCATTAAAGGTTCCGGGACAGCGCGGGAACCCTTTTCCGGCACGGCGCTGTTATCCTGGGTGCAAAAGCCGGCGGAACCTGGAAAGGCTCCGGAATTCCCGAAGGCAGTGTCAGGTCTGACAGGGCTGGGATTTTCCGGGGCGGCACTGGAACTGCCCATGACGGGCTTCGGAATTTCCGGAGCAGGGGTGGAGCTTTCTGTAATAGGCGCAGAAATAGGCGCGGGATTCCCTGCGGAAGCGCCGGTTTTCTGTTCCGTTTTCGCCTGATCCAGGGCAAGGAGTGCCTCTTTCAGTTCTTCTGCGTTTTTATAGCGGTTGTCCGGGTTGTATTCGCACAGTTTCAGCACGATTTTGGCAAAAGCGGGAGAGCAGTTGTCGGGTGCGGGGACAGGTTCTCTGGATATGACCCGTTTTACATAGGCGTCCTGGGTGTCTTCTGCTGACTGAATCTTGGGATAAGCAGGGCAAAAAGGCATCCGTCTGTGGTTGAGGAGCTGGTAGAGCAACAGTCCCAGTGAGTACAGATCTACCCGATGGTCATACTTGCCAAGGGCTACCTCCGGTGCGATATACAGTTCCGTGCCTTTATAGCTTAAGTTACTCAGGTGTCCGCTTAAAGATTTGGCCACGCCGAAATCACCCAGGTAGAATTCACCGTTGTCCGATATGAATACATTCTGGGGTTTGATGTCCCTGTGGACTATATTTTTCTTCCGGCACAGAATCAGCGCGTCGCAGATGTCCAGACCTACTTTTTTTGCAAGCTCTTCCGCTTCTGCCTGGGAGTCTTCCGTATGCTCTTTCATCACATTGGCCAGGCTGGTCAGGACATCCATACGTATCAGGATATAGAAACCTTCCAGATTGTCCTTCTCGATTACCGCATAGTCATTGATGTGGACAATGTGAGGGCTTTTCAGGCGATACATGATTTCAATTTCATCAATAGCTTCTTTTTTCCTTCTCTGATAATAAGAGTCCGGCGTGGTGCCTTCTTCTTCCGCCAGAGATTCTATGTCATCGAAGGTCATATCGATAATCTTAAGCGCCTCTCTGGTGGTAAAGTTGGTAGCGGCGTCTGTCTTTACACATTCATATACGGAACCGTAGGCTCCTTTTCCCAGCCGTTTCTCCAAATGGATTCCCGGCCAGGTAGATGCTACTAACTGTTCTGCTTTGGTTCTCTCATTGTTCATCACTGTTACCTCTTGTATATAGAATTACCGTAATATTGTCTTTGGAGCCATTCTCAGCGGCTTTGTCCACCAGTTCCAGGACCTTCTGTTCCAAAGGGGCGGGGGTTCCCAGGATTTCCAGTGTCTCAGCTTCTGAGACCACTTCGCTGAAGCCGTCCGTGCACAGAAGTATCACATCTTCCGGTGCGTAATCCTCCTCGCGGATGTAGGGAGCTATGCTGGATTCTTCCTGAGCCATGCCGATATATTGGTACAATTCCCCTTTTTTCAGGCCCCTGGAGACATAGCGATGATCCTTGGATATCAGTTCCATCTGATTGGCATGGATGCGGTAGATTCTGCTGTCGCCCACGTTGACTATGTGCAACCGTTTCCTGGTAAGGACTGCCACAGCCATGGTGGTGCCAGCGTCCTCCAGGCCCTCCCGGGATTCATATTCTTCGGCCTCTTTTGCCATCTGTTCGGTGAGAGTGCGCAGCTGCTGGCTGTAGCTGTCCAGCTCATAGTGCAGCAGGTTCTGGCAGAAAGAGGCAGTCTTCCTGGCCGCCAGCAGGGACATGTCCTGTCCGTTCTCCCCGCCGCCTAACCCATCGTAGACCCCCAGAATCAACGGAAGCTGCGCCGTGTCCCCCAACAGCACATCGTCTCCCATATGCTCTTCCAGTTCACTGCAATAGAAAGCGTCCTCCTGCTCACCCCGTCCCCCTTTCACAGAGCAGATGGCGTAGGAGGGCTTCCGGGCGGAAGCTTCCAGGAATGCCTGCAGAACCTGAGAAATGGCCGGGCGGCTGCCAGGGTCTGTGGCAGTCATCTGCTCTATGAGCCTGCGCTTGTCTTTGGGAATCCGCTCGTCCGAGGTTTCCGCCAGGAGCACATTGCCGGTGTAGAGATACAGGAAGAGCTTGCCCAGGGAATAGATATCGGCCTTCATCAGGTTCTCGTCGTTCTCCCGGGTCAGGACTTCCGGTGCCACGAAGCATTGCTTCAGCTTATCCTTTCCCAGTTTCTTCACCTTGTCGAACATGGTGTATTCCGCATCGGAGGAAAGGTCTTTCACGGTCTCGAAGCTGACGATGAAAGGCTTGATGCCGTAAGCATTCTTGCACAGGTAGAAAGATTCCGGATTCAGCCCTCTGTGGGGCAGCGGCGGCGTCATGCTGTGAAGGGAAGCCACGCCTTTCAGCATTCCCAGGGCCAGCTCGTCCTTTTCGGCGGCTGTGAGGGTCTGCAGAAGGCTGTCCGTCAGGGCAATGGGCCTGTCAGGGAAAGAGAACACCTGGCAGCGGTACTGATCCTCCCCCACGGTCTCCTGCATCAGGAGGATATTGTTGGGGGAATCGACAGAACGTTTCCAGAGACTCTTTAAAGCGTCAAGTTCCCGCCTCTGGGCGCGGCTCATCTGGCCGGCGGCCTTTTTCAGAAGGAAATATTCCACGGTTCCGTTGATTTCGGTTACATAGATGTTGTCCAGGAAGCCCAGTTTTTTGTACAGGGACTTCTGGATCGGGAAATAGTCTCCGATGGGGCACAGGTGGGGCTGATAGGTGTGGGGGACGTCATATAGCAGCGACGCCAAATCGTGGAAGAAGCGCAGCATCGCCTCGCAGGACTCCCCGGTGGTATGGCCTGCGGCATGGGAGCCTTCGCTGAAGTACCCGTACATGTCGTAGACCATGTTGATCAGGGTAAAATAGCGGCGGGGAACCTTGCCCTCTTCATATTTTTCCCGTAGGAAGGCGGGGCCTTTGCTTACAAACTCCCTGTAGTCATTTACCAGGTCCTCGGCCCGCAGGGAGCGGCGCTTGATTTCATGCCGGAGTATGGTCTTGCAATTGTAGCTGCTGCCGTCGCCTTCCGGATTGTGGTTGGTTCTGATGTCCTCGGCAATCTCCCGGGCAAGGAGCTCCGCGCTCTTGGAATCGCCGCAAAGGGAGAGCCTGTGCCGGAGCTCTATGTCCGTGGCCAGCAGTTCCATGGCGGAACGCAGGTGGTTCATGCAGCTGTTGTAATATTTCTTGGATACTTTTTCCGCGTCCAGACATTTTTGGTAGAGATCGGCCTGTTTGGTCGCATCATAGAGGAATGTGAAGTTTCCCTTGGGTGTCCTGATGCCGGGGGCTAGTTCGATATAATGAATCATTCTTTTGTTCTCCAATCTACTAAACATATTAACAGCGAATGGTCAATTTTGCAATGTCTTTCTTGGCTTATTTCGTTTTTGTCGGTTTGCGGCGAATTGACATTTGCCTGCGGTTGTTTTATGATGGAGGAAAGAAAACGGCATGCTCTCGGAATCTCAGGCGGGCGGAACCGGTTTCTGAAAAAGGATGTGGCGCTGGTCCGGAGATTCCGGAAGGATATGGCGATCAAAAGGGGCAAGGAGAGGAATGAAGATGGATACATCGAAAGCAAATGCTATCACTTACGATTCTATGACGGGGCTCAGGGACAGGATGACTTTTTTCGCGGATATCAAAAGGAATGCCGCCGCGGGCAGATTCGGGCAGATTGTGCTGATACAGCTGACCCAGCTCATGCGCATCAACCGGAAATACGGCGTTCCTGTGGGGGACGCGCTGCTTCGGGCCATAGCGGCGTACCTGAAAGGCCTGGACGTGGAGGCCGTGGCATACAGGATCGCCAATTCGCGGCTGGTTCTGTTCCGTCCTGAAGGGACCAGGGAGCAGGCGGCCGGGCTTGCCGGTGACATTCAGGCGCGGTTCCGGGAAATATGGTCCGTGGATCAGGAGGGGCAGCAGCAGGAAATCATGGCCAGGGCCCATGTGATCCATTTCCCGCTGCGGCTGAAGGACACGGAGAACGATCTGCTGGACAAGATGAATTACGCGGTGACCGTGTTTCATGAAAAAGCGTCTGAAGGCGTACTTTTTTTCGGAGACGAACTGAATGCGGACATGCAGCACAAAAAGTACGTGATGGAAGAAGTGCGCTACGCGGTGGAGAATAAGACTTTCCAGATATATTATCAGCCCATCTATGACTGCAGAGAGGGGCGGTTCACCTCCGCGGAGTCGCTGATCCGGCTGTTCGCCCGGGACGGGTCGTTCATCTCTCCCGGGGAGTTCATCCCCATGGCGGAGGAGAACGGCCTGATTGACGGAATCAGCTGGATCGTGCTGGAGAAGGTGTGCTGTTTCCTGGGGGAGCATCCTGATCTGCCGTTAAAGACGGTCTCTGTCAATATGACAGGCCAGCAGGTCCTGGACCCTACTTTTATCGGGCGGATCGAGGCGAACCTGGAGAAATATCATCTGGACGGCTCCCACCTGCGGATAGAGATCACGGAGCGGACCGTCACGGAGGACTTCGCGGAGGTCAGGAAAGTGATGGAGGAGCTGTCCAGGAAGGGCATCCATTTCTACCTGGATGATTTCGGAACAGGCTATTCCAATCTCTCCAGCATGCTCTCGCTGCCCTTCGAGGTCATCAAATTCGACCAGTCGCTGATCCAGATTATGAACGACACGGAGAAAGGGCAGAAGACCATAAGCCTGTTGGCGGACATCATGCACGAGAATAACTATTGCGTCGTCGCAGAGGGCATCGAGACCGCCGGCCAGGTGGAAAGCGCCCATGAGAACAGCCTGGACAGGATCCAGGGGTTCTACTACGCCAAGCCCATGTCGGAGGAGGCGCTGGAGCGCTTTTTGGGGCAAGAGGGGAATGCATGACGAAACCGGTTCATCTCAGTAAATGGGGGCAGTCTTTCCGGATGTATTTTTCCAGAGAGATCCGGTCGATCAGAACCGGGACGATGCTCTGCCTGGAGATGCAGACAAAAAGCGGCAGGCATTACGATATGCCTGCCGCAAAAAACAGCGCGAATGGACGGCAGATGTCCAAAGCGGCCCGAAGCGAAGGGGGCTATGTATAGCGTTTGGGTCAACGGAAAATCAGGCGGAGCGCTGGGAACGGTCGTGCACCTTTCTTGCCAGGTACAGCACAGGCGTGTCCAGCAGGGAAGTGAAGATAAATATCACATAGCTGGATACAAAGATGGAAAGGATCGTTCCCATATCATAAGTGCCGTAAAAGGCGAACAGCGTAAAGAGCAGCGTGTTCAGAATCTGGCTGACCAGCGTGGAGCCGTTGTTGCGCAGCCAGAGGAACCTGCGCCTGTCGCCGGTCTTCTTCTCTGTGAAGGCCCACCATTTGTGGTACAGCCATACGTCGAACAGCTGGCTGATGGCATAGACGAGAAAGGAAGAGAGCAGCATCCTGGGGGTGCTGGAGAATATCTTCCGGAAGGATTCCATGGCCCAGTCGCCCTCGCTGGGCACGTACAGCAGCCAGCTCTGGCTCAGCAGCAGAAAGAACAGGGAGGAGGCCATGCCAATCCAGACCGCCTTGTTGGCGGCTTTCTTCCCCTCGCATTCCGAGAGGATGTCCGTAATCAGGAATGTGACGGCGAAGAGCACGTTCCCCAGGGTCTGCTCCATGCCGAAAGCCCTGATCAGGAGCAGCACCTCGATGTTGGCCAGTATGGTGGCAACGGCGGAGAGGCAGTACAGTCCGGCCTTGCCGAAAAAGCGGTATGAAAGAAGAGCCATTGAAAAAATCAAAATCAAAGAACCAATCAATAATAATTCGTTAGTCATATCAGTCACCTACTCCAAAGTCAGTATTTTGAATCAAAATGTCAATGCGTTCATCGTCCTTGTATTTTGGATAAATATGTTCCAGGAATTGGGATATCACCTGGTCATCAGGCCGGACGGACGTGGTGTTCCTGCACATGATGTTGACGCAGAGGCGCTCAAAATGCGAAAGCCCCAGCGCGATGTCCCGCTCCATGGACTCGCGAGTCTGCCCTTTGATGCCGAACAGAAGGTTCGCCTCATCGAAGTGCCGGGAGATGAGGGCGGCGTCCTGCTCCGGAATCCCTTTTTTCAGGACATTTTCCCGGAAATCCCAGTCGAAGGTCTCCAGGCCCAGCTTCATCTTGAGCCGGAAAGGGGAGAACTCCTGTCTGAGGGCAGGGATTCGGTCGCGATAGAGATAGTGGGATTCAAAGTGGATGGTGGAAATCTCCTTTTCCAGGCATATCTGCCTCACCAGCGCCAAGGTCCGCGGATCCAGTTCGAAGACAGAGCCGCTGTTGATGACCTCCAAATCCCCGAATTCCCCGGTGACCCTGCCGAGGACCTGGCTGTTCAGGGCGTAATTGGCTTCCTGGTCGGAACATTTGTCCGTATGGTAGTCGCAGAAGGCACATTTGCGGTAGACGCATCCGCTACCCCGCAGAAGGACGATTTCCCGTTCGTTTTTCTCCAGAATTTTGTTATATCTTTCCATGACAAATAAAAAGCGCCCCAAAGGACGCCCCAGGGCATGCTCTGCCCCTCCGCTCCTTAGTTTTGTTTTTGGAAGCAGGTGAATTGCTTCCATGGCAGGATGGTTTCGAACTGCCATGCACTATTGTATCACGATATCCGGAAATGTCAATGCCCCGGAACAAAAAACATGCTTTCCGCATAGGATGATAGAAACGGGCATACAGGTGTTAGGTCTATGGCATTGGTGGTGATCGACGCCGGACACGGAGGGAACAATCCGGGTGCGGTCTATCAGGGCAGGCAGGAAAAGGGAGACGTGCTGGCGCTGGCATTGGCGGTAGGAAAGATTCTGGAGGAGAACGGGGTGGACGTCTATTATACAAGGACCACGGATGTCTATGAGTCCCCGGAGCAGAAGGTTCAGGAGGGAAACGCGGTACAGGGGGACTTTTTTGTATCCATCCATCGCAATTCCAGCCCGTATCCCAACCAATATTCGGGAGTGGAGACGCTGGTATACAACCATTACGGAGAGGCGGCAAGGCTGGCGCGCAATATCAATGCCCGGCTGGAGCTGGTAGGGTATGAGGATCAGGGCGTCAATGAGCGGGCAGACCTGGTGGTGCTGAACAGGACCCAGATGCCGGCAGTGCTGGTGGAGGTAGGCTTCATCAATACGGACGCCGACAACCAGCTGCTGGATGAGCGCTTCGGGGAGACGGCCCGGGCGATTGCCGAGGGAATCCTGGCCACGGTGTGGAGTTCGTGAGAAGGGAGATTTCCTGACAGCTATTATACTCGTGAACGCATTTGATTGCCGCTTTCAGCGCTGGATTGCCGATGCGTTCAACGTTTCCTGTGCAGTCCGGAAATTATTTGCGTTTGTGGGTATAAGAGGGTATGGGGCATGGGGAAAAGGATATATGGAAGACTTGGAATGTTGGCTGTGTTTCTGCTTTTGGCGGAATGTGTGGGCTGCGGCGGCGAACCTGAAAGAGCGACCGGCGCAGCGCCGGAGCTTGTCGGCTCTCTCCGGCTGGAGGGGAGCTCTTCCATGGAAAAAGCGGTGGATGGGCTGGCAGAGGGGTTCATGGAGCAGTATCCAGAAGTCGCCGTGACAGTCCAGTTCACCGGATCCGGCGCCGGAATCGAAGCCGTGGCGGAGGGAAGGGCGGAAATCGGAAATTCCTCCAGGAACCTGACGGAAGAAGAGCGGGCCAGGGGGCTGACGGAAAACGTGGCAGCTATAGACGGCATTGCCGTGTGCGTGGATGCTTTCCATGGGGTCAGGGATGTCACAAAAAAGCAGCTGGCGGATATCTATACGGGCCGAATCACCAATTGGGCGGCCCTGGGCGGCGAGGACTTACCGATTGTGGTGATCGGGCGGGAGGCAGGATCCGGCACCAGGGAGGCTTTCGAGACCCTGCTGGGCATTGGGGAACAGTGTACATATGCCAACGAACTGGACAGCACGGGGGCTGTCATGGCAAGAATCGCATCGACTCCCGGTGCCATAGGGTATGTGTCCTTCGACATGGTGGAGACAGACGGAAAAGGAAGGACAGGGCAGAATGTCATGGCGCTGCGGCTGGACGGCGTGGAAGCGGAAGCAGAGAATGTCAGAAACGGAAGCTATCCCCTGTGCAGACCGTTCCTGATGATTACCAGGGGTGAGGTCTCTGCCCAGGAAGAACTGGTGCAGGCCTGGTTCCGGTATGTGTCCGGTGAGAAGGGGCGCGAGATTATGACGAGGGCGGGTCTGGTGATGGTGGAGAAAGGAATTGACGACTTAAGCAGTCAATAAAGCAGCAAGGAGGCAAAAGGCAGCGATGGGACTGGGGTAACGATATAATGGTACTTAGCGGACAGTAAGGAATTGTCTACAAATAACTGATGCGAGTTTATAGCCGTTTTCGTTGTATTTCTGGGCTTTCTCCTAAACAAGTTGCATCAGTTATTTTCCGACAATTCCTAAGGCATTTGGTGTGTATATTATGGTTCCAAATTGGTGCTATGGAGCAGCGGGAACACTTTTCCGAAAAGGGAGTAATTTTCTATTACATGCGTAAGACCAGGAGGAATCTATCGTGAAATCACTGCCCCGAGTTACCTCTTTACCGGCAAAAGAAAAGACGAAATTAGCCGAAGAACCGATGATACCGATACCGTCAAGAACTATTTGTGGAATGGCAAAAATCTGCTATAATGGAGCACAGAAAGCCCTAAGCTGGGAGAAAGACAGGAACAGGGACGTAAATTATAAGCCCCTCTGGCATGTGGGACTGGCGCTCAACCAAGCGTTTAGTATTGAATCAACGCTTAGTATGTTCTAAATAGATTCTCTTTTTGATATACTGCGGTCAAATAAATATAGCAAAGGAGCTTCATTGCTATGGAGGAGGATTATTGTATGGACCAGAAAAGAATAGGTGCATTTATTGCACAGTGCAGGAAAGAAAAAAATCTGACGCAAATGCAGCTTGCCGAACGATTAGAGATTACCAGTCAGGCAGTTTCTAAATGGGAAAACGGAAGAGGAATGCCGGATGTGTCGCTTTTACAGCCTTTGTGCGATGTTTTGGGCATTAGTTTGAACGAGCTTTTTTCAGGGGAGCATATATCTGCGGAGGAATACAAAGGAAAAGCGGAGGAAAATATCTCCAATCTTTTTAAAGAAAAACAAATCGCCAATCTTAAGCCTGTAAAATACTTATTCTCCGTATGCGCTAATGTAACTTTGTTTGTAGCAGTGACTGAATTAGCTGTTGGCCTTGTTGGGAATTTTTTTAGTTCAACTATATTGAAACCTGTGTTAATCAATGTTTCTGTATGGCTGATATTGTTTTTGGCTTCCATGGGCAAACTGGCATATGACAGGAAAAAATTGAAAAACCTGAAGCATTCGGGCGCTTGTATGGACTCCGAAATAGAGGACATGATTCCGGCAGCCTGGATCAGAGTAGCAAACTACACCAGCTGCAGAATTGTCTGTCGGTTTATATATGAGGGTAAGGAATACAAAGCAGTGAGTAACTATTTTGTTCTGTCGCCATTTACGCGAAAAGAAGATTTATATGCGAATGTTTATATCGCCAAGGATAATCCTACCAAATACAGTGTAGAGCTTTTTCAGACAGGCCGATAATTCAGACATCTTTAAAAATCAATTTCCACCCAGACTCTCCGGCCAATGCGTCACCTACTGGATAGCATACGAGAGAAAATAGAACAGCTAACAACTTCTTTGACAGCAATCGAAAATTATAAGGAAGAAGTGTCACAAACGCAGACAGTCAATTTTAAGAAGTATGCAGATATTATTGTCAGGGCACAACGAATAGGGAAAGCTCCTGTGAATTTCATTGTAAATGCGGGCAATCTTTTGTATAATTAAGAAAAAGGCAGGTGAACCTATGGACGCATTGAAAAAAGAGGAATTTTATACAATTGACGATATCTATGCATTGCCAGAGGGGGAAAGAGCAGAATTAATCGATGGAAAACTATATAATATGGCCCCTCCTAATACCAGGCACCAGCGGCTGGTCCACTTTTTTGACCGGGAAATCGGCAATTATATTCAGCGCAAGAATGGTGAATGCGAAGTGTTCCCATCCCCCTTTGCCGTGTTCCTCAATGAGGATGACGTCAATTATGTAGAGCCTGACATTTCGGTTATCTGCGACAAAAATAAGCTGGATGACCAGGGATGCCATGGCGCACCTGATTGGATCATCGAAATCGTATCGCCGGGCAGCAAATCTATGGATTATATGACAAAGCTTTTCAAGTATCGGACGGCAGGGGTCAGAGAATACTGGATTGTGGATCCCATGAGAGGGCAGGTTACGGTATACGGATTTGAAAAAGATATTGTGGAGCAGTATTCTTTCGGTGAGGAAATGGCTGTGGGCATTTATGAGGACTTTTCCATCACGATAGAATAGTCTCCGAAGTCCACAAAGGAAATGCGCAGACTCTATGCAAGAATCTGCGCATTTCCTTTTTATAGGATTTTTATTATGAAGTATGTGTATGTCAGTTGTCTGTGAAGCGAAATTGCTTTTTCAAATTAGGAATTTTCCCACAGTTCCTTATATAATTCGTCATTTCGAGCATTTTCTCAGGCCTTGCTCTTCGACAGCCTCTTCAAATCCACTTTCAGCGTATCGCTCTCTCTGTAAGGACGCACCAGCAGGTATATCAAAGCCGCAATCAGCAGCAGCGCCACTATGGTTCCCAATACATTGCCGTATCCGCCCAACAGGCTTCCCAGCTGGTAGATGATCAGGGCCACCACATAGGCAAAACCGCACTGATATCCGATGGCAAACCAGGTCCACTTTGCGCTGTTCATCTCCCGCTTGATGGCGCCGATGGCCGCAAAGCAGGGCGCGCACAGCAGATTGAATGCCAGGAACGCATAGGCGGCAGCCTTGGTCATGCTGACGAAGTCCAGGACGCCGAACACGCCTACCACCTCTTCCTTGGCCACCAGGCCCATGATGGTGGCAATCGCAGCCGTGGCATCGTCAAAGCCCAGCGGCTTGAAGATCCATTTGATGCCGTTCCCAATCGCGCCCAGCACGCTGTCCGCCAGCTCCAGCTCCGTGCTGAAGCCAAAGCTCCCGTCCACCATGCCGAAGCAGGAGCCCGCCCAGATGACGATGGAGGAAAGCAGGATGATGGTGCCGGCTTTCTTGATGAACGACCAGCCCCGCTCCCACATGCTCCGGAGCACATTGCCCACGGTAGGCCAGTGGTAGGCAGGCAGCTCCATGACGAAAGGAGCCGGGTCTCCCGCGAACATCTTTGTCTTCTTTAAAATGATACCGGAGATGACAATCGCCGCCACGCCCAGAAAATACGCGCTTACCGCCACCAGGCCGGAGCCGCCAAACAGAGCCGTGGCGATCAGGGCGATGATGGGAAGCTTCGCGCCGCAGGGGATGAAGGTGGTGGTCATGATGGTCATCTTGCGGTCTCTGTCGTTCTCGATGGTGCGGGACGCCATGATGCCGGGCACGCCGCAGCCGCTGCCGATCAGCATGGGGATGAAGGATTTGCCCGACAGGCCGAACTTGCGGAAAATCCTGTCCATGATGAAGGCCACTCTGGCCATATAGCCGCAGGCTTCCAGGAATGCCAGGAAGATGAACAGCACCAGCATCTGGGGCACGAAGCCGAGCACTGCGCCCACGCCGCCGATGATGCCATCAAGGATCAGGCTCATGAGCCACTCGGAACAGCCCACTGCCTCCAGGCCGCCCTCCACCAGCACAGGGATGCCGGGCACCCACACGCCGTAATCCGCAGGGTCGGGAGCCTCCTCCAACAGGGGATCCACCACTTCCGACAGGTCATAACCGGCCTCTGCCAGCGCGTCCGCGTAGGATCCGTAGGCTTCGTCAAAGCCGCCGAAATCATTCTCCTCTATGGCCCCCAGCACATCCTCCGCGCCGATGACCCCGGCCTGGGCCGCCGCTTCCACAGTGGCCTTCACTTCGTCCGTGAACAGGGTAGTCGCAGCGAACTCCTCACACGCCGCATCGTAGGCAGAACCGCCGATGCCCAGCAGATGCCAGCCGTCTCCAAACACGCCGTCATTGGCCCAGTCTGTGGCGATGGTGCCCACTGTGGTGACGGAGATGTAGTACACGATGAACATGACCACGGCAAAGATAGGCAGCGCGGCCCATCTGTTGGTGACGATGCGGTCAATCTTATCCGACACGGACAGCTTCGCTTTTCCTTTTTTCGTATAGCACTCCTTTATAATAGAAGAAATGTATTCGTATCTCTCATTGGTGATGATGCTCTCTGTGTCATCGTCAAAGGCATCCTCCAGGCCCTTGATCTCAGCCGACACATCGGGCGCGCTGCTCATCATGGAACCTATTTTGTCGTCTCTTTCCAGCAGCTTTATGGCGAAAAAGCGTTTTTGTTCCTTCGGCACGCCGTTTCCCAGCTTCTCCTCCACGGCTTTGATGGCCGCCTCCACGTTCTGGGCGAACTCATGCACCGGGGCTGCCGCCGTTTTCTTCTGGGCCGCCGCTATGGCCTTCTTCGTGGCCGCCTCCAGGCCGGTCCCCTTCAGGGCGGAAATCTCCGTCACTTCGCAGCCCAGCTTCTTCGCCAGCTTATCGGTATGTATTTTGTCCCCGGACTTCTCCACCACGTCCATCATGTTCACCGCCATGACCACGGGAATGCCCAGCTCCATGATCTGGGTGGAAAGGTACAGGTTCCGCTCGATGTTGGTGCCGTCCACGATGTTGATGATGGCATCGGGTCTCTCGTTGATCAGATAGTTCCTGGCCACCACTTCCTCCAATGTATAGGGGGACAGGGAATAGATGCCGGGAAGGTCCATGATGACGATCTCCTCGGTGCTTCCGGCGGAGTAGGATTTCTTCAGCTTGCCCTCCTTCTTCTCCACCGTGACGCCGGGCCAGTTCCCCACGAACTGGTTGGAACCGGTCAGGGCGTTGAATAATGTTGTCTTGCCGCAGTTGGGATTGCCTGCCAGCGCGATTTTGATTGCCATTGTAATGTCTCCTCCTGATTCATGACAACGGAAAGCCTGCTCCCCGCTGTATGTATTCGTTCCGCAACCGCCTTTCCAGCGCCGGTCCGCAGCGCAGGCTGTCCGCCGCATAGGGACAAATCCCCGGGCTCTGTGCAGGCGATCTCTGTTTTGGCCGCATCCGGCCTTCCGTCTCCGATTCGGGCTTACGGAATTGTCTGCAAATGGCCGATACGAGTTCATGGCTGCTTTTGTTGTGTTTCCAGGCTTTCGCTTAAGCACGTCCTATCGGTCCTCTTCCGACAGTCCTAAGGTTTCCGGCAGATGGCGTCTCTGACTTTCGTTTTTTTGTTCCTCACTCCTGTCCGAACCATGATTCGTCTAGGCTACTTTTTATTAGCATAACGCACTTTTTATTAGCTTTGGCTAACCACATGTCCTAAAAAATGATGCAGCATGAACTGGGTCATTCCACCTCTATCATTTCTGCATCCGCCTTGCGCAGGGACAGTTCGTAGCCTCTGACCGTCACTTCCACGGGATCCCCCAGGGGGGCTACCTTTCTCACGTAGACGTCCACGCCTTTCGTGATCCCCATGTCCATGATGCGTCTCTTGACCGGCCCTTCACCGGACAGCTTCTTTACTTTCACTGTCTGCCCGCAGGCAATGTCCTTCAGTGTGCTCATTGCTGTGCTCCTCCTGTTTCAGTTCCGTGGCCCTCCTCCGGCGCGCAATCTTGCCGGACACCCTCCCTTTGCTTCCCGGCCGGGAATCGTTCCGGACACCGACTCGTCATCCATGGCAGCCACTCTATTTGTGATGCTAGACCATGATCCGGTTCGCCATGTCCTTGCCGATGGCTACTCTGGATTCCTTTACATTGACGATGATGTTCCCGCCTGCCTCAGAGACAACGGTCACGGCTCCTCCCACGACAAAGCCCAGGTTCTCCAGGAATTTCCTGGTCTCCTCCTTGCCGCCTACCTTTTTGATTACATTGCGCTCTCCCGCATGGGCCATTGACAACGGCATAGTCGCATCCTCCTTCCTCATTACCTTTGCAGGCGGATTTTATGTTCCATGCCGCCTGCAATTCATCTGTTCATAAGTTAGTATATGCTAACATTGATTTGTTGTCAATAACCTATTTGAAATTTTTTAAGATATTGTAAATCTCTCATCCGTTCCACACAGATACGCCGTAAGCGTCGCCGGTCTTTACGCCCTTACGAATCCAGTCCGCATAGGCGCGCCTGAGGGAGGTATCCTGGGGCAGATGATCCACATTACCGTCATAGTTTACGTCGAACAGTCTCCAGACTTCCGAATAATCGTCATACTCTTCCGATTTCAGGATGTCATAAGCGGAAAGGAAGGAATACAGGTTGGAATCCGGAGAAAGCACCTCCTTGTTGCGGGGGTACAGCAGCCAGGAATTGCACACGAAAACCACCGGGTCTACCTGAAACCTCTCCCTGAAAAATGCTGCGCCCAGCTCATAGGACTCGCGCAGGCTTTCCGGGTCAAGCCGTTCTCCCGTGCGGGGGATATGGGTGTTCAGGACAGGGGTTTCCGGGTTCAGGATGACGCCGTTCTTTTCATAGTGGTATCTAAAGCGACGGATCTCAAACTGCAGCTTCCGAAAGCCGAAACGCGTCATATCAAAGAAGCCATCGTACCATCCCGGCACAAAAGTCCCCCAGATGCCATATACACATTTACATTCGTCCAGCTTCCACTTCAGGTCGCACATGGAGGTATGCCATATCTCCTCCGCTATCCCCGCCTCTCTGTAATACTCCCGCAGAGTTCTGGAATAGCAGACGAGAAGCAGGAAATTTCCCGTATATTCATGGATGCCTGCCCCGGAGGATATCTCCGCCATGTCTTTGAACGCCTGTCCGTAATCCATCTGTTTGTCGTCTTGATAGCGCTGTAGGAGCGCCTCAAATCCGCTTTTCAGGCCGGAGTCGGACAGAATGCTGTCATAAGCCTGGGCAAATGCGGCGCGGGCCTCCTGGGGGTACGAGAACTCCTGAAAAAAATCGCTCAGGTACGTTTTCATGATATATTTCCTCCTCTTTGGTGATGGGGACGCCCCGGAGTCATCCGCCCTGCGGTTTGTTTCCCCCGTCTGAAAGGCCGATTCCGCCCACATGGTCCTTGATGGCCTGGAAGCTTTCCTTGCTGATCACATGCTCAATCTTACAGGCGTCTTCCACCGCTGTCTCCTCCGACACGCCGAGATGCACCAGCCAGGCGGAGAGCAACTGGTGGCGCTCATAGATCATCTCCGCAATCTCCCTGCCGGAGGGCGTCAGGGTGATGAAGCCGGATTTGTCCACACTGATATGCTCTTTCTCCCGCAGATGCTTCATGGCCACGCTGACGCTGGACTTCTTGAAGCCCAGCTCCTCTGCGATGTCCACGGAGCGGACCACGGGAAGCTTTTTGCTCAGTATCAGGATTGTCTCCAGATAGTTTTCTGCTGATTCGTTGATAGCCACGTTTCTTCCTCACTTTTTCCTCTTGATTCCGGATGTGCCGAAGCATATGATCGCAGTAGAATCATTTTATTATACTGCATAACACTGAATACTGCCTAATGCAATCATGCGATTGAACCAGTCAGCGTTGTGCAGTCTGGTTTCATGGCAAGTGAAATCGTTAAGCAGTATAAATCATCCGGCCGTCTTCTGCCATAGATAAAGACATGGCGCCACGATTCCGTGCGTATAAAACGCACACAGAACCGGATGCCAACACCTTATTCATCTGTATCAATATTATAGCACGCAACGAGGGTTTGTGCAAACTAATTATAGGAACCGACAGGGCAATCCCTCCGGATGGGCGCCCATCCACACAATCATCGCCTGTGTACGGAATGAAGCGTCAGTCATATCTTCCTCTGTATTTCCGAAGCTCCACTTCCTGCAACCGTTCATACAAAGAACTTCCATACTGCCGCCCCAGCACTTTTACACTCCATTTAGCTTTTACTGCTTCTATTTCGTAAAAATGCCTCTCATTATCATCCTGAATTCGACAAAGAATCAAATAATGCGAAAAAGAGAGCTGAAACAGTAATTCTTCTTCCAAAATCCGAGACACTGTCCCGGATTTCTCTACAGTGAATTTCCGAAACAGCGTCTCGGAAATTCGACTTTTAAACGTAATGTAGAATTTGCGCATATTTTCAAGATTGTCTACAGAAAAACCTCTGCCAAATCGTGCTGCCAAAGATTCTGAAAGCTTCTTCATGGCCTGTTTTCCATATTTCGCACGTTTTTCGCCCTACTGCACCTCCACAATCCATCTGCCAATATTCATTGCAATCCGCCATGCTCCAAGGCCATTTCGTAGGAGGATTCAATGCTTTTTGAACAATAAAGCCTACATAAAAAACATGATTTCATTATACTATGGATATCTCCAAATCGCAAATACAAGTATTCTGCCGTTTCCCGGCTCATTTTTCCGGCTCCAGGCTTTTATGGTGGCGTGCCGCCCTGAAATCGTATAAAATAGTACATTGGGACAGATTATTTTTATTTTCCCTGAGAGAATTCCGCTTTTCATCCGTCTAACAGACAGAAAGGGGGAGAAATCAATGGACAACGGTGCAAGTAGCTACCGCCGTTTCCTTGATGGTGATGATGAAGGCATCGTCGAAATCGTCAGAGATTACAAGGACGGGCTGATCCTGTACCTGAACAGCTTCACGGAGAACATCGGCACCGCGGAGGAGCTGATGGAGGAGACTTTCGTGAAGCTGGCCACCAGGAAGCCTGTGTTCAGGGGCCGGAGCGCCTTCAAGACATGGCTCTATGCCATCGGCCGCAATGTGGCCCTGGACCATCTCAGGCACAGCGCAAGGCTGTCCCTCATGTCCGGGGAAGAGCTGGAGAGGCTGGCCGGGGAGGAGGAAAGCCTGGAGAGGTCCTATCTCCGCACAGAGCGCAGAATCCTCCTGCACCAGGCCCTGGGCAGGCTCAGGACCGAATACCGGCAGGTCCTGTACCTAGTCTATCTGGAGGGCTTCGGCAACGCGGAGACAGCGGCCATCATGCGCAAGAGCAGGCGGCAGATTGAGAACCTTGTGTATCGGGCGAAGCAATCACTGAAATCAGAACTTGAAAAGGAGGGCTTTGTATATGAGGAATTATAGAGAAGTGGCGGAAGCCGTATTGGAGCGCAGGGACGCTTACGAAAAAAAGAGAAAACATACACGCCGCATCGTCATCCGGACAGCGGCAGGCACAGGCGGGCTCTGCCTGGCGGCGCTGCTGGGGCTCTGGATATATGGGGAAGGCCCCCTGTCACCGGACAGCGCCGGGATGTCCCCATCCGGTTCCGAGGCTTATTACGCCCTGTCTGACAGCGGCGCTTCAAACGCCGATGGCTCAAAGGGTCTCCCGGCCACGGGCAGCACGGCGGACGGCAGCGGCAATCCGGCAGTCTCTTCGGAAAACGTGGGTGACGGCACGGCAGTCTCTTCGGACAGCAACGGCAGCGGCACGGCAGCCCCTGGAGCCGGTGCTGACGGCAACGCCCCGGCAAACTCTGGGAACAGCAACGGCGCCCAGCAGCTGCCCCCAGGCCAGGAAAACGCTTCCGCAGACGGCGGCCTTCTGCCCGTCAGCTACAGCTCCCTGGACCTTCCCCAGGGCCAGATCAGCCCGGATATCCTGACGCAATTTTCCGCCGGCAGCCAGTCCATCGCCGATGTCCTGCCGTTCAGCGAGGATATGCTGTCGGAGTCCAGCGCTATCTTAGAGGGAAAAATCACGGATATGTACCTCAAGCGCTACACCTACGATACCTATAACGACAAATTCGGCCCCAGGGAGCTGTACCACAACCAGTCTTCATCCGTTGTATATGAATTGACGGTAGACCGTGTATGGCACGGGGACGAATCCCTGTCCGGCGCTTCCGTGCTGATAGAGGACGACACCTATCTGATGGATTCCTATTTTTCCCTGAAGGTCGGCCGCAGCTATGTCATCCCTGTCTGCGACCTGGACAGCGAAAAGGCCATATGGGAGGAGTACGCAGGCGGCGACCTCACCAGAGACGGCAGGTACACTACCCTCTATCCGCATCATCCCCAGATTGAAGTCACCTCAGACGGAGACTACATCGTCACCACGGAATGGGGCACCCTCTGCCCGGACAGCGCCAGAGACATAGATTTGGACGTCCCTGAGAATACCCTTGTGGAATACCACCCGGAGAACGAGGCAGGCAAAGACGGCCTCATCACCACGGAATGGCGCACGCTTATGATTTCGGCCTATGACGCCATTTTCTATTATGATAAGATGAAACTGGTGAGCGCCGACGAATTTTTCATCCAGCTTGACCGACTCCTTGACAAGTACCTCTCGCCGTGACCCATGCGTCCGGCTGCTCCGCCTTGGATGAAAACCAGATACAGCATACAGCGCTCCGCCCTGGACGAAAACCGCAGCACTGTATGCTGTATCTGGCATGCGAAATGCACACAAACTACAGGGACACGCGGTTTGTGTGCATCTTTTCTGTAATTTCGTTCATGGAATCACGAAATATCAATCTATCGTCATAGAGCCGCATCTGCGGACTCCCCTCTGCGCTTTTCCAGGCACACCACTCTGCCCTGCCGCCGGGACTCCTTCACGTCAATCAGCCGTTGGTTCTCCGAACCCCGGAAAGCAAGGCGGAGATTCTTTTCCTCCTCCCGGAACTCGCCGTCCACCAGCACGTCTATCAGGGACAGCAGCCGAGCCACCTGACCTGGGGGCGTGTCTTCTAAATCTCCTTTTTCGAACATGTGTTTATCTTTCGTTTTGCCGTCCACGTCCAGAGACTGCTGTACCTCATTGTTCCGAACAGCACTCTCGGGCCGGGCTGCATTTTCCAATCCATGGATTCCGGTTCGTACTGTCTCTCCGTCATCATTTCCGGACAGTTCCTGCTCTATCCACTGAAGCAGATCCTTCTCATAGTCGTAACCCGTGTAGCACCAGATGTCCTTTCCGGGATAGCGCTGATGCACCTTTTCTACCAGGGAAAGGACTGTGTCTCTGTTCTCCGGCTCCATGGGCTCCCCGCCCAGCAGGCTTAAGCCCCGGATATGCTCCGGCGCAAGGGCCTCCAGAATCTCTTCTTCCGTCTCTTTGGTGTATTCCCGGCCATACCGGAAGTCCCAGGCCTCGCTGTTGAAGCATCCCCTACAGCGGTGCCTGCAGCCGCTGACGAACAGGGACACCCGGATTCCGGGGCCGTTGGCCACATCTGTCTTCTTGATTGTTGCGTAATTCATAGGTGCATCACCCTGGACTTGATTTCCTTCGTCTTGCCGATATTCCAGAAATTCTCCCCCAGATAGCCGCAGGTCCGTCTGGTGACGTTCATTCTGGAGTGGTCTTTGTTGTGGCACTGGGGGCATTCCCACTCATTGTCGTCATTGACCACAATCTCCCCATCGAACCCGCACACATGACAGTAATCCGACTTCGTATTGAACTCGCCATACTGGATATTGTCATAGATGAAACGAATCACTTCCTCCACGGCCTCCAGGTTGTTCTGGAGATTAGGCACCTCCACATAGGAGATCGCCCCACCCAGAGACTTGTTCTGGAACTCGCTCTCAAAACGGAATTTCGTAAAAGCATCTATATCTTCCCGCACATCTACATGATAAGAGTTCGTGTAATAACCCTTGTCCGTCACGTTGGGGATGTCTCCGTACTTCTCCTTGTCGATTCTGGCAAAACGGTAGCACAGAGTCTCGGCGGGCGTGCCGTATAGGCTGAAGCCGATGCCTGTCTCCGCCTTCCACCTGGCGGCGGCGTCCTTCAGATGGTCCATGACCCGCAGGGCAAACTCCTTGCCTTTGGGGTCTGTATGGCTACAGCCCTTCATGAGCCAGGTCAGCTCATAGAGGCCGATGTAACCCAGGGACATGGTGGAATAGCCGCCGTACAGGAGCTTGTCAATCTTCTCGCCCTTCCTGAGGCGGGCGATGGCTCCGTACTGCCAGTGGATCGGGCTTACGTCGGACACCGTGCCCAGCAGAGCCTTGTGCCTGCACATCAGCGCCTCGTAGCACAGACCCAGCCGCTCGTCCAGCCGCTTCCAGAAGATCTCCTCATTGCCCTCGGAGACGATGCCGATCTGGGGGAGGTTCAGGCTGACCACACCCTGGTTGAACCTACCCTCCCATTTGTAATTCCCGTCCTCATCCTTCCAGGGGGACAGGAAGGAACGGCAGCCCATGCAGGAGAACACATTGCCCTCGTAATTCTCCCTCATCTTCTTGGCCGAAATATAGTCCGGATACATGCGTTTGGCCGAGCATCTGGCCGCCAGGCGGGTAACATAGTCGTACCTTCCGCCTTTTAAGCAATTGTTCTCGTCCAGCACATACACCAGCTTGGGGAACGCGGGTGTCACGAAGACTCCCTTTTCGTTCTTCGTCCCCTGCAGACGCTGGTTCAGAATCTCCACGATAATCCGGACGGTCTCCTCCACATACTCGTCCCCATCGTCTATATGCAGGAACAAAGTCACAAAAGGCGACTGTCCGTTGGTCGTCATCAGGGTGTTGATCTGATACTGGATGGTCTGGACGCCGGAGCGCAGCTCGTCCTGGAGGCGCAGCTCCACAATCCGCTCCTTGTCCGCGGCGTCCAGCCTGTCGCCGAACTCCTCGTCCAGCTGGGCGGCAAACTTGTCCTTGCTCTTGCGCAGATATTTCCCCAGGTGCTTGATGTTCACGGACTGTCCGCCGTACTGGTTGCTCGCCACCTGCGCCACGATCTGGGTGGTCACATTACACGCCGTATAAAAGGAATGTGGCTTTTCAATCAAAGTATCGCTGATCACCGTACCATTCTGAAGCATATCCTCCAGATTAATCAAATCGCAATTATGCTCTTTCTGCGCAAAATAGTCCGAATCATGAAAATGTATAATTCCTTCCTCATGAGCTTGTACAATCTCTTCTGGCAGCAGCACACGTTTCGTCAAATCCTTACTCACCTCGCCGGCCATATAATCCCTTTGAGTGGAATTAATTACCGGATTCTTGTTGGAATTTTCCTGATTCACCTCTTCATTCAAATGCTCAATCAATGCAAGAATCCCGTTATCAGTTGTATTCGACTTACGGGCAAGCTCTCTCCTATAGCGGTAACGCACATACTTCTGTGCAACTTCATATCCACGCATACCCATAATACTGGTCTCTACCATATCCTGGATATCCTCCACATGAACAGCATGAGACATTCGCTGCACCTGCTGGGCGATATCGTCCGCAATAGCATGAACCTGATACTTGTTCATCTTATAAATATTATCCACTTCCTTATTCGCCGCATTAATCGCATTCACAATCTTTGACAAATCAAAGGTTACTTCTTCTCCATTTCTTTTAATAACTTTATTCTTTACTAATGTCTCCATTCCTGCACTCCTCTCGAATCGCAATGCGGCGCCTGCGCCGCCATATCTCACTTCTCCATGCTCTCAAACACAATATTTTGTGTGCAAAAGAAATCATACCACAAAATATATAAAATGAAAAGCATTTCTTCTATTATTTCCAAAAAAAAATCTCGACAAAAAATTATGTCCCACAAACGCCCAAAATATGGTATTGTAATTATAGAAACGGTTATAATAAAGAAAAGCCGTTAAACAAGGAGGTCTTTACCATGTTGGAACAACTGCTCTCACTGCCAGGATTTCTCTATAATTTGGACAATGAATTTTATTTTCTTGGTAAATGGATCTGCAAAGAATGTACAAATCCTGATGCCACAGACTGTGTCTATATGTATGATATGTGCCGAAATACAAACGATGCGAAAGAAGCCGGTTATTATTTCCAGAAGCTTCGGGCCTACAGCGATCTGGCTTTGGAGATCCCTTATAATCCAGAAGGAATACGTCAGAATATGAAGCATCTTCTAGAATCTCTGTCCAAATCTACAGCAGATAAGCTGAATGCACAAATTTCAGCATTCTCAGAAGATTTGCCGAAATATAATTGAGATATTCGCATGTTAAGCCTAAACGGATACACTCTCTGTGGTATTCTTATGCTGATAAGCGAAATCTGGAAGCAGTGGACCCTTTCCTTTATGATAAATAACGGCGTCTATAATTGGTGGTATTTTCCTTTTCAGCTTTGCAGTATTCCCATGTACGTATGCCTTGTCATCGGCCTGTTTTCCTCGCCGCGCATTCAAAAGCATATCCCTTTTGCACGTATTCATGGTGATGATATCTGCTCCTTACTCATGGCATTTCTAATGGATTATGGACTGCTGGGCGGATTTTTCACATTCTTTGACACCAGCGGCATGCATTATGATTATCTGCCGCTGACTATCCACTCTTTCGCCTGGCATATACTGTTGATTTTCCTTGGATGCTCCAGCGGCCTAAATCCAAAAAGTAATCATTCCCTCAGAGGTTACCGTTTCAGCACAACACTATATCTTGTTTGCTGCGGGATTGCAACCATTTTTAACCTTACATTTTACCGGTTTGGTACCATAAATATGTTTTATATCAGTCCGCGTTATTCCATGAATCAAAAAGTGTTTTCCCATGTGGCGGACACACTGGGCAATGGATTCGGCATTGGATTCTATATTATCGCTTCCATCATTGGCGCGGGATTATTTCATTTCATTTGGAGCTGTATAGACGCCAAATATAATCGGTTGAAATCATAAAAATTTAGGAGTATAATAAAGTGGAAACAAAATAATAAGCCATCGGATTGATACTAAATCCAGGCAAGACAAGTATGTATAGCTTTAAAATATTATAGTAATATTTATCTACCTAAAAGATATAACACGAGGAGGTTTCATGATGTTAAATACAAAAGTTGTAGAGCTACTAAATCAACAGGTAAATAAAGAATTCTATTCTGCATACCTGTATCTAGATTTTTCAAATTATTATTATGATAACGGTCTGGAGGGTTTTGGAAATTGGTATCGGGTCCAAGCCCAAGAGGAGCGTGATCATGCTATGCTGTTCATTCAATACTTACAGAATAACGGTGAAAAAGTGATTCTTGACGCTATCGAAAAGCCAGCAGTCGCCTTGGAGAATGCAAAATCTATTTTATCAGAAGGATTAAAACACGAGCAATACGTAACAAGTCTGATACATAACATCTATGATGCTGCGTACTCAGTAAAAGACTTTCGTACAATGCAGTTTTTGGACTGGTTTGTAAAAGAACAAGGTGAAGAAGAAACTAATGCGGACAACCTGATTAAAAAATACGAACTATTCGGCGACGACCCCAAAAGTTTGTATATGCTGGACAATGAACTAGGCGGACGGGTATATTCTGCACCGTCGTTGGTATTATAGAATCCTAGTTAAAACGACAAATAATACGTAACAGTTCAGCCTTCCGGCTGACTAACCACCATTGCACCGGCTAAAATTTAGCCGGTGTGCCCATAAATAACTTTCTTATTATTCTCAATCATTTCCTTATTTTTTCAGGGTTTCGATTATAGTCATAATAGTGCGATACACCTCATAACCACGTTCTTTTCAAAATTCACCTGCCATTTTTTCCTGTTCTTAGCTTTTCGCAGGTCTCTTTCTGAAATATTATCATTAAAAAGGACTGAAAAATCATGCAAAAATAATAGATGGTTATGGCTGTATTTTTCCAGCCCATTGCATTCACTCTCTTTCAAAATTCTTGAATCTGCCGGCAGGATGCAGTATGATAAGAGAAGAAACCAGGCAAGATATCCTGGCAAACCGGAGGTAGAACTATGATTTGTATTCCGATGAAATCATCCGGAAGTTATGACAGAACTACGATTTTATCCCTCAACCAAAGGAAGCTTCAAGGCCCTTTGAGACGTGCGGAATTAGATTCCGTCCATCTGTCTGCGCTTCCAAATGTGCCGAGTCGCCCCGCCAATCATCCCGCGTCAGTCCCCCGTCCCCCGCAGCCGGCTATATCCCGGCCGCAGGCTGCTTCCTGCCGTCCCATGCCAAAACTCTGCAATCTGCTTCAGAAAGGCCAGAAAATGAATATCGGCATAGCCGGACAACTGCAGCGTCTGCGAGTCGGCATGGGATGGAATACCGCAGATCCCCGGTGCGATATAGACCTGTCCGCATATCTCCTTGATCAGTCCGGCAGGGTTCCCGCCGACGACTGGTTCGTATTTTACGGACAGACACACAGTCCAGACGCAAGCGTTTATTTAAATACAAACGGTTCCGGGGAGGATCGGGAAACTGCCGACATTGATTTTACAAAGCTTTCCCCCTCTATCAGCAGAATTGTATTTGTACTTACCATTCACGAAGCGTTCACCCATAACCTGAATTTCAGCATGGTAAAAGACGCCTATATAAGGCTGATGGAGCCTGCTTCCAACAGAGAAATTTGCAGCTTCCTGTTAACGGACTACTATGCCAACGTCATTTCTATGATGTTGGGCGAACTCTATCTGTACAACCATACCTGGAAGTTCCACGCAATAGGAAACGGCGTGGCGAAAGACCTCGCCGGACTATGCGGATTATATGGAGTCGAGATAAATAACTAGGAGGTACATACCAATGCTTACATTTGAAACCGTAAACGAATTAACTTTAAAAGTCACCTGTACCGGAAATGATATTCTATTTACCAAGGCAGGCGCTTACATTGCCGGAGACTGCGCGGGAAATACCAATTACCGATTTGAAAAGGTTCTGTTCGGCCCTCAGAACAATCTGGCCCAAGCCGTTTTCGGCTCCCTTGCCCGCCGGGTAACCGGGGAAAATATTCCTCTTATGAAAGTTACCATGAATGGAAATTCGGAGACCTACTATGCCTGCAACGCGCAGCATATCCTGGTCTATAAACTAGAGCCTGGGGAAATGATTTCAGTTGAATCAGAAAATATCCTCGCATTCACCCAAGACTGTAAGTACAGCGTCCGTTTTATTGGCTCCGGCGTACTGTCCCAAAAGGGCTTGGCTACTTCTACCTTAACCGGGGAAGGAAACAGCGCCTATGTCGCCATACTTACCGACGGCAACCCCATTGCGCTCAGCAACGTCCAGACCCGCAATACCATTGCCGTTGACCCTGACGCCGTTATCTGCTGGATGGGAAACGGCCCCTGCGACCCCCATATCCGCACCGACGTGAACTGGAAAACCTTTATCGGGCAGGCCTCCGGTGAATCTTACTCGTTTGAATGGAACGGAAATATGCCGGTAACCGTAGTCATACAGCCATCCGAACGAAAAGGCGGAATTCAGCTCGCAATAGATTAAACATAACCAAAACAGCGGTAACACTATGATGATAGGTTTACCGCTGTTTGGCTTATCGCAATTATTTAATTTTGAAACTTCTTTATCTATTGGTTCTTAACCCGTATTCCATAATCCAAGAGAGCATCTCGTCTGAGAAAATCCCCTCTCCTTTCATCTCCCTCGGCTCACCGGCCGGAGAATACTTTTTACAGAACCCCGCCGGAACAATTCCAATATCT
>OFGX01000192.1_pt1 | contig 53452 bp, 57 predicted proteins | sample 1521831 | NCBI WGS metagenome assembly OFGX01 (sample SAMEA3504080, study PRJEB24116) | mouse gut metagenome | biome: mouse gut; feature: mouse-associated habitat; material: faeces | place: Denmark | collected 2011 | reverse complement strand
TCCTTTCGCGGCCGGAAATTCTCTGCCCATGTCCGGGTACTGGCGGGACAGATGCCAAACTGAATAAGGAGACGGAAAACCGTATGGAAATTATCACAGATACAGACTACCGGGACAGGATGGAGAAGGAAGTGGTCCCTTTTCTAAAAAAACACCGGCACAGCGGCTTCTTCTGTCCTGATAATGGTCAGGATAAAATCTATTATGAAAACTACCGGAGGGAGGATGCAAAAGGGGTCATCGCAATGGTTCATGGGTTCTCTGAATCCGCCGAGAAATACGTTGAGATGATCTATTATTTCTTTCAGGCCGGATATCAGGTGTACATCATGGATCAGCGGGGGCATGGGCGCTCTGCCAGGGGACAGGAGGATCTGTCGCTGGTGCACATCGACAGCTTTGAACAGTATCTCTCCGATTTGGACTATCTGGCGACAGAGGTGGCAGACCGGGAAGACAAGGGGCTCCCCAGGTATCTGTACGCCCATTCCATGGGCGGCGGGATAGGCGCGGCATTCATGGAATGGCATCCTTCTGTCTTCGAGGGCGCAGTGTTGAGCTCGCCTATGATACGGCCGCTGACGGGAGGGATTCCCCTGGGCATAGCCCGGGGGATTGCCGAAATCCAGGTCATGTTGGGAAAGGGAGCAACCTACGTTCCGGGGCATCACGCTTATCGGGGGGACGAGACCTTCGAAACCAGCGCCGCCACCTCTGCGGAACGGTATGAATATTATGCCGGAAAAAGGCGCAGCCAGCCGAACTTCCAAACCAACGGCGCTTCCTATTCCTGGCTTCGGGAGGCCGCCAGAATGTCGAAATACATATTGAATAAGGAAAACTGCGGGAAAATCGTGGGGAAGGTGCTGGTGTTCCAGGCCGAACAGGACGACTATGTGGACAAAGGGGCTCAGGAAATCTTCACAGGACAGGTAAAAAGCGCCCGGATGGTGCCGATGCCAGGGACGAAGCATGAGATTTATATGAGCGATGACAGCCATATGAGGGTGTATGTGGAGGAGATTCTGGATTTTCTGGAAAAATGAGAGTGAGATGTAACGATGGCAAGCTTTTAGATGCCAGGCAGGAGGGCAGATATGGAACGGTGCGGATGGTGTCTGTGCAATGAAAAAATGGTGAAGTACCATGACGAGGAGTGGGGCGTGCCGGTGCATGACGACCGAAAGCAGTTCGAGTACCTGATGATGGAGGCCATGCAGTGCGGGCTGAACTGGAATATGATGATCCAGAAGCGGGAGATATTCCGGGAGTGTTTTGAGGGGTTCGACTTTCAGAAGGTGGCGGCCTATGGGGAGGAGGACATCCGGCGGATTCTGGATACGGAGGGGATGATTCGGTCGAGACGCAAGGTGGAAGCAGTGATCCACAATGCCCGGTGCTTCCTGAAAGTGCGGGAGGAATTCGGCACGTTTTCCGAGTATCTGTGGGGGTTCTCTAAGGGTAAGATGATTCTGTATATGGGGCACCAGAAAGGGCAGATTCCGGCGAGGAACGGGCTGTCGGATCAGATAGCGAAGGATTTGAAGAAGAGAGGATTTAAGTATCTGGGGTCGGTGACGGTTTACGCCCATCTGCAGTCCTGCGGGATGGTGAATGACCATGTGGAGGGATGCTTCCGGTACCTGGAGGTGATGGACGGGGCGGAGACGGCGCGGAAGAGAGGGGATATAGAATCATGATATATTTAAGCAGCTTTCTGTTTTCGGATGAAAAGGTCATCGACCCAAATATTTACCCTTATAATGTGTTCGCAGACAAGGCGGAAAGGCTGTTGCTGTTTGCCCCGATTACCGTCCTGTATGGCGAGAATGCTTCGGGGAAGTCCACCATGCTGAACATCATGGCGAATAAACTGCGGCTGGAGGGCCTGGAGTATGCCACCAGCAACCAGTATGGGAGAGTTCCCTATTTCCTGAACTTCATAAAGGGATGCAGCTACGCTCTGGGGGAAGAGGAGAACGGAAAGGCGCTGCGCCGGATTCCCCAGGGCAGCAGATATATCAAGAGCGAGGATATTCTGTACGAAATCAAGAAGATACAACAGGAGCAGATTCTGGAGGACGGGTATGTGTACGAGCATGTGCGGAGAGGGCTGGCGAAAGAGCAGAGAGAAGAATTCCGGAACTCCTATGCCACAGAACAGAAACTGGAAATCCTGAAATATGCCCAGGAAAAATACTCCAACGGAGAGACCACCCTACAGATGCTGGACGACTATATGGAGCCGGATGCCCTGTATCTGCTGGACGAGCCGGAGGTGTCGCTGTCTCCGGAAAACCAGACGAAGCTGGCGGAGAAGCTGAACCGGATGGCCAGGTTCCTGGGCTGCCAGTTCATCATATCGACCCATTCGCCTTTCATGCTGGGGACGCTGCAGGCAAAGATTTATAATCTGGACTCCAGGGATCTGGAAGTGGTGGGGTGGACGGAGCTTAAAAATGTACGGTACTTTTTTGCGTTTTTTGAGAAGCATCGGGGGCTTTTTATGGATTCTTAGCGGGGGTTTTTGACAGGTAGGAGAATGGCGTAATGGGAGCCGGAGGACGAACCGGAAGCCCGGGAACAGCGGAGGGCAGGAAACAGAAGAGCGGATATGGAGCGATGGCGGTTAAGAGGTAAAGGGATTCGGGTGGCAGAGTGAAAATTTTTTTCAATAAATTTGTTAGGAGGATATAAGGGATGGATTATCAGGTGATACAGATTGACAGACATACCTGGCGGATTGAGGAGCCGGGGGTGCGCTTTTTCCTGTTGGAGGGTGCGGAGAGGGCTCTGCTTATCGACAGCGGCATGCAGGTCAGGAACGCCAGGGAGATTGCGGAGGGGCTGACGGCGCTTCCGGTGTCGCTGCTGGTCACCCACGGGGACAGGGACCATGTGGGGAGCAATGAGGAATTCCCGATGTTCTACATGCATCCGGCGGAGGCTTCCAATTATTATAATACCCAGGGGAAGACAGGGGAGTTCCTCCCGGTCTGGGACGGGGAGACTCTGGATTTGGGCGGCAGGTCTTTGGAGATCATCGCCTTGCCGGGGCATACGCCGGGGAGCATCGCCGTACTGGACAGGAATGCCAGGATATTGATTGGCGGGGATCTGGTCCAGGACGGTCAGATATTCATGTTCGGGGTGCAGAGGGAGATGCATGCCTATATCCACAGCCTGGCTAAGCTGGAGGGGTACAGGGGTGCTTTTGACTGGGTGTATCCCTCCCATGGGAGCTTTCCGGTGAGCCCTGATTTGATTCCGACACTGCGGGAAGCGGCGGAAAAGGTTCTCAGGGGCGAGGTGCCGGGGACGGAGAGCGAGATGCATGGGCGGAAGATCATGCGGTATGATGTGGGGGTGGCGGCTTTTTTGGGGGAGGCTTGAGAGGGGCTTTGTCCATATCTATGGGACAGTTCTTTGCCGGTTAAAAGAGAACGGAGGTCTAACAGTTAATGATACCTTTGAAAATAGAAACTTTATTAGAGGGTAAAGTAGTAGAAATAAATAGAGTTGAATACAAGGAAGGATGGAATCCCTCTGATATTACACACTCTATCTGTGCATTTGCCAATGATTATGCCAATGTGAATGGCGGATATATTGTCATAGGCGTGGAGGAGGATAGCGGAGTTCCTGTTTTGCCCCCTAAGGGTGTTCCGAAGGAGCTTTTAGATGGAATACAACAAGAAATCTTTCAATATTGCAATTTGATTGAGCCACGCTATGTTCCACAGATAGAAGTTGTAAATTATCCGGATAAGGATACGCACTTGCTTTATCTGAAATGTTCGCCGGGAGATGCTGGTCCGTACAGAGCACCTAAGGATGTATATTCCAAAAAGACAAGCGATAAGCCGGATAAGACAATGTACTATTGGATTAGGCCGGCTTCGTTGACGACAATTGCCAAACAGGGAGAAATCGCAGAATTATTTGAAAAGTTCAATGCCATTCCGTTTGACGATCGGGTGAACCGTAAAGCAAATATTGATATTATCAGAAGAGGATATCTTGAAGATTTTTTGAGGGATAGTAATAGCTCCTTATCAACTGAGATAAATAATAGAAACATGGACGAGCTATTGTTAGCGCTGGAAGTGGCTAATGAGACGGATGCGGATTTAGAATTAAGAAATATTGCTATTCTAATGTTTGCTGAAAGACCAGACAAGTTAATACCTGGGGCACAAATTAATTTTGTCAGGTTCAATACCAAAGAAGCGGAATCCGGTAATATCATGTTTGAAAAAACATTTACCGGCCCGATATGGAAACAGGTAACAGATGTATTGGATTATATTAAGACAAATGTCATTATTGAGAAGACTGTCAAGATTGAGAATCAGGAAAAATCCGTAAAATGCGTAAATTATCCATATAATGCATTGGAAGAAGCGATTGTTAATGCGGTATTTCATAAATCCTATAGAGAAGATGTGCCAGTGGAAGTGAGGGTATATCTTGACCGAATTATGATTATAAATTTTCCTGGTCCCGATGGATATATGAATATGGAGAAGTTTGCTGCGGGAAAGGTAAGGGCAAGAAAATATCGAAACAGAAGAATTGGTGAATTCTTTAAAGAGATAGACCTTTCTGAAAAGCAAGGCACTGGTATCCCTAAAATTTTGAGTGCATTGTCAAAAAATGGTTCTCCCAAACCTTTCTTTGAGACGGATGATAGAAGAACTTATTTGGAAACGACGATTTTTATCAGGGAAGGATTTGGTGAAAGCAGCAAAATGTCCGATAAAATGTCCGATAAAATGTCCGATAAAATGTCCGATAAAATGTCCGATAAGGAAAAGGATAGAATGAAAACCATCATAATATATCTCGAAGAGAATCATGAAATTGCAAGTGGTATTGCGGCAAGGTTGTTAGGTGTAGAGACTAAAACAGCAAGCAGACTATTGAATAAGGCTGAAAAATGCGGTATTGTCCGGGGTGAAGGAAAAAATAAGACTAAAAAATATGTATTGCCTACAGAGGATAATTTGTAAAGAAAAAGATGGCATGGTTTCAAGAGTACACACTGACAACAGAAAAGGATTCCCTACGGCCAGTTCGGCGGTAGAGAGTCCTTTTCTGTTGCAGGGAATCCCGGAACGGTTGCAGTCATCCACAGGGCAAGGGCAATCGTTGTAAAAACCCCGCTCCGGTTGCGGAAATGCCGGATACGGAAGGGCCTGTTGCAATCATGGTGATTCGGTTGCAAAAGTAAGGCAATATATTGATAAAAATGCAACCGGGTGCTATGCTTTTCCTAGATTCTACAGACATGGGACGCAGAGGAGACAGGGGGATGTACACATGGATGACCAGATACAGAAAGATTTCCTGAGAAAGCGGATGATTGAGCTTCGGGAGAAGAACCACAAGACCCAGTCCCACATGGCAGAGCTGATTGGATGCAACAAATCCACCTTATCAAGAGCGGAAAAAATCGGCGGCGACACCAGCTACAAGACCGTCCTGGGGTTTGCCCATGATTACTGCGACAAACTGGGGCTCACATCCCGGCAGAAAGACCAGTTCCTACGCGGAGACAGAGTCGTAGTAACAGACACGTCAGCGCTGCTGAAGAACAGCCAGCTGATAGACGAACTGAGCAGAGAATACAGCAGAGTCATCGTGCCGGATATGGTGGTGGAGGAGCTTGATTCCATCAAAGACCACAATAAAAAGCTGGCCAAAAAGGCCTGGCAGATTCTAAGGAGTATCGCTTCCGGCTCCAATTCCAATGTGGTCACAGGTCACTGCCCGGGCGGCCAGGGGAAAGGCAGGACCGGCAATCCTGACGGGCGGATTGTAAAGATGGCGGAAAAGGCCGCCGAAGAGTTCCACTGCCGGGTGGACATCATCACCTACGACGCGGGATTCGCGGCGCGGTTAAGCGGGCATGCCACAGTCAAGGCCCTGTACCTTGAGGAATACATGGTCACGAAACAGAACCTGATGGACATCCAGAGCCTTAAAAAAATCAACGCCTACTATGCGGATTCCTATGAGGATATGGAGAGCGCGCTGGGGGTGACGATTCCGAACCGGGAGGACATCAACGCCTATCTGCCGGAGGGCAACACCCTGATTATCTCTGTGGTAAGGTGCCGGAAAAAGCCCCTGAACCAGAGGAAAGAGAAAATCCGGTGGCTGATAGGGCACGGAGCGGACGTGGACAGGAGGGACTGCGGGAAATACTACTTTCCGCCCCTGTCCCACGCCATCCAGAACCGGGATTTCGAGATGTTCAGATTTCTGCTCCATGAGTGCAGAGCCAACCCCAACGTGGGCAGCAGGAACCCCTATGACGCCGGAAAGATACAGCAGAAGAATGACGGGAACATGCCCCTGATGATCGCGGCCTGGGACAACCGGGTGGAATTCGTCAGAGAGCTGTGCGCGGATCCGCGGATCAGCCTGAATCAGCAGGACGGGAACGGCTACACGGCACTGATGAAGGCGTGCCACTGGGGATGGCTGGAATGCCGGGACATCATCCGGGCGGCCGGGGCGGATGAAAGGATCGTGGACAGGAACGGCTACACCGCGGAAGACCATTACCGTGAATACCTGGAGACCGGAAGGAGCAAGAACCGTACCTGGCAGAAAAACCAGAATGAGGGAAGGAGGCGCGGAAGGCCATGATCGACAGGATATGCATCTCCATCAATAACCGATGCAACCTTGCCTGCAGCTACTGTCATTTCCATGAAAAGGGGAAAATCGAGGCTGCGGAAATGGATGTATATGAAATACTGAATAACGTTAAAAAATATACGGAAAAGAAATGCCCGGAGAAGGGATTTAAGATCGGGTTCGTGGGAAACGGAGAATGCTTCCTGGACTGGCAGGCGCTGAAATCCTATATCGCCTGCCTGGAGGACGCCCCGAGAGTCAGAATCTATACCATAACCAACGGTACCGTCAGGCTTCCGGAGGAAGACCTGGCGTTCCTGGAGGAGCACAGGGTCAATGTTGGGTTTTCCATTGACGGATACAAGGAGCTGCACGACAAGTATCGGTGCAATTCCTTTGACCGGGCCATGGAGAATGTGGAGCGCTATAGACAGGCGACAGGGCATTATCCTACCTTCAACGCCACTGTGGGCAGGGAAAGTCTGAGAAACGCGGAAGAGGTGATTTCCTTTTTCCAGCCTTTTGGAACCAAAGTGACCTTTTCCCGGATGATTGGAAAATATGGGATTTCCCTGGGGGAATACCGGGATTTCATGGACAGGGCGGGAAAGGAGCTTCCGGTCAGGCGGGGCGGATTGGACTGTACGATGTACGGCGGCCTGTGCGGGGCTGGTACGAATAATTATTTCTTTGCAAACGGTAAAACGTATTACTGCGGGAACTGCATCGACCTGCCGCCGGTGGGGGACAGCGGGATATCCCTGGAAGAGCTGGAAAAGATTTCGTTGACATTTGACCGAAGCTGTTGTTATAAGGAGTTTCTGGGATGTTATACTGCCTAACGCTGACGGGTTCAATCCCATGATTACATTAGGCACCGTCCAGAAATAACTCTTCAAGAGTTATTTCTGGCTCCGGCAAACTGCGAAGCAATTTGCCGGAATTGTCAAAAATAATTTTTTGACAATTCCTTAGGCAGCATTCAGCGTTATGCAGTATAATCCACAGGCTTGTGATTCCGGGAACATGTGACAGGCTCACGGAATCTTTGGAGGCGGAACCTGGCATCGGAGCAGGACAAAACCGGAACAGTGGGGGGAATCGGCTCAGAGGAGCTTCGGTAAGCCCCATGATATGCGGCCTGGAGATTCCTGGAGCATATTGTGGCAGAAGGAGTGGCTATGAAAATTGGATTGTACGGAATGCCCGCATCGGGGAAGACCTATATTCTGGACAGGATTCCCTTCCTGCAGACCCTGGCCGGAAGCCGTCTGCTGCGGGAAGGGAATCCGGAATTTGACAGTCTGGACGAGAGGGGCAGGGAGAAAGCCAGGAAAGCGCTGGCACGCGGGCTGCGGGAGCGGCATGGGGGAGAGGATTTCATCATGGACGGGCATTATGCCTTCGGCGAACAGACCGTGTTCACGGAGGAGGACGGACAGTTGTATGACGTTTTCCTGTATCTGTATCTGTCGCCTGCTGTGCTGCGGGCGCGGATGGAGGGTTCCGGGAAGAACCGGAACTATCTGCAGTACGATATAGGGGCATGGCAGGACAGGGAGATTGCCGGCCTGCGGCAGTATTGTCATGAGCATGATAAGGATTTCTATGTCCTTGACAATCCGCCGGAGGATGTTTTCGGGGACATATCGGATGTAATCGGATTCATCCGGGAGGTTGCGGAGGGCTATAGCTGCGTGTCCTTTGCGGCAAGGTGTGTGGAGGAGATTCTTGGGAGGAGCAGAACGGATACGGTCACATTGCTGGACGGGGACAGGACGCTGGCCGTGGAGGACAGCAGCAAGGCGGTCTTTGGCTACAGAACCCATGTCTTTGACGGGGAGTTTTACACCGGATATCAGGTGTGGAAGCAGAACAGGGAATTTGAGGGGTATCCGGTTCCGGAATTGAAGGAGATGCCTGTCCGGCTGAATGAAAGAATCGTGGATGGCATTGCGGGCGATGCTTTCCTGCTGACATCCGGGCATGAGCGGATATGGCGCTTCATCGCGGGAGAGCTGCAGATTCCGTTCTATGGCGGGAGGGAGATGGCCGCGGAGACCAAGTTCTTCATCGCGAAGATGCTGCAGAGGGCGGGGAAGAGGGTCATCGCCTACGGGGACAGCATGAATGATTACTATATGCTGCGGCAGGCGGATGTGGGGTACCTTGTGAGGAGGCCGGACGGCTCGGTGAGCGGGAGCCTCAGGGGAAAGGATATGGAGGGGTTGATTTATGTATGAATTGAAGAGGGACGAAGAGGTGGAGAGGCTGATTGCCATGACGAAATCCGACTCGGGGGTCTGCGGGCCGAGGCTGGTGGAAGCCCATAGGGAGCTGGGAAGGGCGTTGGGGGCGCAGATAGGGCAGCTTGGGCAGTTTGAGCCGGAGGAGACTACGGTTGTGGCGGTGCTGCGCGGGGGGATATTTTTCGCGGAGGGGATGTATCTGGCTATGGGGTGCAGGTTCGGGCTGTATGATCCGAAGCATGAGAAGTTCGTGCGGCCTGGGACGAGGCATGTGATTTTGGTGGATTCGGTGATCAATACCGGGAGGACGTTGAAGGAGGTGTGGGATTCGGGGGTTTATGCGGCCTGCTGCGTGGTGAATGAGCGGGCTGTGCCGATGTTCGGGGAGAGGCTGTTCGCCGTGCGGGTTTCGGGGAATTCGTTTGTGGGCGGGGAGGTTCCCAGGCAGGTGGGGAGCGTGGGGCCGGATACGACTTTGCGGTTGTTTCATCTGTTGTGAGGTGGATTGTCTTTTTCTGGCATTGCGGAGGGGATAATGTCCAGGTCATGATTCAGAATTAGGTATACATTGGCCATGGTCTGGGACTTGATGCGGTTGTTACATCTGCTGTGAGGTGGATTGTTTTTTTCGGGCGTCGCGGAGGGAATCACGTCCAGGTCATGATTCAGGATTAGTTATACATTGGTCAGGGTCTGGGGTTTGATGCGGTTGTTTCATCTGTTGTAAGGTGGATTGCCTTTTTCTGGCATTGCGGAGGGAATCACGTCCAGGTCATGGTTCAGGGGCAGGTATACATTGGCCAGGGTCTGGGTCTTGATGCCCTGCACCGCGTCCACCAATATGGCAACGTCGCAGGCTGCCAGGGAGCGGCTGACTTCATAGTTGAAGTCCGCATGTCCCGGGGTGTCTGTCAGGTTCGGGATATACTCCTCCCCGGCTTTTGTGGAATAGCGGCTGTAAAAAACGATTGCGGTATTTGTGGGGGCATGCTAAAATATCCACAGGAAGCACATGGAAAGAGGGAATGAAGGTTGGTGACCGCATAACATAGAGAAGGATAGGTTCTCGGAATTTCAGGAAGCAGAATCGGGCATTGGGGCAGGACGGCACCTGGAAAAGTGGGGGAACCGTTTCAAAGGAGTTCCGGAAAGCCGCGTGATATGTGGTCTGGCGCATCCGGCGAAGGCTTTCAGAAACCCTCCTGCCACAGACAGCACCACCATGGATGAAAGGCGGGGGTTTCTGTGGATGCCGCTGTCCATATACTGCATAACGCTGAATGCTGCCTAATGTAATCATGCGATTGAATCAGTCAGCGTTATGCAGTCTGGTTTCACGGCAAGTGAAATCGTTAAGCAGTATAAATAGGGCATGGGACAGAGAAGGTGTGGAAAAGAGGGGATAGGATTGGATGTATAGGGACAGGGTTGCACTTTATAGAGAACTTGAAAAAGAGTTTCACAGCAAGATTCTCGTTTATGTGACAAGCGACAGGCCGAACATGGCCGCTCAGATCTCTCCCGATGTAATTGATTATTTTATCGATCATTTAGATAAAATAAAGCCATGCGGGAGGATTTCGCTTTTTTTATATACACGGGGCGGGGATACTTCAACTGCAAGGAATATCGTAAATCTGCTCAGGATGTATGGGGATTTTCTTCAAGTCATAATACCCCACAAGGCGCACAGCGCGGGTACGATTATCAGTTTGGGAGCGAATGAAATTGTGATGACCAAGCAGGCTACGCTGGGGCCGATCGATCCAAGCCTGTATACCGCTTTGAATCCCAGAAGGCCTGAGGGAGGGATTTTTCCGGTAAGCGTGGAGGCTGTAAAGGGCTATCTGGAGTTCGCTAAAAATGAGTTGGGAATTCAGGATGAGGCATCGTTGGCAAGCATCTTCGAAAAGCTGACGGATTTTGTGCATCCGCTTGTCCTGGGCGAGGTATACCGCTCAAAAGCCCAGATTCAGATGATGGCGGAAAAGCTGCTTCAGAACCAGGTCACTGAGCCGGAAAAGATCAAAAAGATTATTGACTTTTTATGCAGTGAATCGGGGAGCCATAATTATACCATCAACAGGCGGGAAGCCAAGAACGAGTTAGGGCTTCAGATTGTCAATCCCACTGCTTTTCAATATGAACTGATAAAGAGAATATATGACGACATAAATGAAGAGCTACTGTTCGACAAGCCGTTTTTGATTACGGAAGTAAACGGCGCTTATGCTGTCCGCAGATGCATACTGGAGAGCGTGGTCGGGGGTGCGGATTATTTTTCCACAGAAGGGGTCGTGGTGAGAGGAAAAATGCCGGACGGCCAGACGGCGATACAGAACAGCATAAGCTATGAGGGATGGAGGCATGACCATGCCTCGGAGGGAGGCCAGGTCTCGGTGAGGAATGGAGAGGAGGAGGTAATATATGAGCGTGGTTCAGGATATCAGACTTAACACCATGTCTCCATGGCCATATGATGCATATCATTCCTACATGACATCAGCGATTCCAACGAATACAGAAAGGTATGTTTTGATTGACCCTGAGGAAACAGAGGATATGGAAGTGGAGGAGACGGGGAAGTATTCCATCTTCGATGTGGCAAACTGGTTTTTATCCAAAAGCGATATGACCCATAAAAAGCTTCAGAAACTCTGTTATTATGCCCAGGCCTGGGCATATGCATTGAAGGGGTATCGCCTGGAGGATACGGATTACCAGGCATGGGTACATGGACCGGTTTCACCTGCGCTGTGGGAGCGGTTTAAGGCATTCGGATACGATACCATCTGCATGAAAAGTGGGAATAAGGCTCATTTTGACCCTGAGGATATACGGTTATTGGAAGATGTATGGGAAACTTATGGCGACAGTACGGGAAATGCCCTGGAAGCCCTGTCACATCGGGAATTGCCCTGGATGGAGGCAAGGAGGGGATATGAACCGGCTGAAAGATGTACGGTTGTGATTTCTCCCCACACCATGGCATCCTATTATAAGTCTATCCATTGCGGCGATTGATATGGCGAAATTAACCCAAAAACAAAACCGGGAGGTGCCTTTTGAATTATGTTTCAAGTACCCTTTGGAGAACGGGTATACGTTTAAAGAGCTGACCCCGGAAAATGTAAGACAATTTCAGGCTTTTTTAAACAAGATATCGCAGATGACGGTAACCCAGGTGGACAGGGCATTTGCGCGCAAACCGGATACGGATGACACTTACAGGGGAATGCAGGTGTATCATTATGAGGTGACGGAAGTATTTAGGATACATGTGGTCATTGAGGCCGGGTATTATAAGGTCATCCGGTTGGATCCGAGACATAAGGTGCATAGAAGTTAGAAACCACTAACTAAGGAAAAGAACCCACATGGATATTTTTGAACTGGTAGACAACGAGAAATTCTTCCATCCTCTGAGCAGCCAGAACCGGAGGATCTATTATGAATGCATCCTTTCCCTGATCGAGAAGTCCAGGGAAGTCCCTGTGCTGTACGATTCCGACGCCAGGAACTGCGTGGCGCTCTACCTGAGGAACAGCAAATATGTGTTCCAGGATGAGCAGGGGGAAGGACAGGAGCAGCAGGCGCCGGACAGAAGCGCCTCCGCCATCATGGCCTATCTGCGGGAATGCGGCTGGGTCACCCCCCGGGAGATCGGGCGGAACGGGGAAAATGTGGCCAATGTGTCTATGAGCTGCCGGAGGATCATGGAATTTTTCCGGAAAATGTGTGAGAAGGGGAATCAGGGGACGCTTTCCAATCACATTTTTTCCATGTACGAGATCCTGAAGGCAAGCTTTGAGGAGGATTCCGCCCGGGCGGAACGGCCTTATTCCACGATTCTGAATCCCCTGTCAGACCATGTGGAGGAATTGAAGAACGAACTGCTGGACTTAAAGGACAGCATCGCCAATATCATGCGGATGGTGATGGAGCTCCAGGATGCCAACAGCGTTGGAAAGTTTTTGATGAAGGACGAACTGCTGGACAAATTTTTCAACGATTATTTCTTCCTGAAAAATAACGGGCTGATTCCAAGCCAGCTTTCCTTCATCCGGAACAAGCTCCGCGTCATAGAAGAGGGGCGGATATTTGAAAAAATGGCCGCGGAATGCGCCGCCGTGCACCAGATAGAGGGCGCACAGGCCAGGGAGAAGGTGCAGGCCGTCCTGGCGAGGCTCTCCTATTTCCTCAGCGTGGAATACCAGGAGAACATGGAGCTGATCGACGCCAGGATTAATACCTATTATCGTCTGGCCAACATCCGGATGATGCTGGTGATGGGAAACGGCGTGGAGATGGAGTCCCTTCTGGACGGATTTCTCAGCGCCCTGAAAGGGATGGGACAGGAGGAAAGGCAGCAGGCGCTGGAGCGGGTGGCAGGCTGCATGAGGGTCTCTTCCCAAAAGTACATCGGCAGGAAGTCTTATGAGAGGCGGAAGCCCAGGGAGCGGGATCGCGGGGAGATCGGCCTTCCGCTCTGGGACATTTCCCAGGAGGAGAAGGAGCTGCTGACCCAGGCGGTGATGTCTGGTACGAAAAACCGTTTTTCTATAGACGGCGCCAGGCATTTCCTGGACGGGAGGATGGCCGGGAGGAAGGAGCTGGAGCTCCGGGAGCAGAGGGTGGCGGACAGGGAGGAAGCCATGCTCTTTGCCGCGGCTGTGATGTATTCCGGCATCGAGGAATTTCCTTACACGGTGGAATTGATGGATGGCTATGTGGAGACGGACATCGCCAGGATGACCAATCTGAAGATCAGGAGACGATAGAGGTATCATATGGGGGAATTTGACTTTCTGGAGAACATGAAGGACGAGGAAGAGCTTCTGTTTAAGAGATGCATCCGGAAGCTGCTGGACGCCACTTTTATCATAGAGGACAGGGACGAAAGGCTGTACCAGTATCTTTCGGTGGAGTCCAACTGCTATGACGTCTCTGCGTTCCTGCGCAAGATAGGGTATGACGTGGTGGTGGAGGACAAGCTGAAGGTGGCCATGCTGGTGCAGAACGAGGCGGATCTGGATACGGTGGGAATCAAGCGCAGCAATCTGGTGGTCTTCGACGGAAAACAGGTGCAGATGCTTCTGGCGCTGTGGCTGCTCTATCTGGAGAAGGTGGGCTTTTCGGAGGAAATCTATGTGACAGTGGGGGACGTGATCGATAAGTGTAAGGTGTACGGGATAGAACCGGCGCCCACGGAGTTCCGGGCGGCGTTCAAGCTGTTCAAGCGGTTCAGCCTTCTGGCCTGGGATGAGAACGACACAAAGGAGGACAGCAAGGTGAAGCTCTATCCCTCCCTGCAGTTCTGCATGGATATCCCCCAGCTGAAGCAGGTGATGCGGGAGTATCTTCCGGAGGGCAGATTCGACCCGGCGGAAACGGAGGCCGGGGAAGAGGGAGAGGACGCGGAGGATGCGGACGACGCGGAAAGGGATGCGGAGGATTTTCAGGAAGCCTTCGACTGAAAGATTTAACGCAAGTATCTGGGCGGAGGAGCATGGGACTGGGCATAGAAAGAACCGGACGTAGAAGCATAGAACCGTGCGGAGAAGCACAGAACCGGACGTAGAAGCACAGAGAATAGCAGAGAAGTAATAGGCTCTCGGAATCCTTGGAAGCAGAAGCCGGCATGGGAGCAGGACGGCACTTGGAAAAGTAGGGGAACCGCTATAAAGGAGTTCCTGAAAATACGGAGAAATACAGCAAGAGGGTAGCAGGATGGCAAAGGTAGCGCTGACGAATATATATCTGGTGAACTGGTACGGCTTTATCAATACGAAGATCCCCATTGGGCGAGATCTTACTTTGATTACGGGGGAGAACGAGTGCGGGAAGTCCACGATCCTGGACGCAATGAAATATGCCTTTACCGGGGACGTGGAATTCAATAAATCCTCCAGCTCCCAAAATGTGGGCGGCAGCAGGAGGACGCTGTCCTCCTACACCCGCTGTCTGATAGACCCCAGCGCCGGGATCTATTCCAGGCCGGCGGAGCGGATGCCGAATGTGTACAGCCATATCTCGCTGGAATACCATGACGAGCTGAATGAGGATTTCTTTGTGCTGGGAGTGGTGCTGGAGACCAATTCCAGCAATAATGTGTCCTCCTACTGGTATGCGGCGGAACATACCTCCATGGAACAGATGCAGTATGTGTACCGGGAAGAGGGGGTGGTGAAGCCCTATGATTACCAGGGGTTCCAGCGCGCCCACAGGATACCGGTCATGTCCCAGAGGGAGGCCATGGTGAAATTCATGAACATGACAGGCCTGAAGCTGTCCTCCGGGGAGATCAGGAAGTTCCAGAGAAAGCTCCGGAGCATCATGACCTACAATCCCGCGGCCAAAATCCAGCAGTTCATCAAGGAATCCGTGCTGGAAGCCAAAGACATCAATTTCGACAAGCTCCGGGACGCCAAAAATTACATAGAGAAGATGAACCAGACCCTGGAACTGATCAAAGTGGAGATGGAAGCCCTGGAGGGTATCCTGAGGGATTTTGAGAGATACGAAGCCGTGAAGACCAGGCTGATCGTGGACGACGGAAAGCAGATCTATAAAAATATTTTGAGACTCAAAAAATCCATCGGGGAGACCCAGGATCAGATTGCCGGAAAGAAAGGGGAGATCGGGCACCTGGAGGAGACCATCGGGGAAAAGGAGAGGGAGAAAGACCGGGCGGAGACCGGGCTTTTGAAGGCCAAGAGCAACCTCAACGAGCTGGACTGCTCAAAGGCCATCGAGGAAGAGGAAGAGAACCGGAGAAGGCTGCAGGCGAAACTGGACGGGCTGGAGCAGGCCAGGGGAGAGCTGTCCGCCTTTCAGGAACAGGTGAAGGAGATGCTCCGCACATTGGGCAGCCTGGGGGCGGAGACCGGGGATGAGGAGATCCTGACGGGGCTTACCCTGGCGGATTTTTCCTACGGGGAGAAAAAGAACGCTTCGGACAGGCTGAAGAGGGCGCTGTCCGCCCAGAGGGACGGCCTGACGGAGCAGAGGGTGGAGATCCGGGGCAGGCTGAAGGCGGTGCAGGAAGAGCTGATCCATTATAAAAAAGTGGCGGAGGACTGCGAGAAGAATAGGCTGGATTATTCCCATGTGCCGGAACAGGCGGAACTGATCCGGGAAATCAACCGGGAATTCCAGAACCGGAACATCCCTGCCCGGGCCATGTTCTCCTGTGAGTATGTGGTGAAGGTGGAGGACGAGGAGTGGAGGGCCGTGATCGAGACCTTCCTGGGAATCCACAGATACAGCATCCTGGTGGAGCCGGAGTGGTTCGATATCGCTGACCAGGTGCTGGACAGATCTTCCCACAAATACGTGGAGCTGGTGAACACCCGGCTGCTGGCGGGGAAGAAGGTCAAGCATTACGAGGACGCCGTGGTGAATAAGCTCCTGATCAAGAACGAAATTGCCCAGAAGTATTTCGATTACTGGCTGGGTGGGATCCACGCGGTGCCCGAGGAGCAGGTGCCCCGGTATGAGAACGCCATGTCCAGGAGCGGAAAACTTGCCAGAAATATGGCGGTGACCTATATCAATACCAGGAAGAACAAAACCTTCTGCCTGGGGCAGGAGGCCATAGAACTGAACAGAAAGCATGCGGAAAGACAGATCCAGGAGCTGGAACAGCAGGAACAGGCCCTGGGGCGGGAGCAGCAGCAGGTGCAGGATGGAATCCAACGGATCACGGAACAGCTGGATTGCTTCAAGGCCTATGACTTTGACGCTTTTGCCAAATACGACCAGGCGGCGGGGGAGCTGAACCGGTCGGCGGAGAAGCTGCATGAACTGACGGAAGCCCAGAAGAACAACCTGGAATACCAGACCCTGTTCCTGCAGGTGCAGGAGCTGGAAAAGCAGCTTGAAAAGGTGAGGAAGGGGCTGGATCAGGCAAAGGACAGGAAAAGGAGCCTGGAGCTGGAGAATCAGAGCCATGAGACGAAGCTGACCCAGGACCGGCTGGCGCTGAAGGACAGGGAAGAGCGGCTGGAAGAGCTGAGGCTCCTCCACGGCACGGAGACAAAGATGGCCATGGAGGAATACGATGGCTTTCTGGCGGGGATTTCCCGGACAGGGGACGTGATGCTGCCGGAATCCAGAAGGAAGCGGGAGGGGGAGAAGCAGAGCCTGGAGGCCAACATTTTAGGCGGGCAGAAATCCTATAACATGAAGAAGAACCAGGAGGATCAGCTGCCGGAAGGCCTGGGACAGGAAAGCAGATACCTTGCCCGGAAGAACAAGATCTGGGTGGATGACCTGCAGGAGATCCACGCGAAAATGGCGGAACAGACCAGGCGGTATGAATCCATCTTTAAGAATGAGTTCGTGCTCTCTGTGTACCAGACTGCCCTGGGGGCCAGAGAGGATATCGCCGGGATCAACAAGGAGCTGCGGAAGCTGAAATTCTCCACCAGATACCAGTTCGACGTGAATCTCCTGGATGACAAATCCGACTATGCCAAAATATTGCGGTACGCGGAATACCTGAAAAAGGTCAACAAGGTGGACGACGGACAGATGGTGTTCGCCAGTCTCTACGGTTACGAGGAGGACGAGATAGAGCAGCGGGAAAAGGAGATCCGGGAGATCATCAACCGCATCATAGACAAAAACGATATGGGGGCGATCCAGGACTTCGCGGATTACCGGAATTATATGAGCTATGAGATTGTGATCAACAATGCGGACGTGAAGGACGGGAAGCTTTCCAGACAGGCGGGGTACAGCTCCGGCGCCGGAACCCAGATTCCCTACACCCTGATCTTGTCGGCTGCCCTGTCCATGCTCTACAATGCCAGGGTCAATTCCACCAGGCTTATCTTCATCGACGAGCCTTTTGAGAAGATGAGCGACCACAATATCAAGCTGATGCTGGAATTCTTCCAGAATCAGGACTTCCAGGTGATTTTCTGCGCGCCGCCCAACAAGACGGATTCCATCGGGTTCGCCTGCGATACGGTGATTCCGGTGCTGAAGGTCAGGAACGATAATATGCAGATAGGAAGCGTGGAATTCCATGAGCGAAAGGGAGCGGTACATCACTGAGATTTTGGGGAGGCTGTTGAAGAAGCATTATACGAGGGAGGTTCGGCAGGGACAGGGGAAAACCTCCAGAAGATGACGGAAAATGATATCACAAGGGCGGAGAAGCTGGCTTCAAAACCGGCATATTGTGAGATTTTGCGGGAGATGCTCAGAAGGGGAGTAAAGATGGAGCAGGAGATGATATCGTAAAGCTATACTATATTACGTCATTGTCGTATTGCGTTAATCGTTTGAATTTGGTAACATGGTGCCAGGACATCCCGGAAAGGAAGAAAAATACCTATGATGAATTTCACCCAATTCCTAAAAGCCGTAGACCAGGCCGCGGCAGCAATGTCAAAAGAGCAGCTGGCAGAATTCATACATGAAACAGCCAGGACGCTCCCGGAAAATCAGCGGGAGGACTTTCTCGCCGAAATGCTTCTCCTTGCAGGCGGCAAAGAGGCCCATATCTGTCCGGAACCTTCAAAAGCAGACCAGGAAGCGGCAGCAGACTTCGAACAAAAGCGCAGCTTCCTGAGAACCCGGCTGGAGCGCATGGAAAGCGGAGAACTGTGCCTGGAAGGCTCCCTCAATCCGGAATATGATGACTGGTACAGCAGCGCTGAAGAAGAGTTCCTATACAGCGACCCGGAGGGCATACTGGACATCATAGAGGAGGCCTGCAGGTTCGTGCACCAATGTGTGGACTGCGAAGAGTATCAGGCCGCCTGTGAACTCACCGGCATCCTGATAGGGCTGGACATCATGGTAGGCGGGGAGTATCAGGAGTACACGGACGCGCCGATCAATATCAATGACCTGAAAAGCTACCACCTGGGGAATGTGGACTACAGAACCCTTGTGATAGACGCGGCGCGTGCGGCCTACTGTGCCAGCGCACTGTCGGAAAGGGCTGATGAATTATATATCACACTGATGAATTCCGGCAGAAGGGACATCACCCTGGAAATGATTCTGCAGGGCGGCAGAGAACTCCCGGAGATAGATGCCTTTCTGCCGCTGTGGATAGAACACCTCGGCAGGATGACCGGGAGCAGCGCCGGAAAGCTGCTGCAGGAAGCGCTGGAGCTGGCAGACGACGGGGAACAGCTGCTGGCAAACGCAAGGAAATACTGTGGGGAGCATCCGGAGCTATATGAGCAGTATCTGACAGCCAACCAGGGAAAAACAGATGCGGATTCGCTGCTGGCAGTGGGCACAGAAGCGTTGGAGGCAATCGAGAAGAAGTATCTGGTTCGCAGCCGCATCGCTCTTTTGACCAGCAGGACCGCCCTGGAGCAGGACCGGCCGGAGCTTGCGGAAACCTGCTGGCTGGAAGCGTTCCGCTCGGATACAAGGGTGGTAAACTATCTAAGGCTCCTGATGGAGTGCAGGGATTTCTCAAATGTCCGGGAAGCGGCGGCGCAGATTTACCGGGAAACATGTTCCCAGTTGAGAAAGGATAGTTATTTCCTTCCCGTAGCCGGGGGCGGAAGGGAAAATCAGTTGAACCCAACGCAGGCGTATTTGCTGGCTTTTCTGGGAGGCGAATTTGACTATGTCAGGGAAAGGGCCATGAATGCCACGAATTCTCTGGGATGGAGCGCGTCCTTTATGAAATGCGGCCTGGCGGCGTTCCTGCTGCTGCTGACAGAGGACGGGAGCCTGCCGCAAGACGCCCCACGGCAGGGTGGGGAGCTGAAGACTATGAAGCCAGGCGCCAGGGAAATGCTCCGTAGGATAGTGGCAGCTGCAGGCTTCGATAAATCGGAATATGAAAAGGGAACTTTAAGGCTCATCGAAGAGAGCAATGAGGGCTGGTTCCTCACATGCTGGAACCACTGGAAGCGGACGGTTCCGCTTTCCCGGGAACAGAGGGAAGCGCTTTTGGGATGGGCAGAGGGCCTTGTGACAAAGCGTGTGCAAGGCATCATGGAAGGAAACCACAGGAATTATTACGGAGAATGCGCCGCCTATATCGCCGCGCTGGGAGAAGCCAGGGAAGCCGGAGGAGAGCCAAACGGAAAACAGGCTACCATGGCGAAGTACATGGAAGCATACAACCGCCGGAGCGCTTTTCGCCAGGTAATGCGGGGATACGGGATGCAGGACACCAGGAAAAAGAAATAAAATTTGTGCCATTGCTGCATCTTTGCCGAACTGGATGGGGTGTACGAGGAGTGCAGACAGAAGCTGACACAGGAGGACTATGCCGCAAAAGAGAAGTGTATAAGAATTAAAACTTGCACCACTGGTGCGAGAACTGGAGAGTATTATGACAAAAGAATTTGAGAAGTTTATTGCTGACAAGCCAGAGTTGAACATAGCCACAAAGGAAGAGGTTTCTCTGTTAAAAATCAAACTTGGAAAGAGCCACAGGAAGGAATCTGACTGGGAAGTCATAAAGGATATTTTTTACAAAAGAGATCTCATTACTTTTATCCCGTCTAAGAAAATGAAAGGGATAAAATTAGTTGAAGAGCTGCCTTGTGAATGGGGATACCTGATTGCTTTTTCAAATATAGACGATTGTACGCAGTACATAGACGAAAAGCAATATAGATTGAAAAGTCAAAGCTATGTACAAATCATTTCTGTTCCTTTTATGGATATATGTGAGATAGCAGACCGAAATGATGTGGATGTTCTCATTGATGTAAATGGGGGAATTAATTCCAGGTGCTTTATATATGCTCACAGGGAAGAACGGTTAAAGGCTGTTATTATGGCTGATAATATATTGTAGCAGATTGCGTCTTTCCGGGTGCGGGATTGGGGGAATCTGAGCTGGAGACGAATATGAATCCGAAGATGGTCAGGCCCATTGTCTAGGCTATGGTTGCCCTGGTGAAGATGGGTGTCCAGATTTTCGTGACTACACATGATTATTTTGTCCAGTAGGAATTCAATATGCTGGAGGTCTAGCCGGAATTGCGTTTGGACAATCTGGATATCCGTTTTCTGGCTTTGTATCGTGATGAATTACAGGAATTGAAATGGGAGATGGAGCCGAGGAGCGCCAGATGCATGGAGGTTTACTATACAATAGGATGTTTTATGAAAAAGCTTGCAGAGCAGAAAGGAAAAGTATGAAATTTCTACATTTAGGAGATTTACACTTAGGAAAAACACTGAGTGATTTTGACTTGATTGAGGATCAGAGACATATCCTTAATCAGATTCTTTGTATCGCAGATAATGAATCCATAGATGGCGTATTTATTGCTGGGGATGTGTATGATAAATCGGTTCCCAGCGAGGCGGCTACGAGACTTTTGGATGATTTTCTGATTCAATTGGCGAAAAAAGAAATAAAGGTATTTATGGTGAGCGGAAACCATGATTCGGACGATCGTTTGAATTATGGCAGCACTCTATTTGCATCTAATCAGATATTCATATCAGCGGTCTTTGATGGAACACTTCATAAGCAGTGCTTTACTGATGGAGACACAGAAATCGATATATACATGCTTCCGTTTGTAAAAGCTTCCCAGGTAAGGCATTATTTTCCGGAGGAGAACATAGAGAATTATGATGACGCTGTCCGGATTATTATTAAAAACACGACTATAAACAAAGAAAATAAGAATATTCTGGTAGCCCATCAATTTGTTGCGGGGAAAGGAGAGAATCCCGCTCTTGCGGGTTCTGAAAGCATCGGAACACAGAGCGTAGGTATGGTTGAAAAAATTGGATATGACTGCTTTGATGATTTCGACTATGTGGCTTTAGGACATATACATTCTCCTCAGAGAGTCGGAAGGGATGAAATTAGGTATTCAGGTTCTCCTTTAAAATATTCACTCAGTGAAGCAGGTAATGAAAAGTCGGTTCCTTTGATTACGGTATCGGCAGAGGAAAGGGTCAAGATAGAGTTTTTCCCTTTAAAACCCTTGAGGGACATGAGACATATAAAGGGGACACTGAAGGAGCTGCTGGATAAAAAGAATGTGAAAGCACCGGAGGATTTTATTTATGCGACATTGACAGACGAGGATATCGTTAATGATGCAATGGGAATCTTTCAACAGATATATCCAAATACCGTCCGGATCGATTACGACAATTCCCATACAAAAGAAATTGAGCAGGTGGATATCAGCAGAATTGCCGAAAACAAATCATTCTCGGAGTTAATTGGAGATTTTTACAGGCAGATGTATGGCTGTGAGATTACGGAAGAAGAAATGGACGTTATGAGGACGGTAGCACGGGAGGCAGGTGTCATAAATGAAACCGATTAAATTAATTATAAGCGCGATTGGCCCCTATGCGGGGAAGGTTCCGGAAATAGAGTTTGATGCCTTTGAAGAAAAGGGGATGTTTTTGATATCTGGAGATACGGGCGCAGGGAAAACTACGATATTTGATGCCATATGTTTTGCGCTGTATGGAACCACCAGCGGGACATATAGGGACACGAAAAATTTAAGAAGCGAATATGCCAGGGACTCTGCCCAGAGTTATGTGGACTTTTATTTTTCACATCAGGGACGTGAATTCCATGTATGGAGACAACCGTCCTATGAAAGGCAGAAACAGCGTGGTACCGGTGTGGTATTAGAGAAGGAAAAGGTGGTTCTTTATGAAGAGGGACAGGCACCGATAGAGGGATTGACCCAGGTCAATAATGCCGTAAAGGGACTGCTGCACATCGATGAGAAACAGTTCAAGCAGATTGTGATGATTGCACAGGGGGAATTCTGGGATTTGCTGAATGCGAAAACGGAGCAGAGAACAGAGATATTACGCACCATTTTTTTGACAAACGGCTATAAAAATATAGAGTACAAATTGAAAGACCGAATGGATGCAAGCAGTAGGATTAAAGTAAATGCAGAAAACAGTATCATTCAGCATTTTGAGGATGTGTCGGCAAGTGAAGATGATGCGCTCTTTAACGAACTTGAGGAGCTTAAGAACAGGGCTAGGCAATCTGGAAGTGCGTGGAATCTGGATGAAATCCTAGATGTAATGGAGCGGCTGATTGTGTCGGACAGAAAAAAATTAGGGCGCATGAAAGCAGAGCTGAAAACAGCAGAGGCGGAGTTGAAGAAGACCAATGATGAACTTGCACTGGCTAAGACCAACAATGACTTCATTGAGAAGAGAGATAGTCTTCAAAAGGAAAAAGAGAATCTCGAACAAAGGAAGACAGAAATGGATGGGCTCATCCTACTTCTGGACAGACAAAAGCAGGCCACTCGTAAGGTGAACCCGTCTTATGTTGCATGGAAGGAAAAGGCTGGGGAGGTATCTTCGACCCAAAGACAGATTAAGACGACAGAGTCAGACCTAGCGGTGGCTCTGGCAGCCGTAGAGCAGGCCAAAGTCGCTCTTGAGAGTGCAAAAATGCGGGAGCCAGAGGCCGAAGAATTAAAGCGAACGATAAGTAGGATTGACGACGAAGAACAGAAATATCAGCAAAAAGAGAATCTCGAAAAAAGGCGAAAAGAACTGGAAGGACTGGATAAAATTAACAGCAGGGAAGAAACGCGTTTAAAGGAAGATGAGAAGTCACTTAAGGAGAAGATAGAATCCCTTACTAAGACGGTCAGGGAATTAAAAGATAAGCCGACTGAGCTGATAGAGGCAAAAAACGAGAGTGAAAAGATAGGGAAGCTTTCGGCAAATTTAGATGCAGTAATTGGCGTTCAGATTCCTGAAAGGGAAAAAAGGAGAGAGAATCTTTCTGAAAAGCAGAAAGCATTTTTAGATGCACGCGAAAAATATGAAGAAGCTAGCAGAAGAAAAGATGAGGCTGAGCGTATTCTCGAAGACAGCAGAGCTGGCATTTTAGCCAGTAAGCTTGTAGAAGGAGAGAAATGCCCGGTGTGCGGATCCCTGCACCATCCGGAACCGGCCAAGCTGAAAGAGGCTTCAGTTTCAGAAGATGAATTCAAAAGACTTCAGAAAGAGGAGTCTGCGTTTCAGGAAAAAAAGAGTAATGCGAATACTGAGGCAGAAAAGGCGAAGATATCGCTGGAGGAATTCGAGGGGCAGCTTAGGACGACCATATTGGATTGTATGGAAAGTCCGCTTTTGTGCATGGATAGGGAGGGAGAACCTCTTGAGGAACTGATTAAGGCAGCAAAGGAAGCGAAAACGCAGGCTGAGAAGATGGCAAGAGAGAATATCCAAAAATGCAATTCCCTTGATAAAGACTGTAGAATGCTTAAGAAGGCCGAAAAAGACCTTGAAACCGCACAAGGAGATGAGACAGAGAAGCTTAATTCCAAAAAAGAGATACTCAGAGAAAACAAGCAAAAAATCAACCAGGAACTGATAGAAACAGGAGCTACATTAAAGACGCTTGAGGGATTGAGCTTCCCAGATTGGGAAACGGCAAAAAAAGAGAGGAAACAGATAGAGACGAAAAGAAATACAATATTAGATGATATCGTGAAGGCAGAGGAGGAAAAAAAGCAAGCCGATGACAAGGTCACCGCTGCCACGTCAAAGCAAAAGACATTAAATGACAGTCTGGGACGGCAAAAAATGGGTGAGGAAGATTTAAGAAAGAAGCTGGAGGAAGAAGTCAGTGAAAATGGATTCTCTTCTGTAGAGGAAATGTTGACATACGTTGTGCACGAAGATGATATTGCATCGTGGGAGAAAGAGATTAATGAATATAATCAGGCCGTTGCAACGAATAAGAAACAGCTTTCAGATGCTGAGTCTGATGCAAAAGGAAAAAAGGTTATAGACATTGAGGGATTAAAGGCTGTATGCAATGAGCAGAACACAAATGTTGATTTGATAAGAAAGAACTGTAATAATAATGAAAACAGAATAAGTACGAATGAAGAAAAACAGAAGAGTATTCTCAGCAGAAGAGAGGAATTGGAAAAGGCGCGCAAAGAAAATACGATCTGTCAGAGACTTTATAATTTAGTCAAGGGCACAACCGGAAACGGAAAGATTACATTGGAGCAGTACATACAGGCGGCCGGATTTGACGGAATCATCGCTGCCGCAAACAGGCGGCTGCTGCCGATGAGCGATGGGCAGTATGAATTGTATCGCCAGAAGGATTCCCTTGGCAAACAAAGTAATAATTTCCTTGACCTTGAAGTGTTGGATAATTATACAGGGCATAGAAGACCAGTGGGAAATCTTTCGGGTGGAGAAAGCTTCAAGGCCTCACTGAGCTTGGCATTGGGTTTATCTGATACGGTGTCGTCCAATCTTGGCGGTGTACAGATGGATGCGCTCTTTGTGGATGAGGGTTTCGGAACATTAGACCGGAAATCGATAGATAGCGCGATGGAGATTCTGATGAACCTGACCGGAAGCAACAAGTTGGTGGGAATCATCAGCCATAGGGAAGAGCTTATGGAGAATATTCCACAGCAGATTAAGGTCAGGAAGACAAAAGATGGAAGTCAGATTTCTATTGAATATGGTTCATAGTTTACACTGATGATTGCTAAAACCTGCCATGAATGCAAATAGAATTCCTGAAGCGGTTAAGCAGCACAGAGAACAGCTGACAGATATCCGGGATAACGTTACCATATTTCAAACGCGGATAATCTCGACTGCTGTTTCTGGCATTTTGGGGATATCAATGTGGGGGGATTTCAGATTCACCAGCATTTGTGTGAGGCCACCGGGATATTGTGAGATTTTGCAGGAGATGCTATCGCTGTTTTTGGGGAGGAAGGAGAGGTGTAAAAAGCGATTGCAGTATCTTAGGGGGCATGCTAAAATATCCACAGGAAGCATATATCCAGAGCTTCCTTATTTTGGTAATTTAATCTTTGATTCTTGAATGAGTGTTTTTAGCAGATGATTGGGGAAACATAATCATGCATTTATGAATAGCAGAGGTGCATCAATGAAAGTTAAGACATTAAAGCTGAAAAATTTTATGCTGTTTGAAGAGACGGAAATCGACTGGTCGGAAAATATCAACATTATCTGTGGGGAAAACAGTACCGGAAAAACCACTTTGCTGAAAGTGATGTATTCTATGTTAAAACCCATCAGCAAAGGTTCCCTTAAACCCACGACAAAAGAAATAAGCGAGCAGCGCTTTGTAGAGAAGCTACAGGGCGTTTTCCGACCAGACGAAATGAAAATCGGCAGATTGGTAAGCCGTAAATCCGGCAGCAGCAGAACGGATTATTCTGTTGTTTTAGATAAGGGGCAAAAGCTTTCGATTGGATTCGGAAACCGGAGAGAGAATCATGTCGATATAGAGTTAGAAGGTACAATTCCTTTGGACAATGTTGATGTTATCTATATTCCCACGAAGGAAATGATATCAACGACTGAGCATTTTGCGACTTTGTATGAAGAGTATCATATCGACTTTGAAGAGATGTACTATGACCTGGCAAAGCTGCTAGACCGTCCTCTTTCGAAGACGGCTAATACGGAGGAGCAGAATGAGATACTGAAAAATTTTGAGGAAATCATGAAAGGACGGATAGTCCAAAAAGATAATAAATTCTTTTTGAATGTAAAGGGCGAGGGCGAGTTTGAGATGGGCTTGTTATCTGATGGCTATCGAAAGCTTTCCATGATTGTATATTTGATTTCATCCGGCAGCTTGAACAAGGATACGGTTCTGTTCTGGGATGAGCCGGAGACGAATATGAATCCGAAGATGGTCAGGCCCATTGTCCAGGCTATGGTTGCCCTGGCGAAGATGGGTGTCCAGATTTTCGTGACTACACATGATTATTTTGTCCAACAGGAATTCAATATGCTGAAAGTCTATCCGGAATTGTGTCCGGACAATCTGGATATCCGTTTTCTGTCTTTGTATCGTGATGAATCACAGGAATTGAAATGGGAGATGGAAGGGACGGTGTCGGATTTGAAGAATAACGCTATCATGCAGGAATTTGACGCCATGTATGACAGGGAGCAGAGGGTTATTTATGGTAATTGAAGAAAGCGGTATGCAGTTTGAATTTCCGGATAACCGGATAACCGGACGACTGTGAAGTTTGATGAGGAATTATTCTATAAGAATTGCTTTAATAAATTTCCAAAATCAAAAGGAGTAGAAGTCGGAGGTATAATACTCTGGCTCTTTTTATAAAGTTCCTTTATTTCCAGCCAGAGACTCGATAATTGACTGCTAAACCGTTAGACAAAGCATATGTTTTGTGTTAATCTGTTACTATACTACAATCCTATAAATCAAAATGTTTTACCGAGGAGATGACAGGCTTGATTAGCAATCTGTGGGATACTGACCCAATCTATGTCTCAAATATGAAACTGAAGCAGATCCTTGTTTTAGCAGGAAATGGGAATCTTTATCAAGAGACGACTTCACAGGAGTTAAGGCAATTTCTTGCTAAAATCGATTTACCGACTATGTCGAAATACATAGAGGACGTGCTGTCATCTAACAAGGATGACAAATTCGATGAAAGAGGATATGTTCTTCAGGATATCGTGAACGAGATGGGCAGCAGACTTGGTTACAGGGTGACGAATGGCCTGTACCGGGGCAAACGGAATAACGAAAACGGGTTTGACGGATTATGGAGATGTCCGGATGAATCATGCATTATTATGGAGTCGAAGACTTCGGATGCATATACGCTGGATTTGGAAGCGATTGTGGGATATCGGGAGGAGTTGATTGAAACCAGGGCAATCGAGAGGAGAAACAGCTCTATCCTGATTGTATTGGGACGGGCAGACAGAGGGACATTTCCCAGTCTGATAAGGGGTTCGAATTATTCGCAGAATATCCGGATTATCAGTACCAGGGCTTTGTTTGATTTGTTAAAGATTTATGATTGTAATCCGACACAGATGATTCAGGGGCAGATTATGGAATTGCTGAAGCCTCATGATTTCATGTGGCTGGACAACCTGGTTGAACTGGTATTTCCGCAGGCGGATGGCGGGATTCCGGATTTTGACGGTTCGGCGGACAGGGGGATTGTGGATTCAGCCGTTGGTAGTAATCAGGATATCGTTATCCCGGAATTGCCGGATAGGAGTCTGAAAGTAGGGAAATTTATTCGCACAGCTATGCAGCAATTGAGCAGCAGCGGATATATGTTCACCGAATCTCAGATTGAAAAACTCTGCGATAAGGCCTGGAGCAAGAAGACATTTCATACAAACTGGCCGTTTATGAAGAGAAAGCAGGCGGATGGGGAGACACAGCTCCGGGATGCCAATGGGCGTATGAGGTATTGGGTGGACAGTTTTGTTTTTGGGGATGTGGAGGTTTATGTGACGAAGGAGTTGTTTCAGGAAAGTGGTAGTATGGAATGTTTTATTGAGTGGTATGAAAGGTTGCGGGGTGGGGAGGATTTGGATTAAGCTTTATGAGACAGAAATAGTATAAGGGTATTGTGAATAATTGGAAAAGGTAAAGTGTTATGGACAATGCGGAAAAAATGTGGTCAGGAAACTATTTAACATTATATTGAAATATTGTATCAAAAAATATGTTGAAGAAAAGGCCATATGACTATATAATAAAGAAAAATGTATAGAGGATATAATATTAATACATTTTCGTTTTATAAGAGAATTAAGGTGTTTGTTGATTATAGCATTTATGTAGAAAGCATTAATTGAATAATAAAAAATCTTTAAAGATGAGAATAAACTAGCATATTGTACTTTTGAGATGCAGCAAAATTAAAATTTGAGATTTAGGAACTGTCGGAAAATAACTGATGCAACTTGTTTAGAAGAAATCCCGGAAATACAAGGAAAACGGCAAAAAACTCGCATCAGTTATTTGTAGACAATTCCTTAATTTGTAGACACGGTATTACTATTTTTGAACAAAAGAGTAAATGAGGGATATTTTATGACGGATTGCAGATTTTCAAATGAACTAAATAGACTTCGTAAGTCTTCAAGTGATTCTATTGATAACATAGAGGAGTTTGATTCATTTAAAAGGTATATGCATGTTGTTAGAAATGCAGAGGAAGATTTGAAAAATCTTCTTAGAAAAGTTAATGTATCAGGGAAAAAGACCCTTGTTCTTTTATGTGGAAGTGCAGGGGATGGAAAGTCCCATCTTCTTTCATACCTCAAAAATGCAGATGGAGAGGATTTGATTAATCAATATGTTGTATACAATGATGCAACAGAAAGTAGTGCACCTTCAAAAACTGCAATTCAGACATTGAATGAATTTCTTGCACCTTATAAGGATGATAATTTAGAGATACCTGGTCAGAATGTTATTTTAGCAATCAACCTTGGTGTATTAAATAATTTTATTGAGTCTGAATATGGTAGCGCATTTAGTCTTTTAAGAAAATATGTTGAGGAGCGTAACATACTTACTACACAAGTTAATGATAACGAATATAATGCAAATAGCCATTTCCAACATGTAAGTTTTTCTGATTATCATATGTATAGCCTTACAGCAAATGGAGTTCAGGCTAGATACATTGAAGCTATTTTAGAGAAAGTATTTGCCCCCAAAGAAGAAAACTGGTTTTATCGGTCATATTTGGAGTCATGTCCATTATGTCCTTTGTCAAAAAAATGTCCTGTGAAGAAAAATTATGAATATATGATAAAAGTAGAAAGACAACAATTTGTTGCAGAACTTTTAGTTAAGGCAATTATTCAAGACAAAGTCATTCTTACTACAAGAGAAATTTTAAATTTTGTATATGACATTTTAGTCTCACAGAACTTTAGTTATAAAAAGTTTCAAGAATTACTCATAGATGATTCCGCATATCTAAAAGAGTTTTTAAAACAAATCACGCCAGCATTACTGTTTGACTCGGCAGATGTTACAGTATTGATGAATATTTTAAAAAAGTACGACCCACTTTTGGTTAGATTTGAAAAAGCTGATGAAGACGCAGTTTCATATTATGTAAGTTCAGATATTTCTTCAGAGATAAAAGAAGCATTTACGAAAAATTCGTTTGGAGATATTATTTGTGGTTCTGATATGATAGCAAAAGTAAATAGTGATAAAGTTTTGAAATCAAATATTTATAGTTTAATAGTAAGAGTTAATTCGATTGAGGAGGGTAATATACAAGAGGAAATATACGGTAAATATCTAAATGATTTGTATTGGTATAATTCTGGAAGTGGTAATAAACTTGGCCCATTATATGAAATGGTAAAAAGAGCTATTATACAATGGTGTGAAAGTGATGAAGAAGGTAACTTATGTTTGGATAAGAAACATAAGGGATTTTATTTATATGAGAAGGTTGAATTTGTTGCAAGTATTAATCATATACCCCATCCGGAAGAGACGGATAATTTGCAACGCTTTATCCCAACAGTAGTAGTAGCTTTTGAAGGATTAAATGATGATATGATGATAAGTTTTAAAATTAAATGCGACAAGAGGTATTAAAGCCTCTGCCGCATTTATTTTTTTACCAGGAATAGGCAAAATGTAAAGCGCGGTAGGGCGTAAAAACTCTATCGCGCTTTATTTTTTTATTCAGAGATAAGAAGGGGGTGGAAACAGTGGCACGTAAATACACAAGGTTGAGTTTTGAGAACAGGAAGGCTATTGAAAGAATGTGCAAAAGCGGAATAAAGGTGAATGAGATAGCGGAAGCCATGAACGTACATAGAGCGACTATCTACCACGAATTGCAGAGAGGCGGCGCAGGTGGTGGAAAACGGCAGCAGTACAGCGCAGAACTGGCACAAAGAACGATTTAAACCCAAAGGACAATATAAAACGATTACAAAGGAGCGTAAGAACATGAAAAAATTTGAAGTTGGAAAGACCTATTACAGCCGGAGCATTTGCAACCATGAATGTATCTTTACTATTGAGGTAGTAAAGAGAACCGAAAAGAGCGTTACTTACATTTATGACGGTAAGCAGCGGCGTAGCATGATAAAGACGGATGAAAGCGGCGAATACATTAAGCCGGACAGGTACAGCATGGCGCCGACTTTTCGGGCAGACCGGGAAGTAGAAGCCCAGGAAGCAGAAGAGCAGACCACCGAAGAGCAGGCCGGAGAGATTGCGAAAGCCATTGTAGACGGTATCGGCAAAGACCTGGCCGCTGGCCTGGTGGAGTATTACAACCTGGTAAAGCAGCTTGCGGAAGATATACCAGGCTATAAGCTACGGGATACCAGGGAAATAAAAAGGCTGCTGATTGAACAGTTACCGGAATGGGATGAAGAGGATTGGGAAGACCTACGGGTAGCAGTAGAGGCGGAAAATCAAAGGATATGGGATAAACAGGAAAAAACCGTAACCATGACACGGGAACAGTGGACTACATTAACCACTTATCTGCTTATGAGTACGAAACACCGGGAAGGAGAGGCAAAAGCCTGGGCGGAGTTGGCAGAAGAGAAGGCAGAAGACGGAAGCCCAAAATATATGAATGCAGCCGGGAACGCGGAATACTGGCGGGAATTGGTGACGGATATAGAAGAAATCAGAAAGAAAATTGATGAAGATTAGAGGCCGGGACGGCAGCAGGCCGCCCGGAACCGAAAGAGGGTAAAACGTGAGCGAAGAAAGACAGAACAAACTAACCTATAACGAAGTAAGGTACCGCCAGGCGCTGCCGTATGAAATAAAAATTAGGATGTCGGAAACGCGCTTAAGGGAATTTATAGGATATTACGGGGAAGATGGCGTAGCGGTTAGTTTTTCCGGTGGATTAGATAGCACGTTTGCACTGGCCTTTATCCGGGAGAGGTACCCACGAGTAAAAGCCGTTTCCGTACTTGCAATAGAGTGTAAACAAAATATCGACTTGATTATGAAAACGGAAAACGTGCAGCCTATACCGCCGCGCTATTCTCAAAAGCAGGTTATAGAAAAATTTGGTTTTCCTGTAGTGAGCAAAAAAGTGGCGAAGGCTTTACAGGCTTTACAGAACCCTACAGAGAAAAACGCCAAAATAAGAAATTTAGCATTAACCGGGATTACGTCGGAAGGAAGAAAGACAAAGACCTATAAGCTGGCAAATAAATGGCGTTTTCTGATAAAGGCACCCTTTAAAATCTCTAACAAATGTTGCTACTACATGAAGGAAACGCCTATACAAAATTGGTGCAAGGCAAACGGCTACGCCTCAATAATGGCGACAACAGTAGAGGAAAGCAAAAGTAGGTTAGACGGGTACTGTAAGCGTGGAGGGTGTAACAGCTTTAAAGGCCAGGGCGATAGTGTACCATTTTCTTTTTGGACGCGCCAGGACATTTTACGATACATAGTAGAACACAACATAGAGATAAGCCAGGCCTACGGAGAGATAAAGAAGGATGAAAACGGGATGTATTACAACACCGGGGCGCAGCGTACAGGCTGCCCGGTATGTATGTTTGGAATGGAAAAGGACGAACCAGGAAACAACCGTTTTCAAAAACTTTACTATGAAGATAACCGACGCTGGAAGCAAGTTATTTTTGATTGGGGATATAAGGAAGTTTTGGACTATTTCATAGAAAACGGGTTCAAGAATTATCAGTATTATCCCGTAGAGATTTTGGAAAAAATGGAACTGGAAAAACAGAAACAGGAAGAGGGATACCAATATACCATTGAAGAGATTTTAACAAACTATTAAGGGGGTAGACCATGCTGGAAATAGATATTTACGGAGCCGGGTTATGTTTCCCGGAATTTGAAAAGCAGTTTGAAGCAATCGAAGCAGCTTTAGGGTTCAAGCTGTTTGCCTGGCAGAAGACGTATATAGCAAACGGGAATTTTCGGCGGTATGGAGCCACTACGGCGCAGATATTACGGGAACTTATGCAGGTAGACGCCTTCCCGCTGGATTATTCAATAAAGCCAACGACGCAGCGGGAAGCGTGGTACAGGGGCTTCCTACGCGAGATTAAGCAGCAGTTAGACGACGCCGGGGTACCGACACGGGAAGTATTCTTTACAGGGGAACAGAAGCGGGCATATATGAATAACCCGGAGAATTTGAAAAGGGAGCGGGAACGGAACCCGGAAGCAGCACCAACGCAATATTGGAAATGGTAAGCGGAACCGGGCGGCCATAGTATTGCCGTCCTGGCATTACAAAGGAGTGAATGAGCATGAAGAAATCTAAATACGAAGCGCCTTTAACGGATGAAGAAAGAGCGTTCGCAGCAGAAAACCACTACATAGTAGAAAAGTACCTAAATATACGGAGGCTTCCGCGTGATGAGTGGTACGACGTTGTGATATTCCGGTACCTGTTATCTGTAAAGCGCTGGTTTGCGCTGCCGGAATTGCACAAGCATAATTTTGAGATTATAGCCTTTTATGCTATGCGTTCCGCGATAGGACACGAAAGGGAGAAACGCAGAAGGCGGATAGACACCATAAGCCTGGACGCGCCCGTAGCTGGAACGAACGGCGCCATATTGGCGGATATTATCACTTATGAAAATATGGGCTATTCCTATTTTTTTGGGGGGGGTACCAGGCTGCGGGCGATAATGTTTTAGCTGTAGCAATGTGAAAGGCGGCGCAAGCTGCCGTAAGCGCCTTTAATTCAGTGGGAGAATACCGCAGCCGGGCATATAGCGGGGGCGTCGGTTCGATTCCGGCAAGGCGTATTAGGTGTAGGGTGGCACCCTATAGCGCGCCTGGCAGCAGGCAAATAGCTGCCAGGTGGATACCGTGAAAAAATAGCAGCGGGCGCGCCAGCTAGAAAGCGCGTGGACGGTCAACAAGTTTTTCCCTGTTTTTTAATGTGAAAAATAGGAACGCGGTATACGAAGCCAGGAGCAGAGGGCGAGGCCATGAAAAGACAGAGGGCGCCGCCAAAGCAAAGAAGGGTTACGGTTTTTTGGCGAAGCAAGGAAAAATATGTCACGGTGGCAGCAGCGGGAATTATAACGGCTGCTGCCAAAAAGGAGATAGGAAGCGGGTATATGACAGCAGACGAACGCCGCCGGAAGGCGATAGAAGGGTATTACAAAGCGTATAGGGAATATAAGAAGCTGGATACCGTCCGGGAGCATATGCGCGTTGAAATGTCCGGGGATACCTTAATAGAAATCCATAGGTATTATGGTGAACGGAAGGGCGAACGTGTCTTACGGGTGACACAGGAAGAGGCAGAAGGGGCGGAAGTATCCGCAGAAGTAGCAGCCTACGAACAGGCCGCCGACCAACTGGAAAATATGATAAAAAGCAGGCGCGAAAGCCTGGAAGCAAGGCAGCAGGCAGCCAGGAAGGCGGCTGTATGATTTACGCAGTAAAGAACCGTAATACGGGAAAGTACGTTACGGGTACCGACTTTAGCAGAGGGAAGCCCAGGCAGATAATGGCAACGAACCGGGCGCCGCTGCTTTTGGGGGATTATGGCGCAGAGGATAGCGGAACGGTAAGTGCGGAAATGCTGCGGCGGGGAATCAGTACCAGGCGTTATAAATTGGTTCCTGTAGAAGTGCGGGAGATAGAGCAGCAGCGGCAGCAGGCGCCGCCGGAACGCAAGCCGCTTCCCGCCGGATACTATAACATGGATTGCATGGCAGCGCTGCCATTATTCCCGGATGATTTTTTCGACATTGCGGTAATAGACGCGCCCTATGGCATAGGCGCCGACAATATGGCAATGGGAACGAATAAGACTAGGAAAAAGAACGGGTACCCGGCAGAGAGTACGGCGGAGCGGGTGAAGAAAAGCCGGAAGGAGAACGGCGCCGGAAAATGGGATAACCAGGTACCGCCACCGGAATACTTTACAGAACTTTTCCGGGTATCAAAACATTGCATTATTTGGGGCGGGAATTATTACGACTTGCCACCAACACGGGGCGTTATTGTGTGGGATAAGCTGCAACCCTGGGAAGCCTTTAGCCAGGTGGAAATAGCCTGGACGGATTACGACCGCCCGGCTGCCATTGTAAAGTTATCAAACACCGGGGGAGCCAATACGGAAAAGAAGATACATACAACGCAGAAGCCGCCGGAACTGTACGGCTGGTTATTCAGCCATTATCTGCAGCTTAAGCGAGGCGCCAGGTTCCTGGATACGCACGTAGGGAGCGCCAGCAGCTTAATGGCAGCGCATGACGCCGGGCTACAGCCCTGGGGTTTTGAAAAAGACGCATATTATTACGGCCTATCTGCGGATAGGCTGGAAAGACATAAAGCACAGTACAATATTTTCCAGGTTGCGGAGCAGATGGAAATAGAACTGTAGGAAGGTGGGGAAATGCTTACATTGCCAATAAAAAAGGGATGGTACGACCTTATAGCCGGGGGAGTAAAAAAAGAGGAATACCGGGAGATAAAGCCGTATTATACAACCCGCTTTAGAAACCTATTCGGGGCTATGTGGGAGAACGGCGAAGCGCCGGAACAGCGCGTAATTTTCCGCAATGGTTATTCTGCGGACGCGCCGCAGCTTACGGCGTTATGCGGCATACGGGTGGGGGAAGGCCGGGAAGAGTGGGGCGCCGTACCTGGGAAGCGGTATTACATACTGGAAATAAAGGAGATTTTACCGGATGTATGAAGAATTGCAAAGGAAGGCCAGGCCGAAGCCGCCGCGCTGCATACTGGCGGACGGCATAAAAGGCCTTTTCGGGATTGTAAGCCCGTCAAAGCTGCTATATGAGCAATGCCGGATAGATGGAGCAGGCGAAGAGGTAAGAAGGTACCTGGAAGAAAACAGAAAGTACCTGTTATACAGAAGGCGGCTTAACAGGCAGCAATGGGAAGCGGTTTATAGGGAGTACAGAAGGGCGCAGCACCCGGAGAGGGCAGAAGCGTGGGAAAAGAAATGCCAGGAAGCTGCGGCGGAAGCGCTGCGCTGCGTTCGTCTTCTGATAGGGGAATAAAGGCAGCGAAGGGGTGAAGGAGTGCATACAGCGGACATACGGCATAATAGAAGCGGTTATTATGACGGAACGGCCTATAAGGCCATTATAAGCGCGGACAGAAGCAGCCGGAAGAAACAGGAAAGGAAAGCGGTAAAGATGGGAAAGAGAGAAAATGCGGTAGGGATGGCGGGAAGGATAGCCGGAGAGATTGAGAAGCAGCCGGACGTATACGGCGCCAGCGGATTGAGGCGGTTTTTCCTGGAGATAGCAAGAAACGACGGCAGCAGACAGGACAGCGACCGCGTAATAGTCATATACGGCCAGGGAGCGGACGCGACGCCGGGGCAGTTGAAGGATGGCGCCTACGTCATGGTTATGGGGAAAATGCAGACTTATAAAGAGGTTCCCGGCGGGCATATCGTGGTTTTCGTCCTGGCGGAATATGTGGGCGCTGTTACGGAAAAGGTAGCGCAGCAGAACGGCGTATACCTGGAAGGAGTGGTAGCCAGGAAGCCGATACACAGAACCACGCCCCTGGGAAAGAAGATTACGGAAGTAGTAGTAAAGGTTCCTTCTGCCTTTACGGAAGGCTATTTTAGTTTCATTCCTACGATATGCTGGAAGGAATATGCAGAGTGGGCGGCAACGTGCCAGGAAGGCGCCAGGGTAGCCCTGGAAGGGCGTTTACAAAGCCGGGAGTATAAAAAGCGCCTGGACGGAGTAGAAGCCGTTTTGACGGCCTATGAAGTAAGCGCGCAGTACATTGAAAAAAGATAAGGAGAGGGACGAAAAAAAGCCCCAGCGGTTCGGGAAAACCGCCGGGGCTATGCCATAAGTGAAAATCTGCTACAAAATATTATATTTCACGTATGGCGGGAAGTCAAGGAAAACGCGGGCGGGAACCCGCTTTTAACACTTGATAAAAGTATTAAGTATCCGACTATACAGGCCTATAAAGGGGGTGCCTAAATGTGCCATACGTGGAGAGGATTACAAGGGCGGGTAAGACGATAGAGGTAGACCGATATTTTACCAGCCAATACAAAAAGAAGGGGATTAAGAAGGGGGATAAAGTAAAGCCCACCAAAGAGGAACAGAAAAAAATAAACAGTAAGAACGCAGAAAGAAAATTACGCCTGCTGCTGAATGAGAATTTCCAGGATGGCGATTTACATATAGATTTTGGTTATGTCCGTAAAAAGGGTATGGAGTACAGGACGCGGGGGGAAATGAGGAAAGACGCTGATATATTCTTGCGGGAGTTGCGGAAGGTATATAAGGCTGCCGGATATGTGCTTAAGTATATTCATGTGATGGAGATAGGGGAGAAGGGAGCCAGGCACCACCATTTAGTCATAAACCAGCCGGGCATAGACACAAAGCAGATACAGGCTTGCTGGAAGAAAGCGTATGAAGGAAACAGTAAGATACACTTTAGCCCCCTGGATACAGAAGGGGACTACAGCAAGCTGGCGGCATATCTCATAAAATACACGGACAGGACATTAGGGACGGAAGAGGCTTTACAGGGGAAGCGGTGGAACAGAAGCAAGAACCTGGTAATGCCGGAACCGGAATACAGGATAGTGAGGGACAGGAACACATATTACAACGAGCCGAAGCCGTATAAGGGCTATTACATAGTCAAGGACAGCATAGAGGTGGGGACGCATAGCCCGGAGTTTTACGGGTATGGGTATTTGCATTACAGAATGGTGAGGCTGGATTGAGAGAAAGGAGCATAGGAGCATGGAAAGAGTGATAGCGGCAGCGGCAGCAGTTGTCTTCCTTTTTGTGGCAGGTATCGCGGTCATGGCGGGCATGGGTATCGTGGCGGAAGGGCTGAACGAATTACACCGCTGGGAAGAATGGGGCGGCCAGGATGATAGAAAGGGGGTGGGAGTGTGAGGAACTTTAGATTAAGTGACGAAAGCGGCCACCAGGAAGCAATAATAGAGTGGTGCGCCTGGAATATGCAGCAGTACCCGGAATTGGAATTGCTGTACCATGTTCCGAATGGCGGGAAGCGGGATAAGGCGACGGCTGCGGTATTAAAGCGCCAGGGCGTGAAAGCTGGGGTACCGGATTTAGTTTTACCAGTAGCCCGCTGCGGATACCATGGCTTGTATATCGAGTTGAAGGCGCCGGGCGGTTCCGTCCAAAAGTCACAGAAGGAATACATAAAGCGCCTGGGAAAACAGGGGTATTTAGCTGTTATCTGCTACGGATGGCAAGAAACCGTAGAACTGTTAAGGAACTACCTGGAAGGAGCCTTAAGCCAGGACGCGGCAGCAGGCGCCGGAAAAGAAGCAGGCCAGGACGCGGCCAGCCTATTGCTTCCGCTGGCGTAAGGAAGGGGGCGAAAGGATGGCAAACAAGACTATTTACAGTTGTGACCGCTGCGGGAAGGAATGGGAATACAAAATAGAAAATGGATTCGGGAATTGTCCAAGACATTTAGAGTATGAGGCATTACGGCGGGTAGATTTATGCCCGGAATGTGAAGCGGAGTTTTACGAAGCTATAAGGAAGTACCGCGAAGGCGGAAAAAATAAAATCTAAGAATGTTCGCTAGGTTCAACGGAGCGAAAGAAAGGCGGAAAGCATGGCAAGAGTAATTAGCATTATCAACCTTAAAGGGGGAGTCGGTAAAACCTTTACAGCGGCCAACATGGCACATATTCTGAACGGATACGGCAAAAGCGTGTTGATGGTAGACAATGACAAACAGGGGAATTTATCAAAGCTATTCGGAGCGTATCAGGATGAAACAGAGTGCGAAACGTCCAAACTGCTGCGGGGCTGCTATATGGACGTGAATAGCTTGCGTTATTCCCTTATGGGCTATCCCTGTATGGATATTATACCCGCGAATATGTCTTTATTGCAGGCCACCAACGATTTAACCAGGGAAGAGGGCGAAGACCAGATAGAACGCTTTAAGGCGCTGGCAGAGGCCTTCCCGCTGGAAGATGGAAAACCCTATGATTTTATCATCATAGACAACCCGCCGGATTTAGGGTTAAACGTCATTAACGCGCTGGCCGTGAGTGATGATGTGATTGTACCGACCAAAATAGACGCCTGGGCGCTGGAAGGCCTGGACGTGATTATAGAACAGGTGGGGCAAATGCAGCAGCTTAACAGCCGCTTGCGATTCCGGGGAGTGCTGCCGACCATGTGGCAGAATAGCGACGCCAACGTATCTGGCCTGGAATGGCTACAGGAAAAGGGCTATAAGGTATTCGATAGCAAGATATGGTACGGGGCGAAGGCGGCGGAAAGTACGTTTTTCTGCAAGCCGATTGTAGAGTATGCGCCGCGTAGCTGGACGGCCATTAGATACCGTAAATTTGTGGCGGAGTATATGGCGGAGATAGAAGCAGAAAAGGCAGCAGACCTGCAGGAAGGGAAGGGGGTACAGTAATGTCAGCATTTAGCGCGTTGGATATGATAAACCCGAAGGCGCGGCAGCAGGCGGCTGCCGTAAGGGAATACAAGGAAATCTATTTAAACCCAAAGGAAGTAAAAGAGGCGCCGGAAAATACCAGGAAGACTTATGAAGGAATAGAAGCCCTGGCAGATAGTTTCTTGCTGGTAGGACAGGAACAGCCCACCGTACTGGCAAGGGTAAACGGGGAATTTCTCATAGTGGACGGCCACCGCCGGAACCGGGCGAACCTGTTAAACCTGGAACGCGGGTATACAAAGTTTGAGAAGGTGCGGTATTTCTTCCGGGATATGTCGGAAACCATGTACGAACTGGCGTTACTTTCCGGGAATGGATATACCCAGGGGCTTACGGATTATGAGAAAACAGAACTTGCCGCCCGGCTTAAGAGGGTATTGGAGAAAATGCGGGAGAATGGGGAAATATCCAAAGAAGGCCGGATACGCGATATAGTGGGCGGTATCCTGGGGGAGAAGCCCACCAATATGGCGCGTATTGAAAAAATCAATAACAGCGCTACGCCGGAGATTAAAGAAGAGTTTAAGAAAGGCAATATAGGCATATCGAAAGCGTATGAGGCTGCCAGGCTGCCGGAAGAGGAACAGAAGGCCATAGCTGCCAGGGCGGCAGCAGGTGAAGACTTAAAAACCAAAGAAATAGCGCAGAAGGTGGCGGAGAAGGTGGCGGCAAAAGCCCAGGAAAAGGCGGAGAAGGCAGCAGAGGACGCAGAGAAGGCCAATATAGAGGCGGAACAGGCCATAGCGGACGCGGCAGAGAAGCAAGAAAAGGCAGAAGAAGAGGCGCAGAACGCGAAAGAGTTAAAGCGGTATGTAGACGCCAGCACAGCGCTGGCCGAAATGTCCGAAACGGACACCGAAGCGCTGATAAATACGGGGCTTCCTGGCGACCGTTCCACCTGGAATACGCGGCAATGGGCTATATACACGCTGCGCCGGATGATGTATGTAGTAGACGCCTTAAGCTATGATGACGTGCAGGCCATGCAGGAAATATTGATAAGGGCAGAGAACCCGGAGAAGAGCCAGGGAGAAGGCCAGGACACGGCAGCAGGCCAGGAAGGCGGGGAACATGAAGACAAGAGAAGTTAAGAGTTTTTCAGAGGTAGACACAAGCGGATTAAAGCAGCCCATTATATGCGTTTACAATCATCCGGCAGACTACCCGGACAAATGCGTAGCCCGGATATTTGACGGGGTGACGCCGACCGACACAGTAATAACCAGGGATACCGTGGAAGAATTGCGGGAAGACATTTCTAAACGGTTCCCGGATAAACTACCCTTTGCAGCAAGCCGGGAAGACTATAAAAGCGTAGTGGAAAGCTGGATATAGGGGAAGGGGCGGGAATGTGGAGAAGAGAAGCATAATAAGACGCGCGGCCAGGAAGGCGTATAAGGCTTTAAGGGACTTTATACGGGATAATAACGGCGGCAAATGTGAAAGACAGGATTGTGCAAGCTGCCCATTTCCGCCGTGTGGGAAAGAAGGTGTAGAGGAATGAGGCGGAAGGCGAAGGAGCTTATAGCGGGGATTATGAAGCGGTACGCGGATACTGTAGAAGGGCTATGTATGGAGTTGGGGGAGTTTGTGGCAGAGGCCACCGCAGAAGTAACGGAGTGCGTGAGGTATTACGGCGGTTATTTGTTGGCCTGGCTGGCGGTTGCGCTGGCCTGGCTGCTGCTGGCGGTAACTATGCCAGCCTGGTATCTGCCGTATAAACATTTCACCGGGAAAGGGGTAGAAGGATGAACAGAAGGCAGAAGAAAAAGGCGTATAAAAAGCGGTACGGACATAACCCGCCTACAAAAAGCTATACTTACCAGGCGTATGGGGTGGATATGCAGAACGTGGCGGACGCGCTGGCGGAAGGGTTTAGAAAAGTGTTCTATGCTGCAAAAGAGGCTGTAGAGATAATAGGCAAAAAGCTGGCAGACGCATGGGAGAAAACCAAAGAACGTATACAGACCATGACCGAAGAGGAATACGCAGAGTTTTTGGAAGGCCTGGAACCGGAAGCAAGGGGCTGGGCGGCAGCTATAAGAATGGGGGTGAAAAAGGATGATACAGGAAATTAACTTAACGGCTATTATCATTACGGCTATTATCTGCTTTACGCTGTATGCCATTTCAAGGGATGATACCGGGAAACGGAAGCATAAGCCGGACGGATTGCAGAAGGAACGCCAGGGAGAAGGCCAGGCGGCAGCAGTACGGGAAAAAGGAAAGGAGATATAGGGGAATGGAAGAGAATGTAAAGGCTGCGGAGATAGAAGCGGGCGCAGACCTGGGAACGCCGGAAGGAGAACAGGCCGCCGCTTGCGTTATTCTTACCGAAGAGGCATTAAAGACCATGTTACAAGAGGCAGCCAAAACAGCTATCAGGGAACTGAAACGGGAAGAAACCAAAGAGCGGAAGAGGAATAAATACCATGATACTTTTTCGCTGATGAAGTGTTACCATGACGCGGTTTTCCATATCGAAAACGCGGTAAGCGAAGGTACCCAACTGGAAATACAGGATATGACGGAAGAGCAGCAAGAAACCTATTTACGCAGCGTGAGGCGTACCAGGTTTAGAACTATGCTTATGACGGCGAATGTAGATAAGGCTATAGACGAAATGGCAAGGCGCCGGGCGGCAGCAGGCCGGGAACTGGAATATAAAGTATTCGATATGTATTTTATGCAAGGTATGGGCTACGAAGAAATTATAGAGCAGGTGGAAAAGGATACAGGGGAACGCCTGGGGAAGAATACGCCACGCCGCTGGGTTACTGCAATAATCAATGAAATGTCAGTATTGTTATGGGGGTTAGAAAATGAAAGGTAGATTGATAGAAAGGTTTAAAGGCTGGAAAAAAAGAAGAGGGCTGCGTCGTGTATCGGATATTCTTACACCGAATGAAATGAGGTTCGCGCTGCTGGGGTGGGAAGGGATGAAAACCAGGGTAGAATATATGAACCAGGCAAGCGGTGGAAGCCTGGAAGTGATACAGACAGGGTATACATATATCTTTAAAATGGCGAATATATTAAGGCCGGAAGATATGCAGAAAGAAGAGGACAGGATAAGGGCAGGCCTGGCAGAAGGAGTATTGATATTGGACGCCAAGGTATCACTGGTAGATGTGAAGCCGCATTTAGAGGCAAAACGGGCGGAAGGCGTGGGGGAATGATGGTAAAAAGCTGGGGTTTTCATAGGGAAGCCAACGCGGTAAAATGGTAACATGAAAATAGTAGCAGGCGCCGGGCGGCAGCAGGCTACTATTTTTCTTTTGTGAAAGAAGGTGCGATTATGAAACAATGGGCGCAAGCGTTCTATTTGTCACAGAACTGGAAGGATACAAGCCGGGCGTATCTGCTTACGCAGAACAATATATGCGAACGCTGCGGGGAACCAGCAAAGATATGTCACCATAAGACGTACTTAACGCGGGAGAATATCAACGACCAGGCCATAGCGTTAAGCTGGGATAACCTGGAAGCGTTATGCCAGGATTGCCACAATAAAGAACACCACCGCACAGAGAAGAACAGGCGGTACAAATTTGACGCGGAAGGGAATATAGTTTATCTGTAGTCCCCCCCATTCCCCGTAAAAATTAAGGGGGCGGAATACCGAGGGGGGAACTACAAAAAAACCCTACGGGCGCGCGCGTGCGTGGTGTAGGGGGTGTGGGGGTGATGGAAGGAAAAAAGGGGGTGTACTCTATGGCAGCCAAAAAGGAGAAGACCAAAGAACAAAGGATTAAAGCCGAAATAAGCAAGATTAACAAGGTTTTCAAAGAACTTGACGAAAACAAGAAAAAGATAGTCACGCCGCTGATACAGAAGGCTGCTTTTATGCACGTCGAATTAGAGGAATTGCAGAAAACCATAGAGGTAGAAGGGTGCGTAGACGAATACCAAAACGGCGCGAACCAGTGGGGAAAAAAGAAGTCTGCGGAAGTGGACGTATATAACACTATGATTAAGAATTATACGGCCATTATCAAAACTTTAACCGATATGGTACCAGCGGCGCCGAAAGGAAAAAGTAAGCTGGATATACTGCGGGAAGAGTAGCCGGAAATGGCAGCAGCAAAGGCATACCGTAACTATATTTACGAATACTACGCAAAGATTAACAGCGGCGAAATTGTAGTAGGCGAATGGATAAAGAAAGTTTATGAAATAGTTGTCAATGAATTGGAGAAGGGCAGCTATTTTTTTAATGCTAAAAAAGCCAATAAGGCTATTAAGTTTATAGAAAATTTTTGCCACCACAGCCAGGGAAGGAACGATTATTTAACACTGGAACTATGGCAAAAAGCATTAGTTTCTTGCATTTTCGGAATAGTTGACGAACATAATATACGCTTTTTTCGTGAAATTTTCATAGTAATAGGCCGGAAAAATGGAAAATCGCTTTTTGCTTCCGCCATTATCGCGTATATGGCGTTCTTAGAACCGGAATACGGCCAGGAAATATACTGCCTGGCGCCAAAACTGGAACAGGCGGCAAAGGTATACGACGCCTTTTTACAGATGGTAGACAAGGAACCGGAACTAAAGGCAGAGGCCAGGAAGAGGCGCAGCGACCTTTATATAGACGCTACAAACTCTTTTGTAAAGCCGATTGCTTTTAATGCAAAAAAGTCTGACGGATTTAACCCCCAACTTGTCGTATGTGATGAAATTGCAGCATGGAGCGGGGACGGCGGATTAAAACAATATGAAGTAATGAAGTCTGCGTTAGGCGCCCGCCGCCAGCCTATGATTTTATCCATATCGACCGCCGGATATATCAACGATAGCATATACGACGAACTATTTAAGCGTTCTACGTCTGTACTGAAAGGAAACAGCAAGGAAAGAAGGTTGCTGCCGTTTCTCTATATGATTGATGATGTAGAGAAGTGGAACGACCTGGAAGAACTGAAAAAAGCCAATCCCAATATGGGCGTATCCGTATCAGAAGAGTTTTTCCGGGAAGAAATAGCGGTAGCAGAAGGCAGCTTAAGCAAAAAAGCGGAATTTTTGTGTAAGTATTGCAACATTAAGCAGAACAGCGCGACCGCATGGCTGGAAAGCCTGGTAGTGGAAAAGGCGACCGCAGTAAAGACCATAGACGGGAAGGAAACGCCGTACACATTAGAGGATTTCCGGGAATGTTACGCAGTTGGCGGCGTGGACTTGTCACAAACGACCGATTTAACGGCGGCTTGTGTGGTGATAGAACGGGAAGGGGTATTATATACCTTCTGTCAATTCTTTATGCCTGCTGGGCGAATAGAAGCGCTTACGGCTATAGACGGGGTGGCCTATGATATTTTTGTAAAGAAGGGCATATTAACGCTATCCGGCGAAAATTACGTTGACTACCACGACGTATATAACTGGTACGTTATGCTGCTGGAAGAATACGGCATACGTACACTGAAAATAGGGTACGACCGATACAGCGCGCAGTACCTTATATCTGAATTATCCGGCTACGGGTTCCATACGGATGATGTATTTCAAGGGGAAAACCTTACCCCCGTTATCCGGGAATTTGAAGGTATCATAAAGGACGGTAATTTTAAGATATGCAGCAACAATCTGTTAAAAGGCCATTTCCTTAATGTGGCACTTAAGCAGAATATGGAAACAAGGAAATTTAGGCCTGTAAAGATTGAGCGCCGCGCACATATAGACGGTTTTGTAGCGGTAATAGACGCTATGACGGTAAGACAGAAATATTATGAAGAGGTGGGCGAACTGCTTAAGAACGCAGCATAGAAAGGGAGTGAGTACAACGAGCCTAAAAGATTATATTTTCAAGAATAAAAAGCAGGTAGCCATAGACACCTATTTTAAAATGCTGAATGGATACAGCCCGGTATTTACGACCTATGAAGGCGGACTATACGAAATGGATTTAACCAGGGCAGCAGTACAGCGGTTTGCTTCCCATTGCAGCAAGCTAAAGCCGGAGATTACGGGAACGGCAAAGAAATACCTGGAGAAGACGTTACAATTTAAGCCCAACTATTTTATGGATACAACAAAGTTTCTTTCCAGGCTGGCTACTATCCTGGAAGTGGATAATACGGCCTTTATCATTCCGGTGGAAGACGGATACGGGCGCCTGGTGGGGCTTTATCCACTGTTACCGCAGCGTTGCGAGATTGTAGAGGCAGCAGGCGTTGTATATCTGCGGTACAGTTTTGAAAACGGGGAACACGCGGCAATAGAGTTTGACCGGGTGGGGATTATGACGCAGTATCAGTATAGCAATGACCTTTTTGGTGATGATAACAAGACGCTGCGGCCTACCATGCAACTGTTACATACGCAAAACGAAGGTATTATAAACGCCGTGAAAAATTCCGCGAATATACGTTTCCTGGCAAAAGTGGCAAATATGCTAAAGCCGGAAGATATAAAAAAGGAGCGGGAACGGTTCACGGAAGACAATCTAAGCGCAGACAACAAAAGCGGGATGATTATTTATGATAACAAGTTTACGGAACTGAAACAGGTAGAAAGCAAGCCATACACTGTAAACGCGCTGCAAATGCAGCAGATTAATGAAAATGTGTTTATCCATTTTGGCACTAATATGGATATAGTCACGAATAAGTACGACGAAAACACGTTTAACGCCTACTACGAAGGGAAAATAGAACCGTTCGCGGTACAGCTATCTTTAGTAACGTCAAATATGCTTTTTACGCAGCGGGAACTATCTGTAGGGAATATGCTTACGTGGACGGCTAACCGTCTGCAATATGCAAGCAATTCCACGAAGCTGCAAGTATCTACCCAGCTTTTCGACCGGGGACTTTTGAACCGTAACGGGGTGATGGATATATGGAACATGGCGCACGTAGAGGACGGGGAAAAGTATTATATCCGAAAGGAATATACAGAGGTTAGCGAACTGGATAAAAATAATAAGCAGCCGCCTGTTACCGTACAGCCGACGGCGGCAGAAACACCCGCCCAGGGCGCCCAGGAAGGCCAGGAAGGCGCCGGAAATGGTGAGGGCGGGGAAATAGACGGTAAAGGTGGAAACGGGGCTACAAACGGCACAGAAGGCCAGAAAGAGGGTGTATAAAATTGCCTATTGTGAAGGAAAGGGAATATAGAGCGCTGGCGGCGCCGCTGTCTGTAGCGGACGCAGCGAAGCGCATAGCTACGGACTATTACGTAGAGGGTTACGCTACTACGTTCAATAGCCCGTATTTGCTTTTTGAATTTGAAGACGGATGGAAGTATTACGAAGTGATAGAAGCCCACGCCGTAGATGGCGCCGACCTATCAGACGTTATTTTTCAATATAACCATTCCGGGAGGGTATTTGCCCGCCAGTCAAATAAAAGTCTTATCGTACAGCCCGATAACACCGGGCTTTTTATGTGCGCTGATTTAGGGCGCACAGACGGGGCAAAGCAGCTATACCAGGATATAGCGGCGGGGATGGTTACTAAAATGTCCTGGGCGTTCACGGTGAAGCGTGACAGCATTACGGAAGACCGGGAACAGCGCATTATTACCAGGAACATACAGGAGATTAAAAAGGTTTTCGACGTATCCGCAGTAGACAGGCCAGCTAATGAGGATACCGAAATAAACGCGCGGAATTTTGCTACGCGGAGTTACGGGCAAATGAAGGCGGAGCGCCTACAGCGCCAGGCACAGTTATTAAAAATCAGAACAATGCTTTAAAGGCAGAAAGAAGAGGTAAAAAGGAATGAATTTACAGGAAATCGAAGCAAGGTTAGCGCAGATTAGAAACGAGATTAACACCAGGGGCGCAAACATGACCGCCGAAGAATTGACCGCCCTGGAAAACGAAGTTACGCAGTTGGTGGAAGAACGCGGGAAACTGCTGGCCGCTGCAAATACCCAGGAACAGCGTAACCGTATTTTGGCAGCAGTAGCAGCAGGCCAGCCCGTACCGGGAGCGGATGGAGCGCCCGAAGCGGCGCCCGTCGTTCTGCGTAGCTTCCCGGCAGCAGGCGGAACCGAGGCAGAGGCGGAAGACAGATACGGGACAGTGAAGTACCGTAAGGCATTTATGAATTATGTGTTACGCGGTACGCAGATTCCGGTAGAATATCGCGCGGACGCAGTAAGCACGACCACGGACGTAGGCGCCGTAATCCCCACTACGGTACTTAACCAGATTGTGCAGAAATTGGAAAGCACAGGCATGATTTTGGCAAAGGTGACGCGGACGGCCTACAAGGGCGGCGTGGCTATCCCGGTATCTACCGTAAAACCCGTAGCCACCTGGGTAAATGAAGGAAAGGGCAGCGACAAGCAGAAGCATGGTATTTCCAAAGAAGGCATGATTACGTTCGCGTATCATAAATTACGCTGCGCCGTGGCGGTATCCCTGGAAGTGGATACTATGGCTATGTCCGCGTTTGAAAGTCTGCTTATCAACAATATTGTGGAAGCAATGACTAAAGCGCTGGAACAGTCCATTATTTCCGGTACGGGTTCCGGCCAGCCTTCCGGCATTATCAAAGAAACGCCCGCGAAAGACCAGGCAATTACCACGAAATCGGCTACGGAACTTTCCTACGCTGACCTTATTGCGGTGGAAGCTGCGTTACCCCAGGCGTATGAGAATGGCGCCGAATGGTGCATGAGCAAAGCCACGTTTATGGGCTTTATCGGAATGACTGACGCCAACGGCCAGCCGATTGCGCGGGTAAACTATGGTATCGGCGGAAAGCCGGAGCGCACATTGCTGGGGCGTCCGGTGGAATGTTGCGACTATATCGGCAGTTTTGCGGCAGCGGCAGCGGGTGACGTGGTGGCGTTTGTCTTCCGGTTCAAGGATTATGTATTGAACACCAATTACGCCATGGGCGTGAAGAAATACGAGGATAACGACACAGATGACCAGGTAACAAAGGGTATCATGCTGGCAGACGGCAAGGTAGTGGATAAAAACAGCCTGGTAACGCTGAAAAAGAAAGCAGCGTGATAAAGGCGGAGCCGGGGGCGTAGGTACCCCGGCTTTTTTGACGGAAAGAAGGTGCAAGGCATGGAAGCGGAAACAACCTTAACGGAGAAAATGCGGGCAGCGCTGCGTATAAGCAGCACCAGCGACCGGATTACAGAAGAAATAAACGACTGTATAGCGGCTTGCAAGAAAGACCTGCAGGACGTGGGCGTAAAACGCTTAAATGAAACGGACGCGCTGATAGTAAGAGCAATTACGCTGTATGTTAAGGCGGAATTTGGGTTTAATGGAAATGCTGATAAATTCCATAATTCCTATGAAAGCCTTAAAGTACACTTGTCAATGTCGAGCGAGTATAACACGGTATCCGAAACGGACACCGGAACGGAAACAGAGGGGGCGGAAAATGGCAGCATGGGCGGATGAAATAACGCTTATTAGTCTGAAAGAAGGCGAAGAGCGGGTAAACGACAACGGTTTTCCGAACGAAGAGGCAGAGGAAAAGCGGGTAGTTTTCTGTAATGTAAAAACGACCGGGTACAATGAGTATTTCAAGAGCCAGCAGACGGGGAAAGTGGTAGAAAAGAAGTGCGACGTACACAAGGCCGATTACGAAGGGGAAGACACCGTAGAACTGGAAGGGAAGCGCTATTATGTTCTGAAAACGTATGAACCGGAAGGGGACGAAGACACCGTAGAACTGTCATTAACCGACATACGCAACAAAGACAAGGGGGCGTAGGTGTGGCGGAGTTTAACACGGTAGGCCTGGAAGATGTAATACAGGCGTTTGAGAGGCGGGAACAGGCAACCGTACAGGCGGTGCCGGAAATGCTGAAAGCAGGCGCCGAAGTGCTGGTACAGGCACAGAAGGCAGAGGCGGCGGCCATGGGGCTGAATGAAACGGGTGGCTTTATCAATTCCATAAAGGCCACGCCTGTAAAGGGGGATGAAACAGAAAAACATATAGACATATTCCCCCAGGGAAGGGCGAAACACGGAAACGACCGAAAAGGAGATAAAAGCAATGTGCGCTATGCTACGATTGGTTTTGTAGCAGAATATGGAACCAGCAGCCAGGCGGCAAGGCCATACCAGACGTCTGCAAACGAGAAGGCCAGGGAAAAGGTAAGCGCTGCGGAACGGGAAGTATGGGAGCGTATGACAAATGGGTAGCTTAAAAAAGGTTTTAGAAAGCACAGGGATACCAGCCCAAAGGGGTGTATATACCGGGAAACAGAAGCCGAAGGCTTATTATACCTTTTTGCTGATTACGCGCGATACGGCAGCGTCGGCGGATGATAAGGAAGCAGTAGGCCGGGAACTATGGCGGGTTACACTCTTTTACAAGGGCGATTTTGAAGAGCAGCTAAAAGCTGCCGTAGAAGCGTTGAAGGCAGCAGGCGCCTATATCAATGGAGTGGGCGCAGAAAGCTACGAAACAGATACAGGGTACTGGCTGGTACCTATTGATATTGAATTTTTGAAGGAGTGATAAAGAATGACTATAGGATTAAGGGATTTATACTATGCAGTATGTACGGAAACGGACGGGGCGGAAACCTACGGGACGCCCAAAAGAATGGCGGAAGTAATGACCGCCGACCTGTCTGTAAAGACGGCAGACGGTTCCCTCTATGCGGATGATACTTTAAGCGAAAGCGTAACGGAATTTGCAAACGCAACGCTGAAAATGGGTATTAAAGACCTTACGCCGGAAACGACCGCCGAAATTTTGGGGCAGACCGTAGATAAAAATAAAGTGGTATGGGCTGGGAAGAATGACGAACCGCCCTTTATCGCGGTTGGGTTCCGCGCACAGAAAACGGGCGGGCGGTTCCGGTATGTATGGCTGCTGAAAGGAAAATGCAAGCTGCCTTCCGAAAAGTACGAAACAAAAGGCGAAAGCATTAAGTTTAATACGCCGGAGATTGAAGCGGAATTTTCCACCAGGAAGAAAGACGGAAGATGGAAAGCGGACTTTACAGGAAGAGAAGACGAAGCGGCAGCGAAAACATGGTTCGACCAGGTGGTAGAGCCTGCAGAAGCCGGGGGAACGGAAGCAGAAGGGACAACAACAGAATAAGGGAAGGAGAGAGGCGCGGCACATGACCGCGCCTTAATTGATATTATGAGCGCATTAAAAAACGGCGGGTATCCGGTGACACTGAACGGCAAGGAATACAGCTTGCTTTTTTCTCTCAATGCCCTGGATGAAATACAAGACAGATTCGGCGGGTATGACAAGCTGGCGGAGGTTTTCAACGATAGTAACCCGGACTGGATTAAACAAACAAAATGGCTTTTAACCCTTCTGATTAACGAGGGGCTTTTATCAGAGGACGAAGACGCCAAACTGCTGACGGAAACACAGGTAGGACGCCTAATCAACGTCGGAAATCTGAAGGACATTCAGAACAGTATTTTTGCGGCGTTCGCAACGGGTACCAGCGGGGACGGCGACATAACAGAAGACGGCGAAGGACAGGAACCGGATAAAGAGGGGGAAGCAAAGGGCGCGCGGGAAAGCTAGATACCGCGCGCCTTCTTTATATAGCAATGGTATTCCTACGGTATGAAGAGGCAGCAGCCTGGCGAAAGACGCCTTATCAGATTGTAAAGCTATTCAGATACCACAAGGAATATAACCCGCAGAAATTTAAACAGGAAACAAGGAAACCGGGGCGGGAACAGGTGGAAATGGATGATATAGACATAGCGTTAGGGGGTTTTTGATTTTGGCAGATAAGACAGATAACATAAAAACCCGTTTGAGTTTTGACGGGGAAGCGCAGTATAAAGCGACCTGCAAGGAAATCAATAGCACCCTAAAGGTGCTTAATTCTGAAATGAAACTTGTTACGGCTGAATATAGGGACAATGCAAGCAGCGCGGAAGCGTTAAAAGCAAAACAGACAGTATTACAGAAGACATACGACGAACAGGCCAAAAAGGTAAAGGCGACGGAAGAGGCGTTAGACAAGTGCAGGCAGGCAACGGGGGAAAACAGCGAGGAAAGCAAGAGGCTGGAAGCACAATTAAATTATCAGAAAGCAGCACTTGTAAAAACGGAACAGGAATTAAAAAAGACGGCGGACGAATTGGAGAAGGCAGAGCAGGCCGCCGACGAAATGGGGGAAGAAATAGAGGACAGCGGGCAGCAGGCAGAAGAGGCGGGCGGAAAGTTTTCCGGTTTAAGCGGTATTCTTAACGGTTTGGGCGGCGCCATGTCTAAGGGCGTGGCGGCGCTGGGAAAGGCTTCCGCTGCAATCGGCGCGGCGGTAGTGGCGGGGCTGGGTTATACGGTAAGCCAGGCAGACGAAGCGAAAGGCGCGTTAAATAACTTTTGCGCCGCCACAAATACGGCTACAGAAGACGCCGGAAAATATAAGCAAGTTATGGAAAATATCTATAACGGCAATTACGGGGAAGGGTTTGAAGATATAGCGGCGGCAATGACAGAAGTACGGCAGCAGGCCGGGGATTTAGGCGCCGGGGAGTTGGAGAAAATGACAACCAACGCCCTAACTTTGCGTGATACGTTCGATTTTGACGTAGCCGAAAGTACAAGAGCAGCAACCCAGTTAATGCAAAAGTTTGGGCTGTCTTCTGATGAAGCATATAACCTAATAGCGCAGGGCGCACAAAATGGACTGAATAAAAACGGGGATTTACTGGACGTCATAAACGAGTACAGCAACCAGTATTCACAGGCGGGATTAAGCGCGGAAGATATGTTTAACTCTATTTCCAATGGCGCAGCTACGGGCGTTTGGAGCATTGATAAAATGGGCGACGCCTTTAAAGAGTTTAGCATACGGATGAATGACGGAACCGCAAACGACTATCTTTCCAGCCTGGGGCTTAATGCGGATGAAGTAGTAAAGAAATTCCAGGAAGGCGGGAGCAGCGCAAAAGAGGCCATGAACCAGGTTAGCGAAGCCCTTAAGAACTGCGACGATAAAAGCCTACAGTATACGGCTGGCGTGGGTTTAATGGGTACCATGTGGGAAGATATGGGGGCGGATGCCTGTATATCACTTATGGACGTGGAAGGGCAGATAAGCAAGACCACGGACGCCATGGGGAAGATTAACGCCGTAAAATACGATACGTTTGGCGAAGCAATGCAAGGCGCCGGAAGGATATTACAGACAAGTTTTATCATGCCAATAGGCGAACAGGCGTTACCGATTTTTAGCCAGTTTGCCAATGAATTGCAGCAAGGGGCAGCAGCGGCAGGCGGTGACATAGGGAAAATGGCGCAGAGTTTTGGGGACGCCCTGGGGAACCTGGTAAACGGACTTTCTGAAATGCTTCCGCAGATAGCCACTTTTGCGGTGGAAATGGTAAACGGGCTTGTAGGCGGGATTGTAGAGAGCGCGCCCACAATCATACAGGCGGGCGTAGATATGATTGTATCGCTTGTAGATGGTATCATATCGGCAATTCCGAAACTAACAGAGAGTGCAACGGAAATAATTACAACGCTGATAGAAGGAATAATACAGTTGCTTCCTAAATTGGCAGAAGGGGCGGTACAGATAATTGCACAGTTGGCCGCAGGTATCGGCCAGGCGCTGCCGGAACTGGTACCGCAGCTTGTGGAACTGGTTTTATTTGTGGCTGAAACCCTTATAAATAATATCCCGCTTTTGATAGACGCAGCCCTACAACTGGTTACTGGCCTGGCGCAAGGGATTATAAACAGTCTTCCGGTTCTCATTCAGAAATTGCCGGAAATCATAACGGCTATAATCAACGCATTAGTGGAAGGGATACCGCTGATTTTGGAAAGCGCGGGGGATATTGTGGTAGCGCTTGTAGATGGTATCATAACGGCGGTTCCGCTGCTGGTGGCTGCAATGCCTAAAATTATTATGGCAATCGTAACGGGATTGATTACCGGAATACCTAAGATACTGGAAGCTGCGGGGAAGCTGGTAGTAAACATAGTTACAAAGCTGGGCGAACTTGTGACACTCATACCAGGAGCAATAAAAGAGGCAATTACAAAGCTGGCAGAGTGGGGCGCCAATATGCAGAGCAAAGGAAAAGAAGTCATTACGGCGCTGGTAACGAATGTTGTAAACATTGTAAAGGAACTTCCTGGCAAGATATGGAACAGCATAGTAGACGCGGTTACGAAGGTAGCGACCTGGGGCGTTAATATGCAGAATAAGGCCAAAGAGGTAATGACTTCCATGGTAACGAAGATTGTTACCGTAGTGAAGGAAACGCCTGGTAAGATATGGAACAGCATAGTAGACGCAGTTACGAAAGTAGCGACCTGGGGCGTCAATATGCAGAATAAGGCCAAAGAGGTAATGACTTCCATGGTAACGAAGATTGTTA
>OFGX01000190.1_pt1 | contig 53547 bp, 40 predicted proteins | sample 1521831 | NCBI WGS metagenome assembly OFGX01 (sample SAMEA3504080, study PRJEB24116) | mouse gut metagenome | biome: mouse gut; feature: mouse-associated habitat; material: faeces | place: Denmark | collected 2011 | reverse complement strand
CAGCCGTACCAGCTGTAGCCCTCCAGGCTCATGGCTTTCTCAAAGGTTTCCCGGTGGTGCAGCTCAAACAGGGTGTCGGCCTCGCCTGCGTGGCCGCAGTTTTCCGGATTGACGATAAAGGTATCTTGATACAGCCGGGAAAGCGCCAGGGTTGCGCCGTCGGTTTCGTACAGATAGGCGTTGGCGCCCCGGATGTTCTGGGCGGCTGTACCTGTCAGGCCGGACTGCTCCTGAATCGGAGGTTCGCATTTCACGCCGCAGACCTGCCAATAGCGGATTGTAGTATCCCAGACTTCCACAGGGTAGCAGATGTTGGCCAGCAGCAGGGTGATCGAGGTATCCCCGCAGACCGCCCGGGCCAGTACGGCCTGATCATGAGCGTTTGCAGCTTCGTCCGCTGTAAAGGTCCGCAGGCTGGCAATCCCGCCATCTGCCGTCATGCCGAAGCGCTGCTCCAGATAGGTGTGGGCCACGTCCTGCCAATCCTGGGTCCAGGTATCATGACCGTCATGGATGGAGCGGAGAAGGGGCGTATCCACATCTGGCCAGCCGCTCAGGATGGCGGTCATCTCGTCCATGCCTAAAATAAGGCCGCAATAGAGATACTCCTCCCAGGTATAGTGCGCCTCGTCAATGGAACCGCTCCAGGTTTGTGCCTCCACCGCAGCGTTGCCGTCCGCGTCTACGCTGGCAATGAGAACGGGACGCCCCATGGACTGGCTTTCAGTGAGCCACCCGTTTTCATCGCTCATGCCGCCGGCAAAAAGGACGTTGTCAATATTATCTGGTTTCATGCGGTAATACAGTTCCCAGATATACCAGGTTTTGCCATCAAGTTCCATGCTTTCATTGCAGAACAGGTTGGTGATATATTTTTCGGTAATATTATAGTTTGCCGCCATGTTCTCCATTACCTCCCGAGCCGCTGTCTCCACGGCGGTATACAGCGGGGTGGTAAAGCTGACCGGCTTCCCGTTTACCAGAGTCAAGGTTCCGGTAGGCAGGCGGGAGGAGAAGTTGCCCTCGATTTCCAGCGTCACTGTGTCGCCGCTTCTGGTTCCGCTGAGGACTTTTGGATTGATGTCCTCATGGCCGAGCTCCTCCATGCCCTCCGGGACCGGGAACATCTCATCCAGCTTTTCCATCGATGGCAGGTAGGCCGCATCAGTATACATTCTATAGATATAGTGGTCCATCTCTGGACTCTCCACCTTCTCCTGCCATGCTGCCAGCTCCTCCGGGGTCAGCCGCTTGTTGGTGACGGGGGAGCCGATGTCCGCCAGCAGCATCTGTATATTGGCGTCGGCCCAGAGCTTCTGGGTGTAGGCGCGGGGGTCCCGCCGGTACAGCTCCTCCCGCAGCAAAAGCATCTCGTCCACGTCCGTGACGCCGTGGTAGCGGCACATCTCCGCCGTGGACATCTGAAAATAGGCGCCGGCACGGATCTCCTGGGGCGTCAGCGGGTTGAGAGAGATGGTCCAGGTGTTTTCGATGACCTTGGGCACCCGGCCCGTGGGAAAGGGGTGGCAGTGGTTGTCGATCACCGGCAGCTCGTCAAAATGAAATCTCATAAGCATTTACTCCTAACCGTTTTTTGGCGCGGCCGGCCCCTCACCAGTCTATCTCCACGATTTCGCCGTTCTGAATCTCATAGATATAGACGGTTTTGGCCGGATTGCGGGACTCGTCAAAGGAGAACGTGCCGGAGACGCCCACAAAGTCCGTGAGATTGGCCGCATAGTTTTTAATGGCGTCCCGGTCCGTCCCGCCGGACTCCGCCGCCAGCAGGGCGATGTGCAAGGCGTCGTAGGACTGGGTCACGTAGGAGTCAATGAAGCTGCCGGTTTTCTCCTTATAGGCCTCCTCCAGCCACATATACTCCTCATTCTGGTTGTTGAGCTGCACAGTGTTGCACATCATCACGCCCTCCACGGACGCGCCGCCCACGTCGAGGAACTCCTGCTTGAACAGGGTGTTGGAGCCCACGTAGGGGACATCCAGGCCCAGCCCCTCGGCCTGCTGGATGATCTGCACCGCGTCGGCGTACACGGAGGCCAGAAACAGTACGTCCGGCTCCGCCTGTTTAATCTTGGAGATCAGGGGGGTGAAGTCCTTGGTCTCGCTGGCGATATAGGTCTCGGCGGCCACGACGTCCGCGCCCAGCTCCTGCAGAGAGGCGCTCATGGTATCCAGCATGCTCACCCCCCAGTCGTCGCTGGAGTAGATGACGGCCACCTTCTTCGCGCCCAGGCTCTCCACCAGAAAGCGGGCCGTCTCGCTGTTCTCCCAGGCGGTGGTGACCTGCGTGCGGAAAATGCAGTCGCCAATGCCGGTATAGTCCACGTGGGAGGCCTGAGGGGAGATCATCAGAATATTCTTCTCCTGGAGGATGGGCGCGGCGGCCATGGAGCAGGAGGAGGTCTGGCTCCCGATCACCGCCAGCACCGAGGGATCCTCCGCCACCCGGGTGGCGATGTTCACGCTCTCCTTGGCGTCCGCCTTGTCGTCGTAGACCTCAAGGACCACCTTGTGGCCGTTGATACCCCCGTTTTCGTTGTACTTGTCCACCAGAAGATTCATGGCGACCTGATAAGATTGTCCATACTGGGCGTTGTTGCCCGTCAGGGGCGCCATCAGAACAAACTTGTAGTCCCCGCCCTCCCCGGAGGGGGCCGCGGTGTCCGGAGACGGGCCGTCCTGCGGTTTTTCCGCCGGGCCGCCGCAGGCGAACAGGGACAGGCAGAACGCCATACAGAGTATACATGTTAGAACCTTTTTCATGTTGTCTTACCTCCTTGCAGTTTGTTTGTAGGTGGCGCGGTTCCCCCGGAGGCGATCCGGGGAAGCCGGCTGCGGGAAATGAAATGCGTGTGCGCAGGGGAATCGCTTGTCTGCCAGGCAGGCACTTTGCTGAGGTTCTCTCCGCTCTCCAGTTTTTATGCTAGCAGAAACACGGGCCCAATGCAAGATACTTTATTGTACTAAATTCAGTACAAGGACCTCCCTTGACAGTTTCCGGGCCGCTGTGATAATTTAGTAAAAACGCACAAAACTATGCGGGGCATCCCCAACCTTCGCGAGAGCTTTGCCTAAATTTTCCGTATTGCGCTCCATCCCTCTCCTCTGCGGAGGAGACCCGCTGTTTTTGTGTGAAAACAACCGCCTCCCCTCTCCCTGCGCTCTCCGCCCCCTCTCTCCCCCTCTCCGTCCGTTCCACACTACGAAAAAGGAGTGAAGCACATGTTTTTGCAGCAACTGATCAATGGCGTCACCATCGGCAGCATGTACGCGCTGGTGGCCATTGGTTACTCCATGATTTTCAGCGTCCTCCAGCTCATCAATTTTTCCAACGGCTCCATGTATATGCTGGGCGCCTATGTGGCGTTGATGCTCTACCTGCGGCTGGAGGGACACTTCCTGCTGGCCTTTGCCGGCAGCCTGGTGATTGTGGGGGTCATCGGCTACGGCGTCGACCGCTTTGCCCTGCGCCCCCTGCGAAAGAAGAAATCCAACCGGATGGCGTCCCTGATGAGCACCTTCGGCGTCGGGATTGTGATTGACAACGCCATACAGCTCCTGTTCGGAAGCGAGACAAAATCCTTTCCCAATCAGCTGGACTTTGGCTCCTTTTCCGTGGGAAACGCGATTGTCAGCTGGACACAGGTGCTGATTCTGCTTATCTGCTCCGTTTTGATGGCGGCGCTCTCCCTCGTTGTCTACCGCACCAAGGCGGGCCGCGCCATGCGCAGTACCGCCGAGAATGTGGACGCCGCCCGGCTCATGGGGGTGGACGTCAAGCGGGTGATCTCCGTCACCTTTGTGGTCAGCGCGGTTATGGCCACGGTGGCCGGTACGCTGGTCAGCATGTACTACAGGACGGTGGATCTGAACATGAGCGCCCAGGTGGGCATGAAGACCTTCGCCGCGGCGGTTCTGGGCGGGGTTGGCGTTCTGCCGGGGGCCATGGTGGGGGGACTGCTGATCGGCATCCTGGAGACCCTGGGCGCCAGCTACATCAGCTCCGGCTACCGGGACGCCTACGCGTTTATGATTATGGTCCTTGTGCTGCTGATCAAGCCCAGCGGTCTTCTGGGCAGGGCAGCCAGCAGCAAATTGTAAGGAGGCGGACGGCATGAAAAGAATTCTGCACTTCATCGCAACATACAGCCGGCCGCTCACCCTGGCGGCCCTGGCCTGCCTGCTCCTGTTTCCGCTTTTTGTGACCAACGCCTACGTGCTGCGGGTGGCCGCCACCTCCCTTATCTACGTTATTTTGGCCCTCGGACTGAACGTAGTGACCGGCTACATGGGCCAGACCTCCTTCGGTACGGCGGCCTTCTGGGGGATCGGGGCGTATACGGGCGCGATTCTGTCCACGCGCATCGGCCTGGGTACGGGGCTGTTGTTTCTCATCGCGCCGCTGCTCTCCGGTGTGATTGCGATGCTGCTGGGCATGTGCGTGCTCAAGCTGCGGGGCTACTACATGGCCATTGTCACCCTGGGCTTCTGCGAGATCGTGCGGCTGATCGAGCTCAACTGGATGAGCCTGACCAGGGGGCCGCTGGGCATTATGAATATTCCGAAGCTGAGCTTTTTCGGCGTTAAAGTGACCAGCAGCCAGGGCGTCTTCTATGTGGCGCTGGCGATGACGGTCCTGGTCACCTATGTGGTTTGGAAGCTGATGAACTCCCGCATCGGCCTGACCATCACCGCCATTCGGGACGACGAGATCGCCGTACAGTCCATGGGCGTCAACGTGGTCAAATATAAAGTGGGCGCCTTCGCCCTGTACGGCATGATCTGCGGCTTCGCCGGGGCTTTTTACGCCCACTTCATGAGCTACATTGATCCCACCATGTTCAAAACCCTCAACTCCACCGAGGTCATCATTATGGTCATCTTCGGCGGCCTTGGCAGCATTCCCGGCAGCTATCTGGGGGCCATCGTCCTGACGGTCATCACCGAGCTTCTGCGGGACCTGGTGGAGTACCGGATGCTGATCTACGGCTTTTTACTGGTAATTTTGATGATCGTCAAGCCAGAGGGCATTCTCGGCAGCGTCAATCTCAAGCATATCCGCCAGAGAATGCAGCCGTCCGGCCCATCGGAGGCCGGTGAAGAGAAGGAGGCGCGCCATGGGTGAAAAAATCCTGAAGGTCTCCCGCGTTGTTCAGCGCTTCGGCGGACTGGTGGCGCTGGACAACATCAACCTGGAGGTGGAGTCCGGCGAAATCGTGGGCATGATCGGCCCCAACGGGGCGGGCAAGAGCACCCTCTTCAATGTGGTCACTGGCTACTACGCCCCCACGGAGGGGACGGTGGAGATACTCGGGCGGCAGGTTACCGGCATGGCGCCCCACAAGATCGCGGCCCTGGGATTTGCCCGCACCTTTCAGAATATCCGGCTTTTCCCTAAGATGACGGTATGGGAGAACGTCATGGCGGCCCGGAACATCAAGACAAAGTCCAACGCCCTCGACATCATTTTCCACTCCCCCCGGTACCGCCGGGAGCAGGCGGAGACAGAGGAACGCGCCCTGGAGCTGCTGAAGCTGCTGCACATCGAGCAGTACCGCTTCCATTACGCCACCAGCCTGCCCTACGGGGCGCAGAGAAAGCTGGAGATCGCCCGGGCCCTCGCCATAGAGCCCAGGCTGCTGCTGCTGGACGAGCCTGCGGCGGGGATGAACGAACAGGAGACCCTGGAATTGATGGAGATCATGCACACGCTGCGGGATATGGGGTATACGATTCTGCTTATTGAGCACGATATGAAATTTGTGATGAACACCTGTCAATGGATCACCGTCATCAACTATGGCCGGCAGATTGCCACGGGGACCCCCGGTGAAATTCAGGCGGATCCGGCCGTGATTGAGGCCTACCTGGGAAAGGACGACGAGCTATGAGTATGTTGCGTTTGGAGAAGCTCCAGGTCCGCTACGGCAGCATCGAGGCGCTCAGGGGCATTGACCTGCACGTGGAGCCCGGCGAAACCATCACCCTGATCGGCGCCAACGGCGCGGGCAAGACCACCACCATGAACGCCATTGTGGGCCTTGTCCCTGCCTGCGGCGGGCAGGTTTTCTATCAGGACAAGGATGTCACCCGGACCGATACAAAGGAGAAGGTGCGAGACGGAATGATCCTCTCGCCGGAGGGGCGGCAGATCTTTCCCGGCTTCACGGTGCGGGAAAATCTGATGATGGGCGCCTATCTCCGGGGCAAGGGGGAGGCCCCTGAGACGCTGGAGACCGTGCTGGAGCTGTTTCCCCGCCTGCGGGAGCGGCTGGGACAGATGGGCAGCACCCTCTCCGGCGGCGAGCAGCAGATGCTGGCCATGGGCCGGGCCCTGATGGCAAGGCCTAAACTGCTGCTGCTGGATGAGCCCTCCATGGGTCTGGCACCGATCCTGGTCAAGGAAATCTTCTCGATCATCCAGGAGATCAACTCCACGGGGACGACGGTGCTGCTGGTGGAGCAGAATGCGAAGATGGCGCTGTCGATCGCAGACTATGCCTATGTCCTGGAAACGGGGAAGATTTCCCTGCAGGGCACCGGCAGCGAACTGGCGGACAGCCCGGAGATCCAGAAGGCCTATCTGGGCGGATAATGCCCATGCAGACGGCACCGGAGGTGCGAGTCTGCAACGGCATTTCTCAGGGGAGCAGGCAGGCATGAAGCCCGCTGCTTCGGACACACGGTGAAAGGTGAGGGCCTGCACATCGCCTGTTCCTTTGTATAATGAAGCTGAAAGAAAACCGGTCGCTGTATGCAGAACAGACCGGTCAAAGAGGAATGTATGTTTAAAGTACAAGATTTCATGACGACTCCGGTCATCTGCACGGAGCCGGATGCCCGGATCACGGATGTTCTGGACATCATGAAGAAAAACAACCTGCACCGGATCCCCGTCACGGATGCAAACGGCACACTGGTGGGCCTGATCACGGAAGGGATGATTTCCGGAGCCGGCGGGAACGCCACGAGCCTGTCGATCTACGAACTGAACTATCTGCTGTCCAAGACGAAGGTCAAGACCATGATGCAGAAAAGAGTGGCCACGATCCATCCGGAGAACCTGATGGAAAAGGCCACGGAAAAAATGCTGAAGGAAGACATCGGCTGTCTGCCTGTCGTGGATGACCACAATAAAGTGGTGGGAATCCTGACCCAGAACGATGTGTTCAAGTCCTTCCTGGAAGTCCTGGGCTGGTACCGCGAGGGTATCCGCGTGGCTCTGGAAGCGAAGGATGAAATCGGCCAGCTGGAGAAAATCTCCAAAGTCTTTGCGGATGAAGGCATCAACATTGCCAACATCGGGGTGTATGACACGACCAACGGCAATGCCAGCATGATCATCCGGGCTGATAAAGCCACGGATGGCCTGAAACAGGCACTGGAAGACGCCGGTTATATGGATGTGGAAATCGCCAAAGCCGAATAACAGAAAGAACCTGCAGGAGCATAAAAGCTGTCTGCAGGTTTTTGCTGATTCAGGATGTTGGCGAAGGTGCGGAAAGGAGAATCGGGTTCTGTATCCGAACAGTGCGGTGTCCAATGCCTGAGACAGCCTGTCCGGCTTCACGGATCCGATCCGGTGCATTGGAGACCAGACGGATCATGGCAGACTGAGCTCTGCCCTCCGGAAAGACTAAATTCCGAAAAGTCGCGCCCCGATTGGAATTCAGATTTTCAAATTACAAACGGTCATATATCATCGAAGGCAAGAGACAATCAGCCATTTCATCATGATATATGAAACAGACCGGCACGCTGTGTACACTCACCATAAAACCCGGATGGACCATATACCACCAGCCGGGTTTTCATTTTTCAGGATGTGGTCCTGGCGTCTGTGTGCGGCTGCATCAGACATTCCTCGAAGAATGATTCCAGCAGCGGATTCAGTCGTTCGGGAAACCGCAGCGGATAATCATGCCCCGCACCCGATAGAACCAGTGTCCTGCAGTGGGGGTTTTCCTGCAGCATGGCCAGTGACTGCTTCATGTCCCTGGTTTCCCGACCGCCGCAGACAGCCAGTATGGGGATGCGAAGGTCCCTGTATTCGGGATAATCTCTCAGTTGGAGGGTATTTCGGAAAAAGGAGGCATAGACCGCCGGGGTGATTCTCTTGGATTGCGAAACCAGATCCCCAGTCTCATCGTGAGACAGCCGCCAGTACATCCCCTGGAGCCGGACCAGCCAGGCACAGTGCAGCAAAGAAGCAGCAGGTCTGGCCAGCGCGATATATCTGTGGACAGAGCGGGTCCGGGGGTTGATCCAGGCGCTCAGGATTGCAGCTTTGACAGTGAGTTCCGGATGACAAAGAGCAAAGCGCAGCGCGATCTGCGCCCCCAGAGAATGCCCTGCCAGGATCACCGGCTCTCCTCCCAGACGTCGGACCAGGTCCAGAAGGGCATTGTCTGTCCACTCCGGATCGAACAGCCTGCCTGCCAGATCACCCGCTCCCGGCAGCTCCGGAATGACCAGGTGGTATCGGCTGGCAAGTTCCAGCTGGTGGCTGAACGTATGCAGGACACCGGCTCCATGCAGCAGAATCACCGTCGGATTCTCTTTGTTTCCATATTCCTTGAATTTCAGCATATTTCCTCTTTTCCATCAGACGGAGCCTGAAACAGGAACAAAAAAACCGGAAGCCTGCGCCTCCGGTTGCGGACTGATGGAGCAGGCGAGGGGAATCGAACCCCCGCGGCAACCTTGGGAAGGTTGAGTTCTGCCATTAAACTACGCCTGCAGCTGCCCTTATTATAGACGGGCGCCTGATCAAAGGCAAACCGGACTTCTGTCCATGGAGCCTTGAATGGGCTGCGTTGTGTACGGGATACGAATGGTTCTGCTCAGAGATGAAGCGGTTTTTGATGGAAAAGAAAAAGACACCCTGCGATGCCTCTTTCCTGCCTATTTTCCCCAGTTGGCCAGATCTGCCGGATAGGGAACAGCCACATCCTTATTGATGTCTTCCGCTTCCATGTCCACAACTGCTGTGAATGGCTGGCTCTGGTCCTGGATCCTGTATACCCCCTCCAGATCGAGCTTCAGTGCCGTAAGCGTCCCGTCTTTGATCGTGGCCTCCATATCCGCCCGGTCAACAGTGGTGCTTCCCAGGGAATCCAGGTAGTAGGCCAGACTCACCGGATCGATCTCGAACCGGTACTGGTCGTGGCTGACAGACACAGATTTGAAACACTTTTCCTTCTGTTCATCGGTCATGGACAGAAACGGGTCCCAGGACTCCAGCTTCTCTCCCGGCTTCAGGCCGATGTTTTCTGCCAGACTCTGAGATTTTGTCCCCATGGAATTCAGGTACGTTTTTCCATCCCGGATATAGAAATTGAACACATCGTTCATCGGGATCCCCATGGCGCTGCCATCCACCTCCAGGGCCAGCTCCAGGTCCTGTTTCTGATTCAGGTACAGGTGAAAGCGCCCGGACAGAGACATATTCGTGCTGATGTCGGCTGTCCCCTCGATTTCCATGGACTGTGCCATGAGCGTTTTGTGCAGGGCGTCAAAGAATGCCAGGGAGGCCTGCCGCTTTTCTGTGCCCTGGCCCCGGGAACAGGCAGCCAGCGTCAGAGAGCAGACAAGAGCCATCATGAGTGTGCAGAGTTTCTTCATGGGATTTCTCCTTTTGGTCATAGTAAGATGAATGGGAACAGGTGTCAAAGACAGACACCGGGAGGATTTGCGGACAATGGTACTTGTATACTACGGAAATGAAATCGACAAAAAGCCGGTGTTTGACCGGATTTTTCAGGACCTGGGCCTGGCAAAACGGGATCTGGGAGATGCAGACCTGAATGCCACTGTCGGCGAACTGGCAGATACCGAAGCACAGACAGCGGACCTGAAGGGAGACAAGCCGCTGTTTCTGTACTACGACAAACTGGACTCGAAGGACATCCAGCGGGTGGAAGCAGCCCTGAAGCAGGCCGGGCTGCATGTCAGCCGGAAAGCGGTCCGTACGGAAAACAACGAGAAATGGACACTGGAAGCCCTGATGTACGAAATCGGCCGGGAAGATGAATGGTTCCGGAAAACCAACCGTCTGTACCAGCTGGTGACACATCCCGACAAGGAGAGGCTGGCCAGCGATCCGGCCTATATGGCCCTCATGGCACAGTCCTTTGCGCTGCTGGAAGAAAACGACATGTCGGAAGAGCAGCTCGACCAGGCCATCGCGGCAATCGAAACAGATCTAGCCAGACAGGAAAAAGAAACCGTTCCCCGGGCATAAGCCGGGACAAATGAGGAAACGGACAATCCCGCAGGATCCGGGTCATGCCTGGGTGTCCTGCGGGATTGTGTGTATTTGGGCAAAATGTGACAAACGAAGAAGGATGAAGCAGGAGGATAAAGCGAAAAACCAGCTATATTCCCTAATAAACGCCCCATATCTCTGTTAAACGTCATACTTAAGCCAAAATGGTCAATTTGACCATAATTCTATCGGAATTCCCATTTCATTTCAAGACTTGATTTGACACATGGGGATTCTACTGCTATTATAATAAACTGCAATATAGTCTGCCGGCGTATGCCTGCAGCAGTGAAAGGACGGCGTGCATGGACAGCAACAAAGCGTATCACGAGCTCGCGTGCGGCACAAAAAGCCAGCGGCGCGATTACTCCAAAGTCAGCGGCAAGCTGGAACTGCCCAACCTTGTGGAGATCCAGACGGATTCATTCGACTGGTTCACCAAAAAGGGGATCCAGGAAGTCTTTGAAGAGATATATCCGATCGAAAACTACGGCAAGAACATCAGCCTGAACTTCGTCAGGTACCGGTTCGACGAACCGAAGTACACGGCCGAAGAATCGATGTACCGTGAATGCAACTATGCAGCTCCTCTCTACGTGGAGATGGAGCTGGAGATCACCGACCCGGAAACCGGCGAAGTGCGCACGAAAAACGAAGAAGTGTATCTCGGGGACTTCCCGCTGATGACCGATACCGGCACGTTCATCATCAACGGTGCGGAACGTGTCATTGTCAGTCAGATCGTCCGTGCCCCCGGAGCCTATTTCTCCGAGCAGTACGATGAAAAAATCGGGCGCCAGAACTACGCCAGCGAACTGATTCCCAGCCGCGGCACATGGCTGGAGCTCATGACCGAACAGAAGAAGACCACCAACGGCCGGGCCATCAATGTGTCCATTGACCGGCGCCGGAAGATCCTGTTCTCGATTTTCTTCAAGGCACTGGGCATGTCCCTGGGTCTGGAGAAAAACGAGGATGCCTACGACAAGGCACCCATGGAGACCTTCCTGAAGGCCCTGGGACGGGACTTCCAGGACGTGGCGGAAGACCCGGAACACCGGGAATATATGGATCTCTATCTCCTGCTGTACAACGCCTTCTTCGGCAAGTATGAAGAGATCGAGAACACGCTGCTCAACGACAAAGTCAAGACCAACGAAGAGGCGCTGCTCTCCTTCTACGAAAACCAGCGCTCGGATGAAATCCCCACACTGGACGGATCCATCTCCCTGATGCAGGCGAAATTCTTCGACCACCGGCGCTATGACCTGACCAAGGCAGGCCGGTACAAGCTGAAGAAGAAGCTGAACGCGGTTTCCCGTCTGATGAACCAGACGCTGGGCCAGGACATCCTGGACGTGGACGGCAATGTCATCATGGAAAAGGGAAAGCACATCGGACGGGATGAGAGAAACTTCCTGCGGGAAGAACTGGCGAAGGGCACCTACATGAACCCCTATCCCTTCCGGAGCGAATTCCACGAAGAGGACATCGTCACGATCCCCGTGGCCTGGAACACCGGCCTGATCGGCCGCATCCTGGCCCGTGATATCACCGCAAACGGCACCCTGCTGGAACAGGGCATGGTCCTGACGGGACAGGACGTGGATATGCTGAAGGCTGCAGGTGTCAAAGATGTGAAGATCTACTCCGGCCTGATCGCCAAACCGGTGGAAATCACACCGGAAAACGCAGACTCTGTCCTGAACTACGGACAGCGCCTGTTTGCACTGGGACGCCTGACCAATGAACACGGAGAAGACTTGACAGACGATGAATTCGAGCTGCTGGTGCCCCGCTACACCGTGGGTGTGACCCCCGACCGGCTGGATGATGCCGTGATGATGGACATCCGCACCCGGGCACTCAACGAACCCATGGAGGCCTGGCTCATCGGCTCCGCCCAGCAGGAACTGCTGGTGGAAGATGCCCAGGGCAACACGATCAAGATCACGGGCAACGATCCCTTCACGGAAAAGCACACCGTGACCATTCCCGACATCTACGCCTTCTTCTCCTATGACCTGAACATCATGGACGGCATCGGGGAAACAGACGACATCGATATGCTGGGCAACCGGCGCATCCGGTCTGTGGGCGAGCTGATCCAGAACCAGTTCCGGATCGGTCTGTCCCGCATGGAGCGCGTGGTCAAGGAGCGGATGTCCATCCAGGAACTGGATTCCCTGACTCCGCGGAAGCTGACCAACATCCGCCCGCTGACAGCGGCGATCAAGGAGTTCTTCTCCTCCTCCCAGCTGTCACAGTTCATGGACCAGCAGAACCCGCTGGCCGAACTGACCAACAAGCGCCGTATCTCCGCCCTGGGTCCCGGGGGTCTGACCCGTGACCGGGCATCCTTCGAGGTCCGGGACGTGCACTCCAGCCACTATGGCCGGATCTGCCCGATCGAGACACCTGAAGGCCCGAACATCGGTCTGATTTCCAACCTGACGACCTACGCCAAAACCAATGAATACGGCTTCATCCAGACGCCGTACCGTGTGGTGAACAAAGACGGCACGGTATCCGAGGAAGCCATCTACCTGTCTGCCGACGAAGAAGCGGATTATGTCATCGCGCAGGCCAACGAGGTGCGTGACGGCAAGCTGATCAACGAACGCGTCGTTGCCCGGAAAAACGGTGAAACGATCATCGCCGACAAGGCGGAAGTCGAGCTGGCGGACGTCTCCCCGAAACAGATCGTATCCGTGGCCACAGCCTGCATTCCGTTTCTGGAAAACGACGATGCCTCCCGTGCCCTGATGGGTGCGAACATGCAGCGTCAGGCCGTGCCTCTGCTGGTGCCCCACAGCCCGTTTGTGGGAACCGGCATCGAATACAAGATTGCCAAGGATTCCGGTGTGGGCATCGTGTCCCGCACAGACGGCACCGTGACCTATGTGGATGGCCTGCGGATCGTTGTCACGGATGACGAAGGCAAAAACCACACCTACCAGCTGCGCAAGTTCACGCGCTCCAATGCCTCCACGTCCATCAATCAGCGGCCCATCGTGAAACAGGGCGAAAAGGTGAAGGCCGGCGACATCCTGGCGGATGGCCCATCCATGGAAAACGGCGAGCTGGCACTGGGTCAGAACGTGACGATCGCCTACATGACCTGGTATGGCTACAACTATGAGGATGCCATCATCATGTCCGAGCGCATGGTGGCAGATGACGTCTATACCTCCATTCACCTGGAGGAATACGACATCGACTGCCGCGACACGAAACTGGGACCCGAGGAAATCACCCGGGACATCCCGAACGTCGGCGAGAATGCAGTCCGCAAGCTCGACCAGAACGGTGTCATCATGGTGGGCGCCGAGGTCAAGGAAGGCGACATCCTGGTGGGCAAGGTCACACCCAAGGGCCAGAGCGAAGTCTCTCCGGAGGAAAAGCTGCTGCTGGCGATCTTCGGTGAAAAGTCCCGCGAAGTGCGTGACAACTCCCTGAAGGTTCCCCACGGCGGTGCCGGCATTGTGCACTCTGTCCGCACATTCAGGCGCGGCGACGGCAGCGACCTGCCGCCCGGAGTCAACGAACGCGTCAAGGTCTACATTGCCCAGAAGCGGAAAATTTCCGAGGGTGACAAGATGTCCGGACGCCACGGAAACAAGGGTGTCATTTCGAAGATCCTGCCCGTGGAGGACATGCCGTTCACAGCCGATGGCCAGCCCATCGACATCATCCTGAACCCCTTCGGTGTGCCGTCCCGTATGAACATCGGCCAGATCCTGGAGATCCACCTGGGCTATGCGGCGAAGAAGCTGAACCAGAAGTTCGCGACTCCCGTATTCGACGGTGTGTCCAACGAGGAACTGGCGGACATCATGCGCGAAGCGCAGATGACCGACGACGGCAAGCAGGTTCTGTATGACGGCCAGACGGGTCTGCCCTTTGACGAGCGGATCTCCGTGGGTGTCATGTACATGATCAAGCTGGCACACATGGTTGACGACAAGCTGCACGCCCGTGCCACGGGTCCCTATTCGCTGGTTACCCAGCAGCCCCTGGGCGGCAAGGCGCAAAACGGCGGCCAGAGGTTCGGTGAGATGGAAGTGTGGGCGCTGGAAGCCTATGGCGCAGCCCACACGCTGGAGGAGATCCTGACGATCAAGTCCGACGACATCCAGGGCCGGATCAAGACCTATGAAGCCATCATCAAGGGCAAGGACATCCCTGAACCGGGCATTCCGGAGTCCTTCCGCGTACTGATGCACGAACTGCAGGGCCTGGCCATCGACGTCCGTCTGCTGGATGACGAGGGACAGGAAGTGGACATCACGGCGGATGATGACGAACCGGGCATCATCAACGGCGAGTTCACCGAACACAGACACGACCACGAACAGGCGGCTCCGGAAACGGAGGAAGTCCTGGTCAACGATATGGAAACCGGGGAAACACCGGAGGGAACCGTGAATGTCCAGGCTGTGGAAGCCTCCGAGATTCAGCTCCCGGATGAAGAGAATCCGGGGGATATCCTGCCGGATGAAAACCCCGACGAGGAATTTCCTGCCATTGCGGAAGATGAAGATCTTCCTGCCGTAACAGAGAAGGAGGAAACTGACGCCGAATGAGTATCAACAAATTCAGCTCCATCCAGGTTCAGCTTGCCAGCCCGGAGACCATCCAGCGGTGGTCTCACGGGGAAGTGACCAAGCCTGAAACCATCAACTACCGTTCTCAGAAAGCGGAAAAAGACGGTCTGTTCTGCGAGCGCATCTTCGGTCCCACCAAGGACTGGGAATGTGCCTGCGGCAAATACAAGAAAGTCCGTTTCAAGGGTGTGGTCTGCGACCGCTGCGGTGTGGAGATCACCAAGAGCAGCGTGCGGCGTGAACGCATGGGCCACATTCATCTGGCGGCTCCCATTGCCCACATCTGGTATCTGCGCGGCATTCCTTCCCGGATGGCGCTGCTGCTGGATGTGACACCGAAACAGCTGGAGGAAGTCGTATACTTCGTCAGCTACATCGTCACGGATCCCAAGGACTCCGGCCTGGCCTACAAGCAGGTGCTGTCGGAGCGGGAATACCGGGAAAACCTCGCCATTCACGGGCCCACGGGCTTCACGGCGCAGACTGGTGCGGAAGCCATCCAGCGCCTGCTGCAGGACGTGGACCTGGAGGCCGAATACGAAAACGTCCAGAAACAGCTGGAGAAGGCCCAGGGAGAAAAGCGCAAGAAGCTCATCAAGCGCCTGGATACCATCAATGCCTTCCGCCACTCGGACAACAAGCCTGAATGGATGATCCTGACGGATGTCCCCGTCATCCCGCCTGATCTGCGGCCGATGCTGCAGCTGGACGGCGGGCGGTTCGCGACGAGTGACCTGAACGACCTGTACCGGCGTGTCATCACCCGGAACAACCGTCTGAAGAAACTCCTCGAACTGGGCACGCCGAATATCATCGTGCAGAACGAAAAGCGCATGCTGCAGGAAGCTGTGGATGCCCTGATTGACAACGGCAGGAGAGGACGGCCCGTGACGGGTCCGGGAAACCGTGCGCTGAAATCACTGTCCGATATGTTAAAGGGAAAAGGCGGACGATTCCGCCAGAATCTGCTTGGAAAACGTGTCGATTATTCCGGCCGTTCTGTTATTGTCGTCGGACCGGAGCTTAAGATTTATCAGTGCGGTCTTCCGAAAGAAATGGCAATTGAATTATTCAAACCGTTTGTTATGAAGGAACTGGTATCGGGCGGCAAAGCACATAATATCAAGAGTGCCAAGAAAATGGTAGAACGCCTGCAGCCGGAAGTGTGGGATGTGCTTGAAGAAGTCATCAAAGAACATCCGGTTATGTTAAACCGTGCGCCTACGCTGCATCGTTTGGGGATTCAGGCGTTTGAGCCGATTCTGGTAGAAGGTAAGGCGATTAAGCTGCATCCGCTGGTATGTACGGCATACAACGCCGATTTCGACGGCGACCAGATGGCGGTTCATCTTCCGCTGTCAGTGGAAGCTCAGGCGGAATGCCGGTTTATGCTGCTTTCACCCAATAACCTCTTAAAACCTTCGGACGGCGGTCCGGTAGCCGTACCGTCTCAGGATATGGTGCTTGGAATTTATTATCTTACGCAGGAGAGACCGGGGGCGCTTGGAGAGGGAAAAGCGTTTAAAAATGTAAACGAAGCGATTTTGGCATATGAAAATAAAGCGCTGACACTGCATTCCCGCATCAAAGTCCGCGTGACCAAAACCCGGGCAGACGGAACACAAGTATCCGGCATGATCGAATCTACCTTGGGACGTTTTATCTTTAATGAGATTATTCCGCAGGATCTTGGTTTTGTCGATCGGAGCGATCCGGAAAAAGAACTGAATCTGGAAGTGGATTTTCATGTCGGAAAGAAACAGCTAAAACAGGTTCTGGAAAAAGTTATTAATGTGCATGGCGCAACCAAAACGGCAGAAGTATTGGATGATATCAAATCCATCGGTTACAAATACTCTACCAGAGCTGCTATGACGGTATCTATTTCCGATATGACCGTTCCGCCGCAGAAGCCGCAGATGATTGAGGAAGCCCAGGATACGGTCGATAAGATCATGCGCCAGTATAAAAGAGGTTTGATTACTGACGAAGAGAGATATAAAGAAGTTATTCAGACTTGGAAAGAAACGGATGACGAGCTGACAAGCGCACTGCTTGGAGGGCTTGATAAATATAACAATATCTTTATGATGGCAGACTCCGGCGCCCGGGGTTCGGATAAGCAGATTAAGCAGCTTGCAGGTATGCGAGGGCTTATGGCGGATACGACGGGACGTACGATCGAGCTGCCGATTAAATCCAATTTCCGTGAAGGGTTAGACGTATTGGAATATTTTATGTCTGCGCACGGAGCCAGAAAAGGACTTTCCGATACCGCGCTGCGTACTGCCGATTCCGGATACCTGACAAGGCGTCTGGTCGACGTATCGCAGGAACTGATAGTTCATGAATCCGATTGCATCGGAGAAACCGGAAAAGAAATTCCGGGTATGTGGGTAACGGCATTTATGGACGGAAAAGAAGAGGTGGAGAGTCTTCAGGAAAGGATTACGGGACGTTTTTCCTGTAATACGATCTGTGACAAAGACGGTAATGTACTGGTGGAAGCCAATCATATTATCACGCCGCGCCGCGCAGCCGCAATCATGGGCAAAGGCGTAGGCGAAGACGGAAAACCGATCGATAAAGTGAAAATCCGTACCATTCTTACCTGCCGTTCTCATGTGGGCGTCTGTGCGAAATGCTACGGCGCAAATATGGCCACCGGCCAGGCGGTACAGGTAGGCGAGGCTGTCGGAATTATTGCGGCACAGTCGATCGGAGAACCCGGCACGCAGCTTACCATGCGTACGTTCCATACCGGAGGCGTTGCGGGTGACGATATCACACAGGGTCTTCCCCGTGTGGAAGAAATTTTTGAGGCAAGAAAGCCGAAAGGACTTGCGATTATTACCGAGTTTGCAGGTACGGCAGAAATTCGGGATACCAAGAAGAAACGTGAAGTGGTCGTAACGAATCACGAGACGGGAGAAACGAAAACGTATCTGATCCCGTACGGTTCCCGCATTAAAATCATGGACGGAGCCGTATTGGAGGCCGGTGATGAATTGACAGAGGGTTCTGTAAATCCGCATGATATCTTAAAGATCAAAGGAGTCCGTGCGGTACAGGATTACATGCTGCAGGAAGTTCAGCGCGTATACCGTCTGCAGGGTGTGGAAATCAATGACAAACATATTGAGGTGATCGTTCGGCAGATGTTAAAGAAGGTCCGTATCGAAAATAACGGAGATTCCGAATTCTTACCGGGAACGCTGGTGGATATTTTAGACTTTGACGATGTCAATGAGAAGCTGGAAGAAGAAGGAAAAGAACCGGCAGAGGGCAAGCAGGTACTGTTGGGAATCACGAAGGCATCTCTGGCAACCAATTCGTTCCTGTCGGCGGCATCGTTCCAGGAAACGACAAAGGTTCTGACAGAAGCTGCCATTAAGGGAAAAGTAGATCCTCTGATCGGGTTAAAGGAAAATGTAATTATCGGTAAATTGATTCCGGCAGGTACGGGAATGAAGAGATACCGGGATTTAAGACTGGATTCTGATGTGATGGAAGAAGAGTATCTGGATTTTGAAGACGAATTCGACGAATATGAAGTCGATGAAATTATGGAATAAAATCAGTTTGCAGGAATGATACAGCACCGCCGCTTTTGTGAAGAAAGCGGCGGTGTTTATTATAAAGAGGATTGGCGTGCGGATTATAAGGAAATATTGTATGCATTACAGACAGATCTGCATACGGCTTCCTCCTGGTGGATCTGAAGTTTCGTAGAGTATTCCACTCTGCGATCGTTACAGATCAATCAGCAGTTTAGCGCTGGCAGACAACGATTTGACGTGCATTTTGACGGCAAAAAGCAATATTTTTTGTTTTAATTCTGCTTTCTATTTATTTATAATATGATAAAAAACGCTTTTTTGTCAAGATTTTGTATTAGTTAGTTTTTATCGAGTCTTTGACTGGTATATTGACGGTAATTAAAATCCAGCTATGGTAAAAAATGGCTTTTCCATCTGCAAATCATTATTAAAATAATGGTATTGGTATAAATTATTTCATTTATCTTGACATTGTATGTATTGAAACGTATAATTTTGTCCATAAAATAAGAAAAAAATATCGCAGAGTGGAATACTCTACGATAAATGTCAAGCCAAACCAGGGAGGTGGTTTGTATGAAATCTTGGAACAAAAAAGAAAAAAGAAATTATTTCATTGCATATACGTTGCTGTTTTCGATTGTCATGGTATTCGTCTTTGGGATTTTTGCCTATTATAAAAAGGATATGATCTGGAAAGAAGACGGACTGAAACAGCATTATATTTCTCTGGCGTATTTTGGAAAGTGGGGGCGTGAAATTATAACGAATATTTTTGTGCGTCATACGTTTCAAATTCCGCTGTGGGATTTTCATCTCGGATACGGTTCGGATATTTTGACAACCCTGCATTATTATGTAATCGGAGATCCGCTGAATCTTTTGAGTATTTTTGTGCCGCAGGCTTATACGGAAGATCTCTATCAAGCGCTGATTGTGATTCGGATGTATTTGGCAGGGATTGGCTTTAGCTGTTACTGTATGGAAATGAGGAAGGGAAGAATGGCGGCGCTTGCCGGTTCCTTGAATTATGTGTTTTGTTCTTATATGATGTTTGGGCTTTACCGGCATCCCTTTTTTATCAATCCTATGATACTTCTTCCGTTTTTGCTGATCGGAGCGGAGAGGATTTTCCGAAAAGAAAAAGAAGTATTTTTTTCGCTTATGGTATGTGCCGCTGCAGTCAGCAACTTTTATTTTTTCTATACGCTTGTATTTGCCGTTTGTTTTTATGTTTTCGTACGGTTTTATACGCTGGAAGGAAGTCATTCGCTGCGGCGGTTGTGTTCGGTCGTGTTTCGCTTCGCCGGGTATGCCTGTGTGGGAGTCTGTATGGCAGCCTTTTTGCTGCTTCCCGTGATCCTGCAATTTTTGGGTACAAGCCGTATGGATGCGGTACAGGTGCATCCGGCGTTATATCCCGTTGCCTGGTACCAAAAATTGCCGTTCCAGTTTTTACTGCCGGATAAGCTGGGGGAATGGACGAATCTGGGATTTACGGCGCCGGCGCTGTTTGCGGTATTTGTTCTGTTCGGAAAAAGAAAACGGCACACAGCGTTAAAAGTATCTTTTCTGGTGATGACGGGGATGCTGTGTATTCCGTGGTTTGGAAGGGCGCTGAACGGCTTTTCCTATGTTTCGAATCGATGGGATTATATCTATGCCGGACTGATCTCATGGATTCTTGTGACGGTATGGGAAGAGTTTGGAGAATTAAAGCAGAGGGACGGGATCATTACCGCCGTCTTCTGCGGAATTTATCTGCTCTATACCGTGACTAAGGCGAATCGGGAACTAAAATTATGGGTGTTTGGGATCTTTGCGTTTACCGTACTGTCCGCTTATGCGATTTCCTGTTTTGATCGGAAGAACGGCAGATTCAGGCGGATCTCTGCGGTGATGTTCTGTACGGTGTTTGTCCATATCGGTATCAATTGGGTCATTCTGCTGACAGGAATCGGCAATGGCAGAATCGGACAATTTGTAGATGCGGGAACCGCGTTTTGCAGAACGACGACAAGCGCTCCTTACGCCGTTTCTGCGTTTTCAAATGAAGAAAAAGAATTTTTCCGCTTTGAGACAGATGAGACGACGATGAAAAATACATCCGCGCTGGCAGGCGTAAACGGGATTCAGTATTTTTGGAGCCTGGAAAACCGCGATATCTCTGATTATTTAAGAGGCATGAAATTAAACCGGTTTCGTTCGTTCAACTATTCAAATTTGGACTGCCGGACATTTCTGGGCGCACTTGCGGGTGTGAAGTATTTTGTGCAGAGAAAATCGGATGTCCTGCCGTTTGGATATGAATTTAAAGATACGGTAGTGATCGGAAACAGGGGTTACAATATTTATGAAAATCAATATGCGCTTCCTTTGGGATACACCTATGATGTCCGTATCCCAAATAAAGTCTGGCAGAATATGGATCCTTTTGAGCGGCAGGAAGCGCTGATGCAGGGGATTCTTCTGGAAGAAGGAGCCGAAGATATTCCGGGGCTGCAGGAGCGCGTGCCTTTGTCTTCTTCGCAGACGCTGGATTATACGGTTACCTGTGACGATGGGGCGGTAAGGCTTAAGGACGGGAGTTTTGATATTCGGAAAAAGGGCGCAGCCGTTCGTCTGTCGTTTGAGGGGAAGGAAAACTGTGAGACGTATCTTTATCTGCGGGGAGTCGATTCGGATGCGGAAAGCCTGAAAAGAGATCTGATGATGTTTGAGATTTCTTCCGATGTTTCGCATAACCAGATGTACTATCATACCCCATATCATAAATACAATGACGGACAGAGAGATTTTGTGATTCATCTGGGATATCATAAAGAGGCGCAGTCGTCCGTTACGATAAAATTTTCCGGGAAAGGCAGCTATCGGTTTGACGAAATGAAAGTGGTCTGCCAGCCGATGGATGAGTACCCGAAGCAGGCTGCGGCTCTTCGGGAATGCAGGATGGAGAATGAACAAATCGGAACAAATCATATCAGCGGGACGATCGACCTTCCAAAAGATCAGGTGTTATGTCTTTCCGTGCCTTACAGCAGAGGCTGGAGGGCAAAGGTGGACGGAAAAGAAGCGGCGCTGTTAAAGGCAAATGTGATGTATATGGCGCTGCCTTTAACGGCAGGAGAGCATACGATCGAACTTTCTTACCGGACGCCCGGTTTATATGCCGGTGTGGGAATCAGTCTTGCAGGGATTGTTTTGTTTGTATTTTTATGGCGAAAACGGAAAAAGTGCGAAAAAACGGCTTGACAAAGCCGTTTTTCCCTTTTATAATGATTTAGCGTGTATACAAGCGCATAAATTACAAATCATATCACAGGAGGTGAAACAAATGCCAACATTTAACCAGTTAGTAAGAAAAGGACGTCAGACATCTGTTAAGAAGTCAACCGCACCGGCGCTTTTGAAAGGATATAACTCTTTGAATAAGAAGCCGATCGATACTGCTTCACCGCAGAAGAGAGGTGTCTGCACAGCAGTAAAGACAGCTACTCCTAAGAAGCCGAACTCTGCATTAAGAAAGATCGCCAGAGTACGTCTTTCCAACGGAATTGAGGTTACAAGCTACATTCCGGGTGAAGGACATAACTTACAGGAGCACAGCGTTGTTCTTATCCGCGGCGGCAGGGTAAAAGACTTACCAGGTACGAGATACCATGTAATCAGAGGTACGCTTGATACTGCCGGTGTCGCTAACAGAAAACAGGCTCGTTCCAAGTACGGCGCTAAGAGACCGAAAGACGCTAAGAAATAGGAATGGGCAGCCAATAGTATCACAAACAGATCTAAAGGTTAGTGTTGGGATTATGTTTCATATGAAAAGAAATAGATTTCCGCACGAAACACATTAGAGGACACATGTGAGTACCGTTGAATTAATCAAAGGAACGATAAGCAGTCTGATTTAGAAAATGATTAAGGAGGGAAGTACCGTGCCGCGTAAAGGACATACTCAGAAAAGAGACGTTTTAGCAGATCCGTTATACAATAACAAAGTGGTTACAAAGCTGATCAACAACATCATGTTGGACGGTAAGAAAGGCGTAGCACAGAAAATTGTATACGGCGCTTTTGAAAAAGTAGAAGAAAAGACAGAGAAGCCAGCTCTTGAGGTTTTCGAACAGTGCATGAATAACGTAATGCCGCTGCTGGAAGTAAAGGCAAGACGTATCGGGGGCGCGACGTATCAGGTTCCGATCGAAGTAAGACCGGACAGACGTCAGGCTTTAGCGCTTCGCTGGCTGGTGGCTTATTCTCGCAAAAGAGGCGAGAAGACCATGAGAGACCGTCTCGCAAATGAGATTATGGATGCTGCAAACAATACCGGAGCATCCGTAAAGAAAAAAGAAGATATGCATAAGATGGCAGAAGCGAACAAGGCGTTTGCACACTACAGATTCTAATCGGTTTGCAGCGAAACTGCCGTATTAGACAAAATAAGGAGGAATAATCCATTGGCTGGAAGAGAATATCCATTGGAGAGAACCAGAAACATTGGTATTATGGCGCACATCGATGCCGGTAAGACGACATTGACCGAGCGTATTTTATATTATACCGGTGTCAATTATAAGATTGGTGATACTCACGAAGGAACTGCTACCATGGACTGGATGGAACAGGAGCAGGAAAGGGGTATCACGATTACTTCGGCTGCTACGACATGTCACTGGACTCAGCAGGAAAACTGCAAACCAAAAGAGGGCGCTTTGGAACATCGTATCAATATTATCGACACGCCCGGGCATGTTGATTTTACAGTTGAAGTGGAGCGTTCCCTTCGTGTATTGGACGGCGCTGTCGGCGTCTTCTGTGCAAAAGGCGGAGTGGAACCGCAGTCAGAAAACGTATGGCGTCAGGCTGACACCTACAATGTACCGAGGATGGCATTTATCAATAAAATGGATATCCTTGGCGCAAATTTCTATGGAGCTGTAGACCAGATCCGTACAAGACTGGGCAAGAATGCGATCATTCTTCAGCTTCCAATCGGAAAAGAAGATGATTTCCAGGGAATCATCGACTTATTCGAAATGAAGGCATATATCTACAATGATAATAAAGGCGAGGATGTTTCTATCGTTGATATACCTGACGATATGAAAGACGACGCCGAACTCTACCATACGGAATTGGTGGAGAAAGTCTGTGAATTAGACGACGATTTAATGATGCAGTATCTGGAAGGCGAGGAACCGTCTGTAGAAGAGATGAAAAAGGTTCTTCGGAAAGCGACCTGCGAATGTACGGCAGTTCCGGTTTGCTGCGGTTCTGCATACCGCAACAAAGGCGTTCAGAAATTATTGGATGCTGTATTGGAATATATGCCGGCGCCGACCGATATCGCATCCATTCAGGGTACCGATATGGACGGCAACGAAATTGAGCGTCATTCTTCCGATGAAGAGCCGTTCTCTGCCTTGGCGTTTAAGATTATGGCGGATCCGTTTGTAGGAAAGCTTGCATTTTTCCGTGTATATTCCGGAACAATGAAGTCCGGTTCTTACGTATTAAATGCGACAAAGGGCAAAAAAGAACGTGTCGGACGTATCCTTCAGATGCATGCCAACAAGAGACAGGAACTTGATGTTGTGTATTCCGGAGATATTGCGGCTGCGGTTGGTTTTAAATTCACCACAACGGGCGATACCATCTGCGACGATCAGCATCCGGTTATTTTAGAGTCCATGGAATTCCCGGAGCCTGTAATCGAGCTTGCGATTGAGCCGAAAACAAAGGCAGGACAGGGCAAGATGGGAGAGGCTTTGGCAAAACTTGCAGAAGAAGATCCTACGTTCCGTGCCCACACGGATCAGGAGACCGGACAGACGATCATTGCCGGAATGGGCGAGCTCCATCTGGAGATTATCGTAGACCGGCTGCTCCGCGAATACAAAGTAGAGGCAAATGTAGGCGCTCCGCAGGTTGCATACAAAGAAACCTTTACAAAATCCGTGGATCAGGAATACAAATATGCGAAACAGTCCGGAGGACGCGGACAGTACGGACACTGTAAAGTTCGTTTTGAGCCGATGGATGCCAACGGAGAAGAATTATATAAATTTGAATCCGAAGTTGTCGGAGGTACGATTCCGAAAGAATATATCCCGGCAGTCGGTGCAGGTATTGAGGAAGCTACAAAAGCAGGTTTGCTCGGCGGATATCCGGTAGTCGGTATTCACGCAGTCGTATACGACGGTTCTTATCATGAAGTCGATTCCTCCGAAATGGCGTTCCATATCGCAGGATCCATGGCGTTTAAAGAAGCCATGAAGAAAGCGGCTCCGGTACTTCTTGAGCCGATTATGAAAGTGGAAGTTACGATGCCGGAAGAATATATGGGAGATGTCATCGGCGATATCAATTCACGCCGCGGACGGATCGAGGGTATGGATGACCTTGGCGGCGGTAAGATTGTGCGTGCATTCGTTCCGCTTTCCGAAATGTTCGGTTATTCCACGGATTTACGTTCCAAGACACAGGGACGCGGTAACTACTCTATGTTCTTCGAGAAATATGAGCAGGTACCGAAAAATGTTCAGGAGAAACTGCTTGCTTCTAAAGAAAAATAATTTGTCTGGAAAAGCTTGAAAAACTTGGCAATCTTAGATATAATCAGAGTTAGCCGAGAACTGGACAGTGATATTTATTAAAAGATATTGCCCGTAATCCGGGCGTAAGATTAAGGAGGACGTTTTAAAATGGCAAAGGCTAAATTTGAAAGAACAAAACCACATTGTAACATTGGAACCATCGGTCACGTAGATCATGGTAAAACAACTTTGACAGCCGCTATCACGAAAGTGCTTTCCGAGAGAGTTGCCGGTAATACAGCTACTGATTTTGAAAATATCGATAAAGCTCCGGAGGAAAGAGAAAGAGGTATTACAATTTCTACCGCTCACGTTGAGTATGAGACAGATAAGAGACATTACGCACACGTTGACTGCCCGGGTCATGCCGACTACGTTAAGAACATGATCACCGGAGCTGCTCAGATGGACGGTGCGATCCTTGTAGTAGCTGCTACAGACGGTGTTATGGCTCAGACAAAAGAGCATATCTTATTATCCCGTCAGGTAGGCGTTCCTTATATCGTAGTATTCATGAACAAGTGCGATATGGTTGACGACGCTGAGCTTCTGGAATTAGTAGAAATGGAAATCACAGAGCAGTTAGAAGAATACGGATTCAATGACTGTCCGATCATCCAGGGTTCTGCATTAAAAGCTCTCGAAGATCCGAACGGAGAGTGGGCAGATAAAGTTATGGAATTAATGGCAACCGTTGACGACTATATTCCGGATCCGGAACGTGATACAGATAAACCGTTCTTAATGCCGGTTGAGGACGTATTCACGATCACAGGACGTGGTACGGTTGCAACAGGTAGAGTAGAAAGAGGAACGCTGCACTTAAGTGACGAGCTTGAAATCCTGGGCGTGAAAGAAGACGTTCAGAAGACAGTCGTAACCGGTATCGAAATGTTCCGTAAGATGTTGGATGAAGCTCAGGCCGGAGACAACATCGGTGCATTACTTCGTGGTATCAACCGTGACCAGATCGTCCGCGGACAGGTTCTTGCAAAACCGGGTTCTGTTACCTGCCACAATAAGTTCACGGCTCAGGTTTACGTTCTGACAAAAGACGAAGGTGGACGTCATACACCGTTCTTCAACAACTATCGTCCGCAGTTCTACTTCAGAACAACCGACGTAACGGGCGTTTGCCAGTTACCGGGTGGTACAGAGATGTGTATGCCTGGCGATAACGTAGAGATGACGATCGAATTGATTCATCCGGTAGCAATGGAGCAGGGTCTTACATTTGCTATCCGTGAGGGTGGCAGGACTGTTGGTTCTGGAAGGGTTGCTACGATCATTGAATAATTAATAAATGCAGTAAAATAGGGCGTTCCCGTTGTGGGTTCGCCCTTAATTTATGCCTTATGGTACTAATTTGGTACTATTATTTGATTCAATTTTTCAGCAACTTCATTATGTTTGCTAGGATAAAGGTGTCCGTATGTACTGTTTACCATTTGTACAGTGTCGCCTATGCGTTCTGCTATCAGATGCGGGGAGAATCCCATATTAATTAACAGCGATACATGGGAGTGCCGCATATCATGGATGCGTATAAAGGGGATTTCAGCCTTTTCCGCTCCGCGCTTCATATTGCCACGGATAAGGCTCTTTGTGAATGTGAATACCCTGTCAGATAACTTTATACCGTATATTTTATGAGTATAGTCCTTTATTTCCTGCATGATGGTTTCCGGCATGGTAATGGTGCGTATACCGTTGTCTGTTTTGGGCGGTGTCACAATATCGCCGCTTGCCTTGTGCTGCAGGGATTTAGTAATATGTATGGTATTTTCCTTAAAGTTGAAGTCGGCCAGCGTGAGGGCAAGGAGTTCGCCGAAGCGCATACCGGAATAAAAAAGAAGCTGCAAAGCGGTGTGTGCGCTTAAATCGCTTATATAAGGGATGAAGCTGTTATACTGTTCAATCGTCCAGAAACTCATGGAACGGGTGCGTTTGCCCATGTGTCCGGCTCTGGTGCATGGGTTTGAGGGCAGATTGTAATAAGTGACGGCATAGTTTAGGATAGTAGTCATCATGTTTTGGATGCGGTCAAGGTATGCGTCTGAATACCCTTTGTCTATCTGCTCATTCTGCCATGCCCGGATATCCGTGGGCGTGATGGCATTTACTGGCTTATCCTTAAAGTATGGCAGTATGCGGTTCTTGAATACGTTCTTCTTACCATCTATACTGTTCTGCCTTAGCCTATGGCTCATATCCTCGATATAGAGGTCATAGAGGGATTGGAACGTCATATTGGGCGTGCCTTGCAGACGTTCAAGGAAGGTACGTTCCCACTCCTTAGCTTCTCTTTGGAGCTTGAAGCCGCGCTTCTTTTTCTGCTTCTTTGTCCCTGTGTAATCGGTGTAATAGAATTTACAGAACCATGTTTTGGTTGATTCGTCATAATATGCCGGCATAAAAAATCAGTCCTTTCTTAAAAATGAGTGCATTTTATAAAGGACTGTGATATACTGGTTTTGTCGAAGATTGCATATCATAATCCTTATGGTATCTATCTGAAAGGCTCCGGTATTGGCGTACCGGGGCATTTTCAAATTGTGGTTGAAAAATCTGCATTTATGGCATATAATATACTTAACAAGAGAGCCGAAAGCTAGAGTACACCTAGCCGCCGGAAAAATAATTTGTTACATGAAGTAGCGCCTTATCTTACCAGGACGAGGGCGCTGCTTTTTGCGTTTGATGTTGATAACAAGAGTTATAACGGCGCAAAGCATAATTACGAATGTGAATAAGTCACTGTATGTAACCATAGCACCAGCCCCCTTTCTTTCGTCCGGTGGCTGACGTAATCGCCCCTTCGGCTCCCTTAGTAAGCATATTATATTGTCATGGTGCAGCAGTTCCCACGTTTGAAACGGATAAAGGGTGATCTGATTAGACCCTACCCGGTAATTCCGGGGGCGGTATCCCTTAATTTGCAGTATGCCGTGTGACGCTTCTAGCCGTCCATATACGGGCAGTATGGCTATTGATGGTTATTCTTATCAATGGATGCATAAAACGTCTGTATGGAGCGAATAGAAGCAACCACAACCATTTGTCCGTGGTTAAGCCTATTTGGGGCATAGTGACGGACATTTGGCTTTTGCCGGGTATCTCTGTTTTGGAGACGCCCTGGTTTAAGGCGCCCTGCCCATAATTACCAACACCCCTGCCGCTGATTGGATGCACCAGTTTTGGATTGTCCGATTTTCGGACGACACAATTTCGTGCTGTCCTTTGGTGGAGGATTAGTCTTTGGGTGATTCGTCTGGCTTGGTGTAGCGGGGGAGTTCGGTTAGTTCTGATACACGTTTTTTGGCTTCTAATTGTCCGAGTTCATTTAGTTTTCTATAGTCATTCAATAAAAGTTCTTCCCTCTGTTTCTGACGTTGCTTAAGGATTTTATTTAGTTCTTCTTCTGAACTGGCGAATGAATATGAATCTTCATACGAATCACCTTTATGACGCAATTGCCCAGGAATACCAATAATAACTTGTTCCTCTTCTTCTGTTAATTCTTCATGGCGAACGGCTTTCTCTATAGCCACTTCATATAATTTTTGCAAGTTTGGGTCAATATAAATGTTATTATCAGAATCTGTAAATTGCGGTACTTCTTCTAATTCTGAAATTTTTTCATGTGCCATTTTTTTTCCAGTATTATTTAATTTGCCGTATATTTCAATAATACCCTCTAGGTTATCATCATTTCCCATTGTCGTTAAAATGTAATCTCCAATGGTTTGTTCTTCTTTGCTTGCTTTTGGGTCATAGTATTTTGCGGCTAATTCATCATAGTTATCTAATAAATCATAAACAGTAATATCCGTATTATCACATATCTTTTTTAGCATATCTGGACTGATTTTATTATTATCTCTTCTAATCATTGCGTAAAAAGTATTTGTTGAAATACCAGTTTTCCTAGAGAGTTCTGCAACTGTTAAATCATATTCTTTAAGTGCCAATTTTAAATTTGTTCCAATTCCCATTATGCAGCCTCCTTATACAATATATTAAAACACAGAATCTTGCAAATGTAAATACAATCTTGCAAAAGCACATAAAATTTTAAAAATCTATTGACAATCTTGCAAAAGCACGATATTATACATATAAATCTTGCATATGCAAAGAAAGGAGAAATAAGTATATGGGAATGAAGTTAGACAGAAAAAAATTCTCGCTTGCCAGGGCAAGAGCTTGTATGGGGCAAAAAGATTTTGAAAAAGCCGGAATCCCAAAAGGAACATTATGCAGGGCAATGAGCGGCAGAAGTTTGAAGCCGGAAACCCTTGGAAAGATTGCAAAGGCTCTTGGCGTGGATGTTACTGAAATTTTAGAGGACTAAGAAAGGAGAAAACAGACAATGGCAAAGAAAGTATTCAGAGATTATTACATGGTAGATGAAGAGAGATTAAAAGGTTATACGGTGGCAAATGTTGCCTTCGGCATTAATGCGGCAGATTCCGGTATGCTGATTGAGCTGGAACGGGAAGTAGACAATGTAGTTCTGGGTATTGATATTTTTTATGACCCAGACAATGAGGAACTGGAAGAGCCATGCCAGATTTCGCAGGAGTATGTAAAACATATCTACCAGCTTCCAGAAGAGTCAGAAAAGAAGGTATGTCAGTGTGGAAATGGTAAGTGCCACAATGAATGCAAAGGGTGATTTTATGACGAAGGAAGAGTTTGACGCAATGGTGGAAGCAGAAGAAAAGCATCTTGGTGTGGGCAGTAAGGAGTTCAAACAACGCCACAATGAAATTATGGAACTTATTGACGAAGCCAGAGGGAAAGGAGCGGCGGCAGATGGCAAAACAGATTATGAATGTCCGGGACGTTATGGCGGTGTTGGAAGTGTCTGAAAGTAAAGCTTATGGGATTATCCGGCAGCTCAATAGAGAATTGGCCGACAAGCATTACATTGTAATTCCCGGCAAGGTTCCAACGGCGTATTTTGAGGAGAAACTTTATGGAATGCACGCCGAATAGGGAATCATTGCTTGCTTTAATCCAGCCTGATATGCATTTGACGAAGGAATTTTTAAAGAGAGTCTATTCTTTTAATATGTATCATCCGGGATTCTCTGAACAGGCGATAGCAGCACTGGAACAGGCTGGATGCAGCAAGGCAAGGCAGTATTATGAGAACTGGGTTGCAGAGTATGAAGCAGCCTATAACGCTGAAATGAAGGAAGTAGCACACTGGTATCGTCTGGAATGCGAAAAGCAATGGGAGAAAAGACGGAAGGAAGGTGAGGAAAGACGGAAAACGCAGGAAGAAGTGGAACTTCTAAAACAGAAAAAGAGGTTATTGATTCAGAAATTGCAGATATTGACCGGCAATTAAGACAATTACAAGGCACAGAGAAAAAGTATTCTGTGGTATGCGACAAAGGAGTATCGCGTCCAGTAAAACAGTTTAAGCCAATAAGGGCAGTTACGGCGGCAGAACTTGCGAAAATGGATATCCCTCCTATTGAATGGCTGGTAAATGAGATACTTCCTGTTGGCTTATTAATGATAGGAGCACCAAGCAAGTACTATAAAAGTTATATGGCATTGGGATTGTGTATAGCCATTTGCAATGGAGCGAAATTTCTTTCGTTTAACAGTTCAAAACACTCATGCCTCTACCTTGACCTTGAAAGTACAAAACGCAGACCGAAAAGCCGTTTGAAACAGATTCTCAAAGACAATGAGCCACCGGATAATTTACATATAATAACGGGAACGGACGAGGTCGGTAAGATAGGCGAAGGGTTTGAAGCACAGATTGAATACCAATTACAGGAACATCCAGAAATAAAGCTGATAGTTGTTGATGTATTCCAGATGATACGGCAAGCGGCAAAGCGCAATCAAACAGGGTATGACCGGGATTATGAAGATTTTAAAATCCTGAAGCAGATAGCGGATAAGCACAGTATAGGCTTAATGCTTATCCACCATACACGGAAGATGCGTGACCCATCGGACGTATTTAATGAACTGTCCGGCTCGGTCGGTGTTATGGGTGCGCTTGACTGTGCATGGGTAATAGCAAAAGATGACAGGTACTCGGAAGAGTCCACGCTGCATATAACAGGACGAGACATGAAGCCCCAACAACTCATAATTAAATTCAATGAAAATACTTTCCAATGGGAATATGTCGGTACAGCAGAAGAAGTCGAAGGGCAGCGTCTTATGGAAGAATATGAGCAAAGCCCGATTGTGGAAACAGTTAAGAAGCTGGTGAAGCAGGGGAGCGGTCATTGGGAAGGTTCTGCCAGTGATATTGTGGATGCCAGCAAATATTTAGGAAGTCAGATACATGATGATGTGCGCAAAGTTGGAAGCTTGATAGGTAAGTATGAGGGATTGTTTTGGGCAGTAGACAAGATTGAATACGAATTTGACAGAAATAAAAGTAAAAGAAAGTATATTTTTAATGTCACTGATGACACCAATGTCACTGATGACACCAATGTCACTGATGACACCAAACAAATGACAATGGGTGACATGATGACATGATGACATGATGTATATAGCCACACAAGAAAGGAAGGTTGAATGAACGAAAAGAGGATTGAAGGGGCTTATTACTGCATTGATGGGATTGTCGTCACACAATGCTCTGTATGTGATATTGTGAATGATAGTGAGGGAAAGCAGATTGAAAAACTTATCAAAAGAATCAGCAAGAGGAATAAACACCCAAACACAGTAAAGGTGACAATTTCTTTAGAAGTAAATGATAGCGAAAAATGGATGGAGGGAATGTTTTAATGAACGAAGAATTATTAACCCGTCTGGTGGAAGCACTGGAAGGAATCAACAACAATCTGGGTGAGATGAAAGTGACGCTTGACATCATGCAAAGGTATATTGACGGTTTTGCAACAGTTAGCCGGGAAGGTATGCGTATTGGTGTCACAGGAGATATCACGACATATTAAAACGCCCCATTGGTATTACCAGTACCAACAGGGCAAAGCACAGCCGGAGCCGTGAAAGGAAAATCCAAATACATAATACCACGGTTCCCGGCAGAAAGGGAATAGGAAATTATGGATTATTACGCACAATTTTTAAGAGAGAAACACGAAGGAAAATATTCCGGGTGCAGATACCCGAATTTGGTTGAAATCCACGGTGGGATGCCAACGGATTACTTTGCAGAGGTAACAAAGGAATTAATGCTTGCAGTATTCCGTGGCGAAGAGGACTTGACGCTGGAAGAGATTTGCAGGATTGCACGCTATAACGGCATACCGCTATCGGTTCTGACCTGCCCGAAAGTGATTATGCTGGACATGGGCAGGAGAAGGCACAGGAAGATGGTTGCAGAAGTAGACAACCTGTATATCCGGCTAAAGTGCATGGCAAGGGATGGTAATCAGGAAGCCGAAAAGTATCTGGAATTTGCCGACTGGAAACAGCAGTGCTTCTTGAGGGCGGCGCACATCAATAAGTTGTCTTACGGGCATTATCTGGCGGCAAGGGAAGCACTTTCAGACTATGTAAAGTGGTCAATGCCGAAACCGAAAAAGAGGGGCATTTCAATCAGGAAAGGCGGTGTGGAATAAATGTCGGCAAAGGTAAAGGTAAGCTACGAGGAGCCGCAGGAACTCCATACAGTGCTTAAATTATTGAATCCGATAATTAAGTCGTGCAAGGCAGATAAGGGCGAAAATGGGCGGTATAAGAAGGCATACCTGGATGTGGAGATTCCCAGGGAGGGTGCACGAAAAAGTGCAGATACGCCGTTGATTTAGGCAAAATCCAGCTATATAGGGACATGTGGTGCAGGCAGAAAAATTATTGCATATATGCCGATAAACTGTTATAATATTAGTAAGGCAGACAGAATATTGGAGTACCCCGGACGGCGGCAGGCTGGACGGAAGCCATATAGAATAGGCGTGGGAAGGTTTTATTTTGAAATAGAATCTTTCCATGTCTTTTTGTTTGCCGAAAAACAGCCCACTGTGGCGTAAAAACAGGAGGATAAGTATGAATACAGAACACTTAAACCAGAACATAGACCCTGCTGCAAACCAAGACGCAGGGGAAAAGACTTTCACGCAGGATGATGTGAACCGTATCGTGCAGGACAGGCTTGCAAAAGACCGGGAGAAGGCATCAAAGGAACTGGGTGAGAGGGAGCAGGAGCTTGCAAAGCGTGAGTTTCGTTTGAACAGCCGCCAGAAGTTGATTGACAGGGGATACCCTGAAGATATACTGGATGCGCTGAATTGTAACAGTGAAAAAGAGTTTGACAATGCCCTGGATATTATTGACCGCCTGATAAAAGAACGGACTCCATCTGAAGAGGAAAAAGCCGAGATAGAAGCGAGAATGAAAGCAGCGGCCAGCGCACCGAAGTTTACCGACAAATCGGAGCCGAGGCGGTCAATTGCCGATCCAATTCGAAGGGCAATGAATTTGTAAAAGGAGATATTATTTATGGCAATTAGTTTAGTTACACAGTTCCAGCCTTATACGGACGAAATATTTATCAACGAATCAAAAAAATCCCTCCTGACGAACCAGGATTTTTCGTGGTCGGGGGCACATAGCATTAAAATTTATAAAATTGGTACAAGCGAAATGACTGACTACAGCAGGAACCCAGCCCCGGGATTCACCGGGAGCAGGTACAGCACGATTGTGGATTTGGATGCAGGAACAGAGGAATTTATGATTAAGAAAGACCGTTCCTTTACATTTGCGATTGATAAGTTGGACGACGATGAAACATCCCGGCAGCTTGCGGCGGCTTCGGCATTAGCAAGGCAGGTAAGGGAGAAAGTGGTACCAGAGGTAGACGCTTACACCTATTCGGTCATGTGCCAGAATGCAGGGCATAAGGCATCAACCACGATTACAGAAAGCAATATCTATGATGTGATTATTGAAGCCAACAATGCCTTGGATAATTCAGAAGCGCCGGAAACAGGGCGATGCTTAGTGGTTCCACCGGATATCTATATCTTGATGAAGAAATGCAAGGATATCATCATGGAGACAGATATCGCCAATGAACTGCGGTTGAAGGGCATTATCGCTATGATAGACGGACTCTCTGTGATGAAGATACCAGCAGCACGGCTCCCGGAGAACTTCGGCTTTATGATAGCCCATCCATGTGCCTGCGTAAGCCCGACAAAGCTGGAAGATTACAAAGTCCATGCAGACCCACCGGGAATCAGCGGCTCTTTGGTAGAGGGAAGGATTGTTTATGATAGCTTTGTTTTGGACAATAAGGCTGAAGCCATCTACTACATGGAACAGAGTGCAGCAGCCGCACAATCAGCAAAAGCTCAGGCCGCGAAGTAAAAGGTTTCTCCCTGTTACCATAAGGCGGCAGGGAGGATTTTTATATATGGAGGGATAAGTATGAGGACAAGAAGCAGTTGCTATGGAAGGAAGGAGAGCTATGCCGGCTATGGTTTGACAGAAGAAAGGGCTAAAATTCTGTTAGATGAATGCAGGAAGGGAAAACACAGGGAGCTGGTGCAGAAGGCGGCAAGGCAAGCAAAACCGGACATATCAAAGTGGATTCTATTATCGCTCTTGGATGGAAAGTCACTTCATGATATGGAGATAAAGTGGGAGCTTGGGGAAGCAGAGATAATGCCATGTGGCAGGAATAGTTTTTATACATATAGGAAGCTGACGCTTGTCATACTGGACAGAATGTTATCGGGAAAGGATATGGTGCAGGATGGGCGGCTATAATTCTGGTGGTCACAACCGGACGCATGGCAGGGTGGAGGAATACAGCCGGATAGACAGCTTTGCTTTGCTCCGGTATGCAGACTGGTTTGACCGCATATCAGATTACGGGGAATACCATTATACAGTCATGGGCGGAAAGATTTTCTACAACCTTATGGAAGATACCGCTAGAATAAGCCATAACGGAAAGGAATACCCGTTAGAACTGTCCAAAGTGCCGAATGTGGATGGAATATCGTATAGGCTATACTTTCTATGCCCAAAGTGTGGAAAGCGTGTCAGGCACCTTTATAAGAAAGGTTGTCTATACCAGTGCCGGAAGTGTGCAAAGCTGAATTACGGCATCCAGCAGAGAAGTGGTCTTAACCTTCTACGGAGGAAAATGTATTTTCTTGTGGTGAAGAAGCTGCAATATGTCGACTGGGAGATAGAGCATCCAGATTTATGTATACAAGACTTGTGGAATATTCCCAAACCCCGGTGTATGCGCTGGGAAAAGTATAATACGCTTATGGAAGAGTATAGACGGCTTCAGAAGGAATACGATACGATGTATCATGAATCCCTGATGAAAGCGTTTGAGAGGATAAACAAGCTACTTGGATAGTGGTACTAAAACGGTACTAAAAAATCATGCAGACAGAAAAATCAGAGGGAAAATGAGAAGAAAATACCGCAAAACTAACAAAAAACAGGGAAAAAATGAGAGCAAAAAGCTTTAAGCGTTGGTTCGCTACAATCATTGAGTAATCTGTGAGTTAGAATCCAAAGTAATACAGTTTCCCCATATTCCTTTGAATTTCAAGGGGATGTGGGGATTTTTGTTTTTACATTATTGTGGATTGCAGGAATCGGGATACTAAGCCAGAATTGTATACGGTTCTATTTTTTCAAGGATTACCAAATATAGATAAGTATTACTTAATATACTATATATTGTAATTGGAGAGAAAGTATGGCATCACAGAAGAAAAATAATAAAGAAAATTTTTTGAAAAATAATCATCTTACAGAAATGTTTTCTAAAGCAGAGAGAATTGACAGGAATTTGTGGCAAACATTGTTGAAAATTGAAGGTTCATATCAAGAATTGTCAAAGAATTATGACGCTATTGCCCAAAGATTTCTTATGGAAATCCTGCATGACAAAACGATAAAGAATAAAATTCACTCTGCCAGATACCGGATAAAAGATTATGATAGTTTAAAAATTAAAATAATCAAAAAGAAAGCTTGTTTATCGAAGGATGTATTGGCAGATTACGAAAACGAAAAATATAGAAATTTGGATGAAAGCAATTATTATAAAATAATTACTGATTTAATAGGTTTCAGAATCATTGTGCGTTATCGTGAACAATGGATGGATGTGCATAAATGGATTTTTAGAAAGTTTTATAAAGGCGATGAATATTTTGTTCAGAATTATGTGAACGATTATCAGTCGTCTGTACCGAAGCCATTCATTGCTGAAAAGCCAAAAATATATTTTAGAAATCGGCAGGAGCAGGCATTCTATGAACAAACAGGCAGAAATATTTATGATTTAATTGAATCAGACGAAGGTTATAACAGTGTACACTATATTGTAAATATGGATGGAAAGTATATGGAAATTCAGGTTCGCACTATATTTGATGAGGCATGGAGCGAATGTACGCATGATATTGTGTACAAGAACAAAAATCTCAGATTAAAATATGAACTTGAATATTTATCCAAATGTCTGGCTCAGCAGACAATCGCTGCTGAGGCATTGGTCAATTTAATGTATGGAAAAATTCATAAGGGCAGTATCGTATATGGCGATATAAGTGAGATGACAAATCTTCCTCTGATAAAAACTAACATAAAAGAAAATACTAATGATATAAAAACAAAGACCTCAAATGTTGAAAGAAGAATTTTACATTTAAAAGAAAAACCAAAGAAAGATTTCGACGGCAACATTGATAATTTAATACAATTTGGTGAAAATAATGAAAAATAGTAAGAGAGCGGCAAAGGCCTTTTTTGAGATGTTAAATAAAGGGAAGATTCGTAAGAATATTCTTCCAAATACATCTCCGGATTATACCGGTTTGGCGGAACAGAAAGATTTAATGAGATACAAACGTTTTTTAAATTCATCAGCTTTTGATGAGATAAAAGAGTGTGAGGTAAGAAAGTATAATGCCGACGAATAGAAAAAGTTATGACTATTGTGAATTAGTAGATTCGTTTGGCCAAGATAAAATTGAGGCTCGTTATATTGCTTTATATGAATATTTGGAATCGTTTGTAAAGAGGTGCGGATATGAGAATAAAGTGATTATAGCAAATAGTGTCCTTAATCAGGCCATAATTGACTATTTTACAGATATTTATCGCTTAAAAGAATTTCATAACATTGATCATATTAATTATATTAAAATCCACGCTTATACAGCATATTGGTTATTGCGTAGAAAGCCGCTTCAGATTATGAAGGATGATGAGGAGGATATAGAACTTGCATTTGTAAATGAGAATTTTGTCGCTTCTTATCTGCTTCAGTTTCTAACGGGAAAGTACGAAAAAGTTATTATTTTAGAAGCCGATCGTCAGGATTACATAGAGTTTGTAGAAAATATGAAATATTTTTTTCGTTATCGTACAATAACTCCTCAAATGATCGAAACCATGTTAGAGTCTTATATGGCCGGAATGGCATTTTGCAAGGCTATAGATAGTATGTAGGCTGATAAGGCATTACAATTCAATGGTGTACCGGCTTAGGAAAAGGGGATGTCCTGAAAATGTTATTCAGGATATCCCTTTTTCGTACCAGCACGTTTTTCACGTATAGAAGCTGGAAAGGAGGGGATATTAAAAAATAAAACAGGTGGTATCCCATGCAGCAAAACGACGCACAATATCAGAAGATGATAACAACGCCAATTCCAAAACTCGTTCTCTCTCTGGCGATTCCTACGATGCTTGGCATGCTTGTGACCTCTGCCTACAATGTGGCGGATACGTATTTTGTCTCAAAATTGGGCACAAGCGCGTCCGGAGCCGTGGGAATTGTATTTTCCCTCATGTCGGTGATCCAGGCAGTCGGTTTTATGGTGGGAATGGGGGCAGGAAGCGCGGTTTCGCGGCTGCTTGGAGAAAAAGAAAATGGAAAAGTGCAGAAAATCGCTTCCTGCGCTCTTCTTACATCGGTGGTATTCGGCTGCTTTTTAAGCATTTTAGGCCTGTCATTTCTGGACAGTCTGATGCTTGTTTTGGGAGCGACAGAAACGATCCTGCCTTATGCCGCAGAGTACGCGCGGTATATTCTCTATGTTGCCCCGGTTATGTCGGCTTCGTTTGTGCTCAATAATCTGCTTCGGGCAGAGGGCAAAACGAAACTCTCCCTTGTGGGAATTGGCGTTGGAAGCCTGCTAAATATTGCCTTGGATCCGCTTTTTATTTTTGTGTTCCAGTGGGGAATAAAGGGGGCGGCAGCGGCCACGGCGTTTAGCCAGTGCATTGGCTGCGCCGTCTTGTTTTTGTTTTTCCTTGGGAAAAAGACCATTATCCGCTTTTCCGTAAAAAATCTTTCGGTGGATATTTCTATATATAAAGCGTTTCTGGGAAACGGCGTACCGTCTTTGTTTCGGCAGGGTTTGGCGAGTGTGGCTGCGGTTGCTTTAAACCGTGTGGCGGCAGGATATGGAGATTCTGCGGTAGCTGCAATGAGCGTGGTAGGCAAAATATTTATGATGATTTACTGTGTTTTGATTGGGCTTGGGCAGGGCTATCAGCCGGTCGCAGGATATAATTACGGGGCGGGGGAATACGGCAGGCTGCGCAGCGCTTACCGGTTTATGATGCGTGTCGGGAATATCGGAATGACGCTGTGCGGCATAGCTTTGTTTGTTTTTGCGGGGGCTTTGCTGCGGCAATTTGTGCCGGAGGACGATAAAGTGATTGTAATTGGGACGGCTGCTCTTCGCATGCAGTGCGCGGCTATGCCGCTGCTGACGCTTGGAATTGCCTGCAATATGACGTTTCAGGCAGTTGGAAAGTCTGTAAAAGCGACGTTTTTTGCGTCTTTAAGGCAGGGCGTTTTCTTTTTACCGCTGATTTTTTTGCTGCCGTATTTATTTGGGGTGCACGGCATGCAGGCTGCGCAGCCTGCGGCGGACGCGGCCGCGTTTTTGGTATGCGTCCCGGCTATGCGCGGATTTATAAAAAGTATGGGGAACGAGCCAAAATGACAGGTATGCGTACGGCGGTTTTTACATGCCGGGAAATGTGTCGGAAAAAGTACATGCCCGCTATAATGTTTTGCAGCCATTCATACGATATAATAGATACAGGTATCTATAGATATGGGATAACTGCGCGCTTTTTGCAGATTCGATATCAAATATCTCTATTATTGAAAAAAGGGAGCGATAAGTATGTACAGGGATGTAGCAAAACGGGTTCTGGCAGTAGTTCTTGCTTTTTGCATGGTTGGCAGTATGCCGGACATTACCCTGCTGGCTGAGACCGGCAGGAAAACAGTGCAACACGAAGCGGATTTGAATCAGGAAGAGCCTGCGGCAAATGACGAAAACAGTGAGACATTAGAAGAGAACTTGACAGAGACGGCGTTTTCTTTGGAAACGGAGGTATCTCAGGAACCGGAAGATACTCCTGAAACAGAGAATACGGAAGCGCCGGCTGGGAATTTGCCTGAAGAGCAGGGCGAAACGGGTATCAATCCGGCGGCAGGCAAAGACGCGCAGGATACGTCGGATACAATATCCCTGAGTGACTCGCGCATTGAAAAGCCCGGGAAAGACGAGGTCCCAAATCAGGTTCGCGGCAGTATTACGGACGGGTTTGTGACGGTTCCGGTTGTGGGGCTGGTAATTAAAGACGGGGATGTTACGCTGCAGCAGATTATGGACGAATCTTCTGCGGCAGACGGTTATAAGGTTCGCGCAGTATTAAAGGATAACGGCAGGACGGCGCAGCTTACCGTGGAAGGAAGCGGTAAGTATACGGGCGCTTTGATTTATCAGGTGTCATTTGGCGATGACATTACACAGTGTACGGTTGAATTAGAGTATGCGGATTATGGGCCGGGTACGACTAATTTTTATTATGAGGGTCAGCCGATTGTACCAAAAGTAACCATAAAAACATCGGATAACAGGGTTTTGGCCGAAAACGATTATTCGCTTACCTTTGAAAATAATGTAAATGTGGGAAATGCGCATATCCTGATACGGGGCAAGGGCAGTTATGCAGGTGAAAGGACGGCGGATTTTACCATACTGCAGGCGCGGGCACAGACTTTGTTTACGGTAGAACTCAAAAACGGGATCTACAATAAAGCAAGGGCGGCGTCGCAGGACGGTATTCTGCCTTCGGAAGTGAAAGTAACCAATAATAAGACAAAACAGCCGGCTTCGCCGCAGGATTATCATTTAAGCTACAGTAATAATAAATCTGTTACAAACTCATCGAGCCCCGCTATACTGACAGTAAGGGGAACCGGGAATTGTGAAGGCAGTTTTGAAGCGGATTACCAGGTGGAACGCGCCAGCCTTAACGACGCTGCTTATGCGCCGGAGGATAAAATTATTGTGGAACTGGATCCTTCCTACTCCCTGAGTTATACGGGTATGCCGCTGGAGCCTCCGGTTATTGTGTACCAGGGAGACTCTGCGTCTGGCAGGATGGTGAAGGATACAGACTATACCGTAAGCTATTCCAACAATGTCAATGTAGGGACCGGAAAGGTTGTTTTGGCGGGTCTGGACAATTATATCGGAACCCGGGAAGTGCCGTTTACGATTGGAAAGCTTAACATAAAGGATATCGACAGTTCGCAGATTCATGTGGACGACTGCGAATATACGGGAAGCCGCATTGAACCGAATATACCGAATACCCTGACGGATAAAGCGGGACACCTGCTGACGAAGGGGACAGACTATAAAGTAGAGTTTGCGAACAATACCAACGTAGGAAACGGAATTGTCCGTATTATGGGTATTGGCAACTGCACAGGCGAACTGGACGTGTATTTTGTCATTTATAAAAATATGGAAAGCCCGGACATCCGTATCGGGGAGATAGCCGGACAGCCTTATTCCGGAAAAGCGCTTTATCCGGTTCCGGAAATACGGGACAACGGGACTCTTTTGAAAAAGGATCGGGATTTTACGTTAGAATACAATCCGGCAGATCCGGTGAACAGGGATACCTACGAAATTATAATTACAGGAGACGGCACATATTACAGAGGAACGGCAAAAACGGAGTTCCAGATTGTAAGGCGTGATATGAGCACGATGGAAGTACAGTTTGTACGCCCGGTTCCGGACAATACATATACGTTTTCCGGTTCCCCGATTATGCCTGATATCAGGGTGGTTGATAAAAGCGACGGGACTGTATTGCCAATCGGTGATTTTGATGTGGTTTATACGGACAAAAACGGCGGGACTTCCCCGACGGGGGCGGGAGACTGCCTGGTGACGGTTACGCCGAAAGCCATTCATGCGGATAATTACAGCGACGGATCGGTTACGCTTTCCTATACCATTGCCCCTAAGGCAATGTCGGAAGGCCGTAATTTTACATTGAAGCTTGACGGGCAGGATACGATTACCCCTGCTTATACCGGATCGGACATTGAACCGGCCGTAACTGTTTTTGACAACAGAAGGGACGCGGCGACGGGGGCGGAATCCGCGTCCGGCGGCTATCTGGTTCCGGCGTCCGATTATTCCGTTACATATTCTAATAACCGAAATGCAGGCACGGCGACTGTTACTGTGACCGGGCGGAACAATTACTCCGGAAGCATTACAAAGAATTTCAGGATTCTGCCGTTGGATTTTGCAAATGTATCCCAGGTGCAGATTACTTTAAGCCCGGATCAGACATATGTATTTACCGGAAGCGCGGTTGTGCCGATTGTGTCGGAACTTTTAGTGGACGGCAGGCCGTTACGGGCGGACGAATTTACGGTTTCTTCAGAAGCGGTCAATGTCGGGACGAATAATCTGTTTACGATCAGAGGAACCGGGAATTATACGGGCAGTATCCGGTCGGACGCCGCGGTTGTGGCAAATGCTCCGATTGCATTTGATATTCTGCCGCAGGATATTGCGGCGATTGACGTTCAGTTAGAGCCGATTCCGAACCAGTCGCACACCGGAGGGCCGCTTACGCCGGTCCCGGTTATGACGTACAACGGATATACGCTGTCCTCCGCAGATTTTACGCTGGATTACAAAAATAATACGGATTTGGATCATAATACGACGGATCCTGCGCTGATGCCGACAGTAACTATTACCGGTAAGGGGAATTTTACGGGAACAAGGACAGCGTATTTCCATATTTGTGAATCCATTGCAGGCGCAGTTGTGGAAGGGCTTGACGATATTAAATATTCGTTTACTTCCAGGGAACAAAAGCCGGTACCTTCAAAAGTTACGTTAAACGGCAAGGAACTGGAACCCGGAATTGACTATTCGGTAAGTTATAAAAATAATATCAACGCCGCAGCCAGTACCAGCGCGGCGCCTCCGACCGTTGTGATAAACGGTATGGGAGAGTACGGCGGCTCCGTGGAAAAGACATTCACCATTGAACCGGTGATTATGGTATTAGACAAAAACGGAAATTTAAGCGCTCCTCTGACCTGTACGGTGGGAAGCAGCCCGATGTTTACCGGGAGCCCGGTCAGGCCGACTGTTACGCTCAAGCATAACGTAACCGATCCGGTGACGGGAGAACGGTTCGTATATCTTCTGGAGGAAGGCAAGGATTTCGAATTTGAAAAGTCGCAGAATATCAATGTGGCAAATGCAGCCAAATACAGCTTAAGAGTTAGGCCGATAGGCAATTATAAGGTGCAGGACGGCTACAGTGCATGGGTGCCAATTTCAAAGAACGGGTATACTATTAAAGCCAAACCGATTACGGCAGAAGAGATATCCATCGAAATCGGTGAATTTGACGAAACGAAACTCCCGGCACAGCCGCCGGTTAAGATTACTGACACTAGGCGCAGCAGCGTGGACGGGTCGTATGTGGAATCTGGCGGAACATACACACTGCAGCCTGGAACAACGGGAGACTATACGGTTACTTACAAAAACAACGTTGCTCCTGGAACGGCTTCCATTGTAATTACCGGAAGGGGCAATTACAGCGCATCCGTCACCAAAACGTTTTTGATTCCGGGCAATTTGTCCAACGCGCAGGTAGATTTTCTCGATCCGACCGATCCGGGCGGCGACTCATATTATCTGTTTACCGGAAGCGCCATTACGCCGAAGATCCGCGTAACCTGCGGACAGGACGCTTCGGGCAGTACGATTGAGTTAAAGAACGGGACGGATTACGAGTTTGTTATCAACGGAGACAATACAAACTGCGGCGAACCGGAAATTGAACTGGTAGGGAAGGGCGCATATGAAGGCAGCACGCGCAGAGTGACGTTTCGGATTACGCCGCGGGATCTTACCGATGCATCTGTTAAGATTAACGTGCCGGGAAGCGTGGATTATAATGAAGGGAAAAACGTGGAGCCGGCGCCGTCTATTATGCTTGGGCGGTATACGCTGACGGAAGGCGTGGATTATAAATGCGTATATGAAAATCCCTGTTCCATGCCGTCAAATATCAGCGGCAAAAAATATAAGATTGAAATCCAGGCCATAAACGGCGGGAATTTCAAAGGGAAAGCCGTCAGGGAATACGCAATTGGAAACAACTTTAACGTTGAAATTACATTTGACGACGGTTCCAGCGGAACCTATACATATACAGGGTTTGAAATTATACCGAAGATTAAGGTCAAAGACAAATCAAACGGCAATATACTGGTACAGGGCAAAGACTACGATATGTCGTATGCCCCGGGAAATATTAATGTCGGAAAAGTAACGCTGACGGTATTCGGGCTTGGCGAGCCGGGAAATGACGAGACGCAATATTGCGGCAGCAGAGATGTTACCTTTACTATTGCGGGTAAGAATCTGGCGGACAGCGATATTGAAATCGGAGATATTGAAGATTATATTTATACGTCAGAGGCAATCATGCCGGAGCCGCAGGTTGTATGGAAAGAACACGCCGCCGACAAATCGGATGTAGTACTTACGGCAGGAGAAGACTTTAAGTATACATATACTTCCAATATCGATGCAGGGACGGGAACCGTCCGGATTGAACCGGTATCCGCAAACAGTAATTTTTCGGGACAGAAAGAAAAGACATTCCGGATTTTAAAGAAGAATATTGAAGATGAGGACGTAACGATAGACAACATTCCGGATCAGGTATATATCGGCAATGCAATTACGCCAAAGCTGAATATTCACTGGGGTACGGACGCAGGCCGCCAGGTGACGCTTAACGCGGACGATTATGAACTTTCATATGGAGAAGAAGGCAATGTGGAAGTTGGTACGGTGGAAGTTACGATAAAGGGTAAGGGCAATTACGAAGGAACTATTACGACGACATTCCGTATTGTAAAAGTAAAACTATCCGATATTACGGCAGAGTATTCCAAAGAAGAACAGTATACCGGAAAACAGATTAAGCCGGATATCAAGCTGACGTACCAGAGTACAGACGGTGAAATCATTGAAATGAACGCCCCGGAAGTATGGGGGTATGAAATTACTTATGGCAGCAACCAGCTGTTGGGGACGACCAGCGGTACGATTACGGTGACGGCGGATCCAAACGGAAATTGCGAAGGCGGGCCGCTGGAACTTCATTTTGCGATTATAAAAAGGCACCTGGACGACAGTACCATCCAGATGACGGGAATTGAAGATTCTTATACGTTTAATCCGGATGAAGCCGCATGTGAGCCGGAACCGACGCTTACGTTCAAACCGGATGCCCAGACGACGTACACGCTGCGGAAAGGATATGACTATACCGTTAAATATGAGGGCAATACGACGGTGAACCAGGCGGCAAAAATTATCGTAACCGGAATCGGTAATTTTGACAGAAGCCTGGAAAAGACGTTCCGGATCACAAAAGACCTGCTGGATTATATTGTTTCGGCGTCTGTGGATCCTACTCCGCTGGTATATAACGGCCAGGCGCAGCATCCGAAGGTAAATATCGAGTTTAAAACAAATGACATTGAAGAAGGCAGGGATTATGAACTTGTCTGGGATGAAGACTGCATCAATGCCGGGGAGCATACGGTAACGATTCACGGTATCGGCGATTACGGCGGAGATATGCCGTTGACCTTTACGATTGGAAAACGTGATATCAGCCATGTTTCGGTTGAAATCAGCGATTATGAATACACAGGAAGTGAAATCGATCCATATATTAGCGTAACGGATCCGGATATCAGCGATGCGACGCTTGGAGGAGATGTCTACGTTATTATGGGGATAGCTTCCAATAAAGAAATTGGCACGGCAACGGTGACGATTGAAGCGGTTGAAACATCCAATTATGTTGGGAGCAAGACGGCCACATTTGAAATCACGCCGGTTGATCTTGGAAGCGGCCGTATTACATCTACCGTAGTGGATTCCCCGCAGGATTATACAGGAAGCCCGGTTACGCCGGAATTTACTGTTACGGATACCAGACGGAATGCGGCGGGCGATGCAATTTCTGAAGAAGACGGCGAGTCTTATTATGTATTAAAAGAAGGAAGCGATTATACGGTAGAATATACGGATAATATTTATCCGGGAGTGACGCCGGCCACGATTACCATAACAGGTATTGGCAGTTATGCCGGAACGCTTACAAAGATCTTTGATATCCGTGCGGATTTATCATATGCCGTAATTGAGCCGATTCCGGCGCAGGCATATACCGGAGAGGCAGTGACGCCGGAACTGACGGTAACGTTAGGCGAAAAAACACTGCAGCGCGACCTGGACTATACGGTACAGTACAGCAATAATATTGAACGGGGTACGGCAACCGCTACGATTTATCCGGTGGAAGGAAGCCTTTATACAGGCAGCAACGAAGCAAACTTCGTTATCAGCAGGGATATTGCAGGGGCGGATGTTACGCTTGAAAGTTCCGAATTTGTATATACGGGAAGCGAGATCAGGCCGGATGTAACAGTTGTGTTTGAAGGAAACGAACTGACGGAAGGCACGGATTACACGGTTACATATGAGGATAACATAGATGTCGGGACAGCTACTTTGATTATTACGGGAACCGGCGGATATGACGGAAGTGTCAGGATGACATTTATCATCAAAAGCCGGGAAATTACAGGCGCTGAAATCCAGCTGATCGATTCGAAGTTTACCTATAACGGCAGCGCAATTACGCCGCAGGCAGCCGTTGTTTTAGGCGACATTATCTTAAGGGAAGGCGTGGATTACGAAATAACCTATGAAAACAATGTAAACGTTGGAACGGCCGGCATTACGGTAACCGGAATCGGCGGCAACGTTGGAACCATCCGGAAGACGTTTGAAATTGTGAAACGCAATATTACCCGTTGTACGTTTGGTAATATTACGGATAAGATATTCCTTGGAACGCCGACATACCAGGATCTGGTTGTAACGGACAGCGGCATAGCCGCCCGTGCGGCCGGCGGCGCGGCGCTTGCGCAAAACCGGGATTATACGCTGACTTATGAGAATAATGCGGCTCCCGGCGTAGCGACGCTTACCGTTTCAGGTATGGGCAATTACGGCGGCACAAAAACCATCCGTTACCTGGTTAATTTTACGGATATGACGGCAGTTACGGCAAATGCGGCGGCTGACAGCGTTACGCTTTCCTGGGGCGCGGTTCCGGGAGCGGAAGGTTATGGTATATATGACGCCGGCAATAACCTGATTGCCAGGACAGAAGGGCTTTCGTATATACATGCGGGCCTGGATGCGCTGACAACTTACTCTTATAAGGTACGTCCCTATAAATCATCCGGCCAGGGCGCGTATTACGGTAACTTTTCTAATACCGCGCAGGCAGCTACGGGCATTATGACGCCGAAGATTTCCCTGAAAGCGGGGAAGAAGCGTATCCGGGTTTCCTGGAACCGCATTAAGGGCGTAAGCGGATATGAGATCAGCAGAAGCACAAAGAAAAAGAAGGGTTATCGGAAAATCAAGACGGCGCAGAAAGGTTCGGTTGTCAGCTATACCAACAAGGGCCTGACAAAGAAAAAGAAATATTACTACAAAGTCAGGGCATATAAGAATGTGAACGGCAGAAAGGTTTACAGCAGTTATTCTTCTGTGAAATCAGTAAAAGCAAAATAAGGAATGAGCCTATGGAGGAAATCTACAGACTGGGAAAACACGAATTTGCTACCCGCGAAGAGTGGGAGGCTGCACAGAGGGATTTGGAAACAATCAAGGATATTGTGGAACATTACGATATTGACGATCCGCTGATAGCGGAAGATATCTACCAGATGGTCCGCGAAGGGTTGATTACGTTTGAAAGCAAACTGGGCACCGTGTTTTTCTGCGATATTTCAGACAGGGTAGCGCAGAACTTCAAGGAAGAACTGGAAGAGAGCCGGGAAGAGTGGGAAAAAGAACGAACCGAACAGCAGAAGCTGTTGGAACAAAGGGATCAGGAAGAAGGTGAGAAACTCAAATTAAAAGAAACGCAGCAATCTCTGATGTTTAAGATATTGGGGATTGCCTGCGCGGCGCTGGCCGTGCTCTGCGTGATATTTTACGGGCATTCTGTGATACAGGAACGCAGGGCGGTCAGGAAACTGGAAGAAGTAAAACAGCAGAAAGGTATTTCACGGGCGGTTGGATGGTATTTGGATAAAAGCCGCCTGGAATCGGATACCGATCAGGTAGACGCGCAGGAAGTAACGGGGCAAAATCCTGCTGCAGAACCTGAAATCCTGCCGGAATACGCTTCCCTGTACGAAGAGTATCCGGAACTGATTGGCTGGATCCGGGTGGACGGTACACAAATTGACCTGCCGGTAATGCAGGCGGCAGATAACGAATATTATCTGCACAAGAGTATTGACGGGACAGAAGATATCAATGGGACGCTTTTTCTGGACTGCCGCAATGATGCGGTGAACCAGAACACAAACCTGATCATATACGGCCACAATATGAAAAGCGGGGCCATGTTTGGCGGGTTGAAACAGTATCTGGAGGATTCTTATATTTCGGAACATGAAACGATACAGTTTGATACGATTTATGAAAGGCAGACCTATCAGGTGATTGCCGTATGCTTATCAGAAGTAGGTTACCAGGATGAAGGGGCATATCGGTATTATAATTTTATTGACGCAGAAAGCGAGGAAGAGTTCCAGGCATTTATGGGGAATATCCGAACCTGCGCCGTATATGATAAAACACAGGATGTGACAAAGAGTGACAGTTTACTGACACTTTCCACTTGCAACAGTTACGTAGAAGATGGAAGACTCTTCGTGGTAGCAAAAAAAATACAATAGCATGGAAGCTATGGAGCCAGGAGTGAGGAATATGAAAAAAAATCTAGCGGTACGAGCAGGAGCAATTATTATGGCGCTTATGGTGGTTTTCTTTTCCATAATACCGGATTTGGTAAATGCGGAAGGAGACAAGGAAGAAGCAACCACTGAAGTTGCCGTGGAGACACCAAAAGAGGGAGAAGAAGACGGCTCTCCCCAGGAGCCGCAGGAACCCGGGTCAGAAACGACAGATGAAACTACGCCGGGAGAAAATACAGAAACAGGCGTACAGCCTACGGAAACCCCGGAGACGGAAACGCCTGATGTGAAAGAACCCGAAACCGAAACGCCGGGTACAGACGCGCCGGAAGCCTGGGAGCCTGTAACGCCGGAAACGCCGGAAACGGAAGAGGACACTACGCCTCAGGAACCGCAGCAGCCGGAAACGGAAGTGACAACTCCGGTGGAAGGTACCGAAACAGATGGTACAAAGGATGAAACCGTGACTAAGCCGCCAAAGGAGGACCCTTCGGATTCTGATGTTTCGTCGGAAGAAAAGGCAGAAGAGACAAAAACTGATTTTGTAATAGAAGGAACAACGGTGACCGCTTATAACGGGGCAGGCGGCAATGTCGCTATCCCCGCAGGAATTACGGCAATCGGCGACGGTGTCTTTTCCGGAAACGGAAGTATCGTAAACGTTTCCTTCCCGGATACGCTGCAGATTATCGGAAGCAATGCATTTAACGGGTGCAGCGCTTTGGAAGCCGTAACGATTCCGGGCAGCGTAACAATTGTAGGTTCGGCTGCATTTGCCAATTGTACCGGACTTTCAAGCGTATCCATGAGCGGTGCGGCAGGAGCCGTATCGCAGAGGCAGTTTTTTAACTGCAGCAGCCTTACCAGCGTAACTGTGCCGGACGGAGTTTCAAGCATTGGCGCCGAAGCTTTTGCAAGCTGTGCAAACTTAAACAGCATTTCGCTTCCGTCTACTCTGGCCAGCCTGGATATGAGCGCTTTTTCGGGAGACGCAAACCTTTCGTCCATATCCGTAAATAGCGGAAGCTATTCGTCGTATGACGGATGCGTATACACAGCGGACGGCAGGCACCTTCTGCTTTGCCCGCAGGGAAAATCGTCTATTTCATTTGCGCCGGGGATTATTTCCGTGGCCTCGGGCGCGTTTTCAGGCTGCAACTATCTGTTGTCTGCAGTCATACCGAATGTGGCGAACGTGATTGAGGCCAACGCATTCAGCGGAAGTTCCATCCGGGCGATCACTATCCCGGCAAGCGTAACTTCCATCGGCTCACAGGCAGGTTGGACGCCGGGGGTAGTATACGGCTACAGCGGTACGACAGCCGAGTCCTGGGCCAACGAAAACAACTATATTTTTGAAAGCTTAGACGGGACGTCCGGAGGAGTGGAAGAACAGCCGGAACACATTGAGGATCCGGATCCGACAGATGTAGACGATCCGGGAGGAACTTCCGGTACAACTTCGGGTACAGGCGGACAGTCCGGTACAACCGGTTCCAATTCCGGAACAAATACTTCCACCGTGTACGAAGCGGCTCCGGGAAGCGCAGGCGGAACAAACGCAGCGATTTCATCCAATTCGAACGGGCGCGTCAAAGATGCAACGCCGAAAACGGGCGTGGAAGAGTATGGAATTTATTTCCTGTTCGGGGCAGTTTTCTTGGCGGGGATCGCATTATTTGCATACAGCAGGAAACTTCGCATTGACGGAAACCGTTAAATAAAAAAGGGCTGCCGCACAAAGCAGAAAGCGCACAAAATATGATTGCCAGGCTATAAAAAGCCGGCCATAGTTTGTGGAACTTTTTCTTTGTGCGGCAGCCTCTTTTTTTGTCCCCTGATGTGTCTTATTTTGATACATCTCTTTTGTAATATTGTAAAAAATGAAAGCTCAAATCTTATATTTTGTATAAAATATCTAAATATATTTAACAAAGTTTTGATATATAGTGCAAATAGCGCATAAATCTATTGAAAATCCAGGGAGTCATGATATAATATGTGTATCACATTAAAACAAATCGGACAGGCAACAGAGGAAAGGTGAGTGGGTATGTACGAGAACATCATTGCTATTTTAAAATCGGAATTAGTCCCTGCATTAGGCTGCACAGAACCGATTGCAATCGCCCTTGCATCTGCAAAAGCGAGGGAAGTATTAGGTGCCAGGCCTGATGAAATGCAGGTTGCGTGCAGTTCCAATATTATAAAGAATGCAAAAAGCGTGGTAGTGCCTATGACGAAGAACCTGAAAGGAATCGAAGCGGCGGCGCTTGCCGGAATGACAGGGGGCGATGCGGGAAGGAGCCTGGAAGTGCTGACGACCGTAACGGAAGAAGACCTCGCGGAAACAAAACGCCTGCTGGCAGAAGGCTTCTGCAAAACAGTGCTGCTGGATTCTTCCGAAAAGCTGCATTTGATTGTGCGTATGAAAAAAGGAGAGGATTCTTCGCTGGTAGAGCTGGTAAAGACGCATACCGGGATTACACGGATAGAGAAAAACGGAAAAACTGTATATCAAAAACAAATAGAAGACGGGGAAACGCAGAGCGCAGATTACAGTGTGCTGAATGTTGCAAGCATCCTGGATTTTGCCGACCATGTAGACCTGGAGCTGGTCAGGCCGATACTGGAGCCGCAGATTGAATGCAATACAAAGATTGCGCGGGAAGGATTGAAACATAAATACGGTGTCAATGTAGGCTCCGTCCTGCTGGATGTCTATGGAGACGATGTTAAAATCCGGGCAAAAGCGATGCCGGCGGCAGGCTCCGATGCCAGGATGAATGGATGTGAGCTGCCGGTCATTATCAATTCCGGAAGCGGCAATCAGGGGATGACGGTTTCACTGCCGGTTATTGAGTTTGGAAATATGCTGGATGCCGGTGAGGAAAAAATATTGCGGGCGCTGTGTATCAGTAATCTGATGGCCATTTACCAGAAATCAGAAATAGGAAGGCTTTCCGCGTATTGCGGTGCAGTCAGTGCAGCCGCAGGGGCAGGGGCCGGAATCACCTATTTATACGGCGGCAGGGAAGAACAAATCAGCCAGACAATCGTGAATACACTGGCGAATGTATCAGGAATTGTCTGTGACGGGGCAAAATCTTCCTGTGCTGCAAAAATAGCATCTGCCGTGGATGCGGCAATTGTCGCTACCATGATAAGCCTGAAAGGAAAATGCTTCCTGTCGGGAGATGGCATTGTCAAAGATACCATTCAAAAAACCATTGACGGAGTCGTCACGCTGGCAAAGGAGGGGATGAAAGAGACGGACGAAGTAATTGTGAAAATAATGCTTGAGAAATAAGCAGCTATCAGCAGATTAATTTATGGGGAATCAGAAAGGAACGGCTATATGAGAAAAATGAAAAAAATTGCAGGTTTGATAATGGCAGCGGCACTGGCAGCAGGACTGGCAGGATGCGGTGGTAAGGAAAGCACCGGCGGCGGTGCCGGGGGAAGCAGCGGGGACACGATTAAAATTGCAGTGGCAGGCCCGATGACGGGCGACAATGCCGAATATGGGATTGGATTTACCAATGCAGCCGAACTGATGGTAAAGGAATGGAACGAAAAGGGCGGGGTTTTGGGAAAACAGATTGAAATTGTCCAGTATGATGACAAAAATTCTTCGGAAGAAGCAGCCACGATTGCGCAGAAAATTGCCGGGGAAGGGGATATTGCCGGAGTAATCGGGCATTTTGCATCGGGCGTATGCCTGACAGCGGCTCCGATATACCAGGAGAATAAAATTATTGAGATTTCTCCATCGGCATCCCACCCGGATTACAATGTGGCAGGCGATTTTATTTTCCGCAATAATACGGTAATCAGTGCAGAAGCGGCAGCCAGCATTGAAATCGCAGCAAAAGACCTGGGAAAGAAGAACATCGGCATTATTTCGATTAAAACAGACTGGGGCACGAATACCTCACAGGTTATCAAAGAGCTGGTGGAAAACCTCGGTGAGGAAGGCATCCGCATTGTGGCACATGAGGAAGTGGTAGAAGGCTCGGACGATTACAGCCCGGCGATTACAAAATTAAACCAGGCTGGCGCAGATGTGGTTATCTGTGCCGGAATGTACAATCTGGTAGCACCGGTAGCAAAGCAGTATAAACAGATAAATCCGGATATCGAAGTGGTTGGTTTTTCCAATGCCTACAGCGAGCAGCTGATTTCACTCGGCGGCGATGCGGTTGAGGGAGTCTGCTTTCCGGTTATCTTTTTCTCGGAATCCGAGGAAGAACATATCAAAGCTTATGTGGAAGCATATGAAAAGGAATATGGCAGCAAGCCAAGCGCCCTGACATCCCAGGCATATGATTCGGCAGGCATGCTGCTCGAAGCGCTTGAAAAGGCAGGGACACAGGATTCCCAGGCGGTGCGCGATGCACTGGCAGAAATCAGCTATGCAGGTGTTACGGGAGATACCAAATTTGATGCAGAGGGAAATGTGGACAAGCAGTTTGTAAAAGTGGTCATTCAGGACGGCAGGTTTGTAAAGATGAATTAGCTGGAAAGGAGAGGCTGTGGCAGGGCTTCTGTCACTGGTACCTGCCACGGCTCTGGAATGGTGGACATATGATAGGACAACAGATATTTAACGGGCTGACACTGGGTATGTGTTATGCACTGCTTGCGGTCGGTTACTCCCTGGTATTTGGCATACTGCGCCTGGTCAATTTTTCGCATGGCAGCATTTATGCGTTCGGTGCGCATGCAGCGTTTATGCTTGTCAGCCTGAATTTCGGGATTGTGCCGGCAATCCTGCTCAGCCTGATTCTGACAGGGCTGCTGGGCATCCTGATTGATAAAACGGCACTGGAACCGCTTCGCAAAAAGAACTCGATTGGAATTGCATCGCTGATTACGACTATCGGCATTTCGAATATTATCCAGAATCTGCTGACCGTTTATTTTGGCAGTGAGAAAAAGACGTTTCCGGCTTTGTTTGACTTTGGCACGATTTCGGCCGGTTCCCTGCAGATAACGTGGACACAGATTTTTATCTGCCTGATTTCCTTTGCGCTGATGCTGCTTTTAGTACTGCTTGTAAAAAAGACAAAAGCCGGGCTTGCCATGCGCGGGTGTGAACAGAATGCAAAAGCCGCAAGCCTGATGGGCGTAAATGTCAATTTTGTGATTTCGTTTACGTTTTTTGCCGGCGGGGTTTCTGCGGCAATCGCAGGCAGCCTGATCAGCGGGTATTACCAGATTGTATATCCGAATATGGGATATATGGCAGGCCTGAAGGCATTTGCAGCAGCCGTGCTGGGCGGAATCGGCAGTATACCGGGAGCGCTTGCAG